>Ga0179937_1315111_pt1 | contig 16257 bp, 13 predicted proteins | sample AD_UKC028_sludge_FD_135980 | JGI IMG/M metagenome (GOLD analysis project Ga0179937, IMG submission 135980) | Active sludge microbial communities of municipal wastewater-treating anaerobic digesters from Illinois, USA - AD_UKC028_MetaT... | ecosystem: Engineered > Bioreactor > Anaerobic >...
TCGAGGAGTACTTGAAAACGTTGCATTAGGTGGCGAAATCCCCCCGGCTTTTCCAGTCACCCGCCCGGTCTGCAATTCTCGACGGACTTTGGGATGTCATAACCGACGGCGCGCTGATCCAGGGGATGCGGCGCATCGCCGATCTGGCCAAGATGGGAGTATGACTGCTGGGGGCGCTCCTCAGCATCGTCCTGGTGTATTTGCTGGGCGAACAAGGGGGGGCGCCGTCGCTGGTCGCCGCCGCCGCGATGGATTGTGGCGAAGAATCGGCAGAGTGTTTTTTTAGCCATCGAGGTGGCTTGGACGGTCGTCAATGTGGGTCTCACGTGGTTCTGCATGAATGCGTTTGGCTTGAACGGTGCCGGTATGGCCTTCTTTGGATCGTATGTTTTTCACGGCCTGACGATCTACCCGATTGTAAGGTGGCTCAGTGGCTTTCGCTGATCGGCCGCGAATTGGCAAACGGGCCTGCTCTTTCTTTCCTCGATCGCTGTGGTGTTCTGTGGGTTTTATGTATTACCCCCTTTGGGTTTATGGCGTCGGGACATTGGTGGCCATTCTGATGGCGCGTATTCGATTCGAGCTCTTCTCAATTTGGTCGGTCAGGAACGGGTTCCCAGACCTATACGACGACTGCTTTCCATTTTCACTCTCGGCTTTGCAGCTTCGGATTATAAATAACCATGGATAATAAACGTAGACGTATCTGGATTGACTTGGACAACTCGCCCCACGTTCCTTTTTTCCGACCGATCATCGAGGAATTGCGGGAAAGAGAATATTCATTGCTGTTGACCGCGCGAGATGCCTTTCAGGTTACTGAATTGACGAAATTGCACCAGATCCCATGTCGCGCAATTGGCCGTCACTACGGTAAGAACAAGTTCATGAAAGTCCTGGGGCTGGTCGTTCGTTCGGCCCAATTGCTGCCTTTGATTGTTCGAGAGAAGCCGGATCTCGCGGTTTCCCACGGCTCCAGAGCGCAGATGATGGTGGCTAAACTCCTGGGAATTCGCTCTGTGGTCATTGCAGACTACGAGCATGTAAAACACGTGACTCATCCCGATTGGGTGATCGTTCCCGAGGTCATTCCGACGGAAGTTGCCGATCAGCTCGCGAAGCGTGTGCTCAAGTATCCGGGGATTAAAGAAGACGTCTACGTTGCGAACTTTCAGCCCGTTTCCTCGATCTTGGCTGAGTTGGGGGTGAAAGCCAGCGAAATTCTGGTGACAGTTCGGCCGCCGGCCACGGAAGCCCATTATCATAACCCGGAAAGTGAGAAGCTTTTTTCGGCGGTGATGAATCGGTTGGGCGAAACGGAGGGGACGCGGACGGTACTGTTACCTCGGAATGAGCGACAAAAGGCGGAGATTGCTCGGCAGTGGCCGGACGGGTTGCAAAGCGGCAAGATGATCATTCCCAGGCAAGCGGTGGACGGGTTGAATCTGATCTGGCACTCTGACCTGGTGATCAGCGGCGGCGGTACCATGAACCGGGAGGCTGCCGCGTTGGGTGTGCCGGTGTACAGTATTTTTCGCGGTCAGATGGGGGCTGTGGATCGATATCTGGCTCAGAATGGCCGTCTGGTCATGCTGGAGACCATAGAAGATGTTCAGCGAAACATTTCCCTGGTTAAGAAAAAACCATCAAATGAACCGGGGGCGACTGACCGAGCTGCGCTCCAGGCGGTCGTGAACGGGATTATAACGGCTTTAGAGAGCTAATGCGGCGATGAAAATACTTAGCGTGGTTGGAGCGCGGCCAAACTTCATGAAGATTGCGCCTCTGATCAAGGAAATTAATAAGCAGTCCGATCATCTTATTGACCATGTCCTAGTGCATACGGGTCAGCATTATGACGATGTAATGTCAGATGTGTTTTTCCGCGAGTTGGGTATCCCGCCTCCCGATGTCAATTTGGAGGTTGGTTCCGGCTCTCACGCCGAGCAAACCGCGAGGATCATGTTGGCGTTTGAACCGGTGTGTATCAAGGAAAGGCCAGATTGGGTCGTGGTCGTAGGGGACGTGAATTCCACTATGGCCTGTACGTTGGTGGCATCCAAGCTGGGCGTTAAAGTCGCGCATGTCGAAGCGGGTCTCCGAAGCTTTGATCGCGGAATGCCTGAGGAGATTAACCGTCTGGTTACTGACGCCTTAGCGGATCTCCTTCTGACGCCTTCACCGGATGCAGACGAAAACCTCAAGCGTGAGGGGGTTCCTTCCTCCAAGATTCGGCTGGTGGGTAACATCATGATCGATACGCTGGTGGCCAACATTGAGCAGGCTCGGCGTTCTCACCTGCCTGATCAGTTGGGTCTCAAACCCAAGGGCTTTGTCTACGTGACGCTGCACCGCCCTTCCAACGTGGACAGTCAGGCAGAGTTGGCATCGATCATGGCGGAGCTGAGGCGCATAGCCTCCCACATGCCCGTTGTGTTCCCGATGCATCCTCGCACCCGCAAGATGTGCGAACATCTGGCCGTGCCACTAAACAACCGGCAAGGCCTGCGGATCCTGGAGCCGCTCGGGTACCACGATTCGCTGTGCCTAACCGAGGCGGCGCGTTTCGTTCTCACCGACTCGGGCGGACTTCAGGAGGAAAGCACCTACTTCAGAACGCCCTGCCTGACGCTGCGCCCCAACACCGAACGCCCGATCACGGTGATGATCGGAAGCAATAGACTTACCCGCTTGGACAGATTGTCCGCCGATGTTGAGGAGGTGCTCGCCCGCCCTATCCAGTTCGGCGAGATCCCGCCGCTGTGGGATGGCTTGGCGTCGGAGCGCATCGTCAGCAGTTTGCTCAACGCAAGTTAGTACAGAACCCCGCCGAAAGCGGGGGCATCCTGAGCGTTTTTCGTGAACCGGTTACCCCATGCAAAACTATGTTTTGATTACCCCGGCGCACAACGAGGAATTGTTCGTCGAACAGACATTCTTATCGATCAGCCGGCAAACGGTGCCACCCGTAAGGTGGATCGTCGTAAATGATGGATCGACGGACCAAACAGGCAAAATCCTTGAGCGCTGTCGGGCGCAACGACCTGAAATGGTCGAAGTGATTCACCTGAAACGTCCGGACGGGCGAGATTTTGGCAATAAGGTACGCGCATTCAACGCGGGATTGGCGCGCGCAGAAGGACTCAAATACGCCTTCATTGGAAATCTCGATGCCGATATTTCACTGCAACCGGAATATTACGAGCGGATCCTAGCGGAGTTCGGCAATGACGCCGGGCTCGGCATCGCAGGCGGCATGGTGTCGTCATGCATCGATGGCAAGTTCGTCAGGCAGGACGTGTCACTGGACAGTGTGGCTGGTGCGGTGCAACTGTTCAGGCGCGCGTGTTTTGAAGGCATTGGCGGCTACCTAGCGCTGCCCAATGGCGGGATTGACGCCGCTGCCGAGATCATGGCCCGAAAGAGTGGATGGAAGGTTAGTACGTTTCCAGAGATCAGCGTGCTTGAACACCGCCGTACCGGTACGGCGACCACACACCCGCTCGTTGCACGCATCAGAGAGGGGCGTCGTCTACACTCACTCGGGTACGGTTTCGTGTTCTTCACGATGCGCTGCGTGCGCCGATCAATGGAACAGCCGAGGCTCATAGGCAGCATAGCCGCGTTTTGTGGGTATCTCGGAGCCCTAGTCAAGAGAGATCCGATTACCTTGCCACCGGATGTCGTCGCCTATCTGCGTCGGGAGCAACGGGGTAAGCTGATTCGTGCATTGAGGCAGGCTGCCTCAATCGATAGGCCATAACATGTGTGGTATTTCGGGAATCTTTGATCGATCAGGCAGACCCGTTGACCGCGATATTCTGCAACGAATGACGAATGCAATGACGCATCGCGGCCCTGATGGCGTAGGGTTTTTTGTAGACCAAGAGGCTGGCCTAGGGCATCGTCGACTTAGTATCATCGACATCGAAGGAGGGGCGCAGCCCATTTCGAATGAGGACGACAGCCTCCAGGTTGTCTTCAACGGGGAGATCTATAACTTCGTTGAACTTCGCAATGAGCTGATAGGCTTGGGGCATCATTTCAAGACTCGTACCGACACGGAGGTCATCATTCACGCCTACGAGGAATGGGGGGCGGAGAGCCTCAATCGACTGAATGGCATGTTCGCATTTGCGATCTGGGACACGCGTTGCCGGACTCTGCTTCTGGCGCGTGACCACTTGGGAATCAAGCCGCTCTATTACATGATGATCGGAACGCAGTTGCTGTTCGCGTCTGAGATCAAATCGTTGATGCAACATCCCGGCTTTGAGCGTGATGTTGACCTGCAATCGCTGGGCGAGCTGTTCACGTTCCGGTGCGTCCCGTCTCCGAAGTCACTATTCAAGGGCGTGTTCAAGCTACCCCCAGGCCATCTGATGCAGGTCACACGCGCTGCCACCCGTGTGCAGCGGTTCTGGAACCACATTCCGCAGCCGGGAATTGTCGCCAGAGAGGCAGAGTTGATCGAGCGATATCAGGCCCTGCTGGAGGACACCGTGCGTCTTCAAATGCGCAGCGACGTACCCCTAGGTCTGTTTTTAAGTTCGGGGATCGACTCCGGAGTTCTCCTCGCCCTGATGAGTCAACACGCCTCTGGACCGATTCAGGCCTACACGATCAACTTTGAGCAAGGGCAAAAGACGAACGAGGCCGATGGCGCGCGCAAGATCGCCCGACGCTACGGTGCAGATCATCATTGCCTCACCGTTTCCCCCGCCGACTACATCGCCTACTTTGATCGGTACATGCTGGACATCGAGGAGCCTGTGGCGCATGAGGCCGCACCGGCGTTCCATTTCGTGTCTAAGCTCGCATGCAGGCATGTGAAGGTAGCTTTGACCGGTCAGGGTGCTGACGAGCCTTGGGCGGGCTACCACCGTTACCGCGGGGTCAAGCTGTCCTCCCTATACAGCCGTCTTCCGCCATTGCTAACGCGCCAGATCGCCAAGCTGATCGGCCGCATGCCACTTCCGATGGAGCAGCTCAAGCGAGGCGTGGTCGCGCTGGGAGAACGCGACATCTTGACAAGGTTTGTCAAGATCTACTCTTTCTTCAGCGCAGACATGAAGGAAGAACTGTACAACAACACTCTGAAGAATATGTTCGACGCTGATCCCTATAGGGCGAGGGGTGCGATAAGCCACCTGCAGCATGAAGTGCGCCATCTGGATCCTCTGTCGCAGATGTTGTACATCGATACGCGCACGAGTCTTCCTGACGACTTGTTGATGGTTGGCGATAAGACCTCTATGGCGAATTCGATCGAGGTGCGCGTTCCGTTTCTCGACCGCCGGCTCATTGAGTTCATCGAGTGTTTGCCTTCCAATCTTAAGCTCAATGGCATGACCGGGAAGTATTTGCACAAGAAGGCACTACTCAAGTGGCTGCCGCGCCAAGACGTTTATCGTAGGAAAAAGGGCTTCGACAACCCGATTGCAAAATGGCTGAGAACCGACATGCGTCCCTTTGTAGATGACTGCCTTCTCTCGCAGGCAACGATGATCGGTCGCTATTTCGATCAGAAATACATCAGAAAGATTCTTGAACTCGACCGGCAACGTAAGGAAGATTTCACACGTCAGATCTATTTGCTGTTGTCGGTAGAACTTTGGCACCGGGCCTTCATGGTATGAGGCTGCCGTCCGAGATGGACCTGTCAATCATCATCGTGAATTGGAACTCGAAGGAGTTCCTGCGAAAATGCCTGGCGTCGATCGAAGCCCAGACGCATGGAATCACCTACGAGATTATCGTGATCGACTCTGGGTCATTCGACGGTTGCGATCAGATGCTGCGGGAATGCTATCCGAATGTTCGATTCATGCAGAGCGAATCAAACGTGGGGTTCGCCAGAGCGAACAATATAGCCTTCAGGGCATCAGGCGGCGACGTCGTCCTGTTCCTGAATCCCGATACCGAACTGATGGGTCCAGCGATCAGCATCATGCTTTGGCATCTGAGGGCACTGCCAGACGCAGGTGCGGTTGGTTGCAGGCTTCTTAATGCCGACGGTTCTTTACAGGACACATGCATTCAAGTCTTTCCGACGATTCTCAGCCAGTTCCTGAATAGTGAACTTCTCAGGCGTGCCTTCCCGAAATGGTCGATTTGGGGAATGACGGCGTTGTTTGGTGCGACCCATCAACCGGCGAAGGTGGAAGCGATTTCAGGCGCTTGCATCATGCTGAGGCGGACGATCTTCGAGCAGATAGGGCTTTTCAGCGAGGAGTACTTTATGTACGCAGAAGATTTGGACCTCTGCTACAAGGCCTGTCGAGGAGGTTATGCCAACTACTATGTTCCTGACGCGACCGTACTACACTTCGGTGGTGGCAGCAGCAACAAGTCTTTCAGTGAATTTTCTGTCGTGATGATGCGCGAATCGATCTGGCGATTCCTCAGTAGTACCCGCGGCAGTCTTTATGGTCTCGCCTATCGGGCGTCTACGTTTATCTTGGCGGTCATAAGGTTGACTATACTCGTGGTTTTGTGGCCGTTGCAAACGATGCAATTCAATGGGCCGCCGTGGAGCGCATCGTTCAGGAAATGGCGTGCGATCCTGGGCTGGAGCTTGGGCATCAGGACAGCGGCAACGGGCCAGTGACGCTAGACCCAATAACCTCAGTTCTTACTTCGTTTCCATGTGCGGTATAGCGGGTCAACTCTTTCTAGACGGCCAACAAGCAGTGGATCCGGCATTCATCCATAGGATGACGGACGCCATAGCGCATCGCGGGCCGGATGGCGAGGGCCAGTATGTGCGTGGCCCCGTCGGGCTAGGCCATCGTCGTTTATCGATCATCGACCTGCACACCGGTTCGCAGCCCATGTGCAACGAGGATGAAACAGTCTGGATCGTTTTCAACGGAGAGATCTACAACTATCAGGAACTGAGGGCCGACTTGGTTGCGCGCGGCCACACGTTCAAGTCAACTACGGACACGGAAGTAATCATCCATCTGTACGAAGAACTGGCAGAGAACTGCGTCTCGCATCTGCGAGGCATGTTCGCATTCGCCGTCTGGGACGAACGAAATACAAGGCTCTTTCTGGCCCGAGACCGCGTTGGCATCAAACCTATGTACTATACGATAGTGGGAAACTCGTTCCTGTTCGCATCAGAGATCAAGTCGCTGCTGACGGACCCTTCCGTGCCGCAACAATTCTCGCCTCAAGGAATCGACCGGTTCCTCACCTATTACTACCTGCCAGGCAACGAAACGCTTTTTGAAGGCATTTACAAGCTCGAACCCGGCCACCACCTAACCGTGGCGGGAGGGAAGGTTGTCAAGCGGCAATATTGGGATCTGCGATTCGCTGTCGCGCCTCGTTGGACGAGTTTCGACGAGGCGGTCGAGGCGCTGCAGGACTTGCTGCGACAAGCGATCAAGATGCACATGATCAGCGACGTGCCAGTCGGCGTTCTGCTCAGTGGCGGTGTCGACTCCACCGGGGTTCTACGCCACGCAGCCGAGCAAAGTGATCGGCCCATCCACACATTCACCATTGGCTTTGAGGGCGAAGACTTTGCCGACGAGAGACCCTATGCCCGACTCGCGGCAGAACAGTATGGCACGATCCACCAAGAAATCACCATCACCGCCGACGATTTCGCCGATTTCCTTCCAAATTACGTTTGGCACATGGAAGAGCCGATCTGCGAGCCGCCGGCTGTAGCGCTTTTCTACGTTGCAAGGCTGGCCCGCGAGTCGTCTGTCAAGGTTCTATTGTCCGGCGAAGGAGGGGACGAGGCCTTCGCCGGCTACAATAAGTACGCCTATCTTCTGGCGCTCGAAGGCTTGAAGTCGGTCCTCGGGCCAACAAAAGGCCTGCTACGCTTCGCTCTGCGGGCCTCGGCCTATCTGGGCTCTCGAAGCCTCCCGCAGTACGCCAATTTCATTAAGCCAACGCTGGCGCAGTATTATCTAAGCTGCACCTCGTCACCGTACACGCCGTTCAACCTAGGCAAATCCGCCCTCTACACGAAGAGCTTTGCGTCGTTCCTTAATCCGCGCGAGTCGGATCAACCCACCCGGGCGATCTTCAAGAATCTGAGGGGCGAGTCGCTACTCAATCAGATGCTGTATGTGGACACCAAGACTTGGCTGCCCGACGACCTGCTGGTCAAGGCAGACAAGATGACAATGGCCACGTCCGTGGAGTTGCGGGTACCGCTGCTCGACACCGAAGTGATCGAGTTCGCCGCTTCGCTGCCGGCTAGTTTCAAGGTTAGAGGCTGGCCGCCAAAACGCATCCTGAGGGCTGCGCTGAAAGACTCGGTTCCCTCGGCCATTCTCAAGCGGAAGAAAATCGGCTTCCCTGTGCCTTATGATCGATGGCTGAGAACCCGGTTGAAGGACTTTGTACATGACACGATCCTAAGCCGCGACGGCGTCTTGAGCGACTATTTTCACCGGGAAGCATTGTCCAACTTCCTTCAGACGCACGAGCGAGGCGAAGGCGGCGCGCAGGAAGTCTTCAGCCTTCTCATGCTCGAAATGATGCACAAGCAGTTCATTGCCCATCGCTGAATTGGATAGCATATTTGAGAGCCACGCAAATATAGAACGTATTGAGGGGATACAGATGGATTCGGATTCGCAACCCGGTGCAACCAAACTGCGACTGCTCGTCGTGATTGCCTGCTACGGGCCGAAGAATGCTGAGTTGCTGCAACGCGTCATCCGCCAGTATCAGACCATGGATCTGGAAGTTGACATTGTCGTGCTATCGAATGTGCCGCGGGACTTGGGCCCGCGCGTCAGAGTGATCGTTGGGCTACCGTCAGAAAATCCCTGGTCTTTGCCGTTTGCGCACAAGGCCGTATTTGCGGAGAACGTCGACAGGTACGATCTGTTCGCCTACTCCGAGGACGACATGGGCGTCACTGAGCAAAACATTCGGGCGTTCGAACGCGCATCACCACACTTGGCTTCGGACGAGATCGCCGGCTTCCTCCGCTATGAGGTTGACCAAGCTGGGTCATGGTCACTTCCAGACGTGCATGGCGGTTATCACTGGAAGCCAGATTCAGCCAAACGCCGGGGCGACTACACTATCGCTGAGTTTACCAATGATCACGCAGGGTTTTATCTGATCACTCGCAACCAATTGACGACCATGATCGCCCACGATGGTTTTGTGCGCGGACCCTATGAAGGCCGCTACGACATGCTGTGTTCCGCGGCGACAGACCCCTACACCGCCTACGGATTCCGCAAAGTGGTCTGCATTTCGGCATTGGACGATTTTCTGGTCCATCATCTTTCTAATCGCTACGCTGGCCAGATGGGAATTTCGCTTCCCTGTGTACGAAAACAAATTGAAGCTTTGCTCGCCGTCGCAGCGGGCACACATGTAGCGAGCACGCTTTTCCAGGTCGACACGCCCTGGCCCGATGGCAAATGGGCAAAGAACTTCTACGAAGATCCTGATCCCGACGTCTTGGCGCTTATCCCGGAGGGCACTCGGACCTTGCTGTCGCTCGGTTGCGGCTGGGGAGCGACCGAGACCCTCCTGATAGAGCGTGGGATCACGGTCACAGCCGTCCCGATCAATTCAATCATCGCCACTGCTGCTGCGGCCCGACCGGGCTTCAATGTCGAGTATGGTTCGTTCGAAGAATGTCTAACCAGATTGAACGGCCAGGTTTTTGACTGCGTCTTGGTGACAGACCTTCTGCACCTGCTTCCAGATCCACAGTACGTGATCGAAGCTTATGCCGTCTTTGTGGGCGAAGGCCACACCATGGTCATCGCTGGACCGAACTTCGGTTCGCTTCGCGTGTTGGGGAAGCGTGCGATAAATAAAGGTGGTTACCGAAAACTGCGATCCTTTGAGGAAAGCGGCATCAACCTGGTCAGCCCCGGGTTGCTTAAGCGTTACCTCAAGCCATTGGGTTTCGAGATCTCTGCCATTCGCTGGTCAGAACGTCCGACAAGCCGCAACTTTGATGGCAAGCTCGGCCGCTGGGGAAGCGCCAACTGGGTGATGCAGGCGAGGCGTAGGGCCGCGAGGTGCAGCGAAGTCGGTATACGTTAATGCGTCTGCTCGTGTACCCCCATGACCTCGAAATTGGTGGAAGCCAAATCAACGCCATTGATCTTGCTGCAAATGTTGCCCAGGCAGGTCACGATGTAACGGTGTATGGGGTTCCTGGGCCATTGGTTGATTACATCGAAAAATGTGGCCTGCGCTTCTTGCCTGCCGACCGGCTGCGCTATCGGCCTGCACCGTCGCGAATCGCACAACTGGCCACCATAGCCCGCAAGGCCAATCTCGATCTTATCCACGCCTACGAATGGCCACCATGCCTTGATGCGTACTTCGGAGCTGGACTTTTCCGGGGTGTTCCAGTTTTGTGTACTGTGCTTAGTATGGCGGTCATGCCCTACATCCCCGTGTCGATCCCGTTGATTATGGGTACAGCAGACCTTGGCGTCATTGCTCACCGAGTTCAAAGAGGTGACGTGTGGGTACTTGAACCACCGATTAATGTCGACCAAGACAACCCAAGCATCGATGGGTCCGGGTTTCGCTCGTCGCTGAACGTTTCCAGTGATCAACTGCTTGTTGTGAGTGTTTCCCGCCTCGCCGTCGAACTTAAGCTGGATGCACTGGTCCGCGCGATAGATGCTATCGATGTTCTCGCAGGCCGGCACGCCGTGCGGCTTTTGCTTGTCGGCGGGGGTCCCGCTCATAATGCTTTAAAGGAACGAGCGCGCGCGGTGAACCAGCGCTGGGGTAGAGAGGTAGTGAGTTGCCCAGGCCCATCGCTCGACCCGCGACCTGCCTACGCAGCTGCAGACGTAGTCATCGGTATGGGCAGTTCAGCATTACGGGCTTTGGCAATCGGTCGGCCGGTGGTGGTCCAAGGCGAAGGTGGCTTCTCGGAAGTGTTTGGACCAGATACCCTTGAATTATTCCTTCGGCAGGGCTTCTACGGATTGGGCGACAGTATTTCCGGTACTGATCGCTTGATCGACCAACTTGATAACTTATTCTTGAACCCCGACCTGAGGAAGACGCTTGGCCAATACGGAAGAGATATAGTTACCGAGCGCTTTAGCCTCACACGTGCCACCCGGATACTACTCGGCATTTATGATCTCGTAATTCGCAACCCGCCTCGTTCCTCCTTTTCGGACGCTCTGCGGAGTGCTGTACGCGCCCTTGTTCTGGAAGTCGACAACCATGATCCTCGACGTAAGCGGCAGCTCCGCGAACTCGAGGAGCAGCTGCTCTCTGCAGCGAGTCGTGGCCCGTGGCCACCGAAGCGGATCAAGAGTCACGGGTTTCTGACAAGTGGCATCAGATAGCCGCTACGTGTGGTTAGCTCGGCTTTTCGACCAATTACCTGCTCTTTGAGGAAGTATAATCGAATTCGCAGGAACAGATGCGCTAAGATTCGACACGACATTTGGTGTAGAAACCGAGCAAATCGCTGCAAGTGTTAAATATAGAAATACGACCGACTGATCGAAGTACGACACCGAAACGAACGTAGCTGCGTGCGAAAAAAGTGACGCCCCCAATGCCCAAATCATGAATTTGCTTAGCATCAGCCCATTCTCTTGTTCCGATTGATACAGCCAACGACCAACGAACGCAAATCCCTTAGCGAGGAGGGCGATAAACAGCAACATCAACGGCAGCCCGCCCGTGACCCCCATCATAATGTAATAGTTTGTGATGTCGGCGTGGTTGCCGCTCCACGGAACCCCATAGGGTAGCCAGTGACGGGTGTGGTCCGTTCCGACAAACCACCACTCGGATAAGTGATGCAGTGCCGCTTCAATCAACGCTGCACGATGCCAACTGGTACTGCCGCCGGTGAGATCGATGCGCGCCAAGATGTAATAGGCCGGTGCCTTCATTGCCAGATCCAAGGCAATGTAGCCCAGAAATGCAGCCCAGCGAAAAAGCCGCATATGCTGGCGAAAGGGCCACATGAGCAATGCACCTATACCTAGCAGCCCGCTCATGATGGGTCCGCTGGACGCAGACGCGGCAATCATCGATAGGCAGGCCAGAATGCCGGCGATTGATGATTTGTGGCATTGTCGCCAAAGACCAATCATCAGCGGCAAAGATCCTGCGCCAATGGATCCTGCGAGAATCGAATGAGAGAAAGGCCCTTGAGCGCGAATGATATCGTTGCGTATCTCCGAGGCTGCGTCCACGCCACCTAGGACCGAAAAAAGGTTGTAACCGCTGTGCGCCTCCCAAAGCATGGCGAGCGACATGGGAACTAGTAGGATGGCTGTGATGCGGCACAGCATCAGAAGGTCGTCAAACGACTGACAAAAGACGCGCAACAGGAAATAAATTCCGCAAGCGTTGTAGACCAAGCCAAGACGGTTCACAAAAGTTCCAGTCTTGTCTTCGTGGAACAAGCTACTGATCAGAGCCCATGTCGCCCACATCACCAACAGCCAGTCGAGGCCGTTCATCCTTAACAGTTTTAATTCGCCTCGGATTAAAACACGCAAGGCTCCAATAGCAACGAGTACCCGGATAGCCGAAAAATTGAACGGCCCCAGTTCAAACGCCGTCCCGATGGTCATGTAAAGTGCACTGGTCAGCAGCGGCAGTGCAGCCCATCGGTGCGAAAGGGTCAGCAACCCCAGACCATTGACGACCAGAAAAGCGATAGTGATAGCGTTCATGCGAACAGCCAGCTAGGTTACCCTGCTCAAGCCATGAGTTGAGCAGCCTAATAATTCTTCACTGAAGAGGTAGCAAGGATGGCAGACTTCGCCGGGGTGCGCAACTCCAGCTTCTTGGTAGGACGTTGCTGCATTTGGGCGTAACCTGTCGAGCGCTCAGGCTATTGGAATCAATAGGTTACAAAGGCCAAAAACGCTAAATTCCGGGGAGCAAAATACCTGTCGTGTTATTTTTCGACAACTTAAGGACGCACTTGACTGGTTACGCCTGCTGCGTTTGAGCTAGTGGGCTGTCGCAGAAGTTCTGACAGGTAGCAGCGGGTATTCTATGGTGAAGTCAACATGAGGGATTCACAGATATCTACAAATATCTATTTGATCTAAAAATAGAATCTTCCAAAGACCCGGTGGTCCCAAAGTTCTCTGAACCTATCAAAACTTCTGCGGCAGCCAACTAGACCGGAACGATAATGGCGATCATTCGTTTGAACAGATCGGGCGGCATTTTGCCACCCGATCACGACAATTGGCACCCACACTGAGAGAAGAGCGCTTCGTTAACTCAGCTGAGCGGTCCGGGTGGTCCGGGTGGTCCGAGCGGGAGAACAGTATATTGATATGCACCGAGCGACCAAGCCCCACTAGTCCCACGCATGGTTCCGAGCAAATCTACGTTGTAGGGTGAGGGCAAAGCAAGGCCCGAAGTGGTTTCTGATTTCAGTCTAAAGTCTCCCCCGACGTAATTCATGAAGATTGAAGTTGGAATATTGGTTTTGGCATGTGATTCACCGCGCGCGTTCGAATCGCTAAATCCATTATAATCGTGAGTTCCTTTCAAATCCACGGTACAATTTATCCATAAATTGTTATAAACTAAGTTGTTCGTACCGCTACCGAATGCCGTTCCTGCATTGTAATTACCACCTAAAATAAATGTATTATTATAAACCTTGTTATTTGATGACGAATATCCGTTAAAACCGATTGCAGCATCGCATGAATCAAAATTGTATGCGATGTTGCCATAGAATTCGAGTCCGTTCGCTTGCGTTATCGCGACGAGAGCGGTTCCGCAGTTCCCTTTGTATGCGTTTCTAAAATAATTATAGCGAATTACCGCATTGTTGCCGCTGTAGTAAAGATTAACAATCTCCCCATGGTTTGCAGCATTGCTCGCAGCGCCATCCGACGCGCTATATTCGACAATTGCCCCGTTCGTGGTGCGCAAAAACCAGACGTTGTTGCTTCCATAAACATACATTCGCTGGAACACCAGATTCGTCGCAATCGAGCCCCCATAGGTATCTGTGTCTATAGCGTATCTACGGACCGTATTGCTGGGCAGATTTTTGTAGATGGCATCGACGAAAACATACTTGACAGTGATATTGCTCGACGAACTCCCACCAGAAATGACGATGTTCCGATCCTGGTTGTTATGGTTGACCCTAAAACCATAGGCGTCACCGTCGAACCAATCGGCTTCGTTTCTCACTTGCCCGTCGAGAACGTAGTACCCACGGTCGAATTGTAGCACAGAGTTAAAAACGGCCTGACCGGCTCCGTATGCAGGCTGCCAGCCGAGGTCGGTTCCGTGGGCGGCTTCTGTAGCTTTCTTGATCGTTATCACAAGACTTCCCGATTGGGGATCGTCGAACCTATAGGATGGGTAGTTTCCAGTTGCGATGTAGTACACGTCCCCGCGCACCAAGGATACCGGAAGCGACGTGTAAGCATTGGTCCAGTCGGTGCCGTTTTTGGCCCCAGTGGCACCGGCTCTGACGTAGTGATTCGCCGCCATCGCCGTTTGGGCGGCAGCGAAAAGAATCAGAGCGAGCAGTTTTACAAGTATCTTCATCATCGTATATTTCCTCAACTTAAGCGTTCCAGTAGTGGGAATTGACGACTACGATATACACCGTATCGCCAGCCATTAGGGTTAAATTTGAATTGGGCGCAACCAGTTGAGCGCAGTTGAGCGCAGTTGAGCGCACCACTAATTTGTTGAAAAATAACAAGGTGAGCATTTTGCTCCCCGGGGTTTAGCGTTTTTTGCCTTCGTAACCTGTTGATTTTCAAGCCTGATTACTCTACTGGTTACGCCCTTTAGAAATTCCACAACCTGTATAGGAGCGCTATAGCAAGGTTGAACTTGGCGAATGATTCATGTGCATAATTCCGTTCTCCTAGCATAGGTCGAAGGTTATTAACTAAGGCTGTTCATGCTAAATCTCTTAGGGTGTTATTCTCCACCACTTGAGGTGTTATAGAGAGCTTTCCCGCGAAAGCCCCCGCAGCCAAGCTGCGGGGATCGTCCATATACCCTAAATCAATACCCCGTCCCATACCCCGCTAGCGGCCCATCATAAGAGGGGGTGCCGGTCTTCCAGGTGTCCGGTAGCGTGGTCAGAATGGGCGTCGTCGGGCTGGTTTCACTCGGCTGCGTTCCATTATTCACCTTATCGCTGACCTGGAGGCTACCGCCTGGACTCAGGATAGCAATCCAGTAGGTGGTCCCGGCGGTGATCGAAGTCGCGGGAAGAGAAACCCTGTTCCAAGCGCCGGCTGTAGGCGAACTTAAGGTCCCCTGAGCAAGCAGTTTGCCCGGGTGGTTCATCTGGTTCGCGTCGACTGTGTTCGCGTACAGTCCGGCCACAAGGGGCGTCATGCCAGTTACCACGTAAACCGAGAGGCTGGTGACCGCACCCGTTTTGTCGGCCTTCTTCTGGAACGCCTTGGCCGAACCTTTCGAGATCGTATCGGTAAAGCTTCCCGTTTGCTGATCGCCCAGCAAGCGGCCGCCCGCCGTATTCATGTCGGTCTTGATCTCCGCCGCGCTCAAGGCCCGATTGTAGACGCGGATTTCGTCGATGCGGCCCTTGAAGAACTCGCTCCACACACTATTGCCACCGATGCGCAACGCCCCACTGGAAACCGTCATGCTGCCCGTTTGCGCCTTGTACGCCACTTGGGTACCGTTGACATAAAGCCGTTCGTAGGCGCCGTCGTAAGTAGCGGCCAGATGCGTCCACTTGTTAGCGGTGAGCGCCGACTTACCCGCCAGATTCTTGTCGCCGCCGATATTGATGCTCGCGACGGGCTGGTTGGAGTCGGAGTTGGCATACAGCCCATAGGCCAGGCCGCCGGTCTGTTCCTTGAGCAGCACGTTGCGCCAGCTACTCATTGTGGCCGTCGGATAGACCCACGCCTCCAGCGTTATGGCCGTCGTCAGGTCCAGGGTAGCCGAATCGTTGATCGTCACCCAGTCGTTGACGCCATCGAAGGAGAGCGCGTTGCCGAAATAACCAGGGGTCCGCATGCCGGAGCAGGTTGGATCGGCGGTGTTATTGCAGGACAGGACGCCATGATTGCCATTGCCGGAGGCATCGTTCACCTTCGTGCCGCTGGCTTCCTCCAAATAGTAGGCGGCGATCGGCCCACTGCTCACCTTCGCCGCGGTCACGGTGATATAACCGGTTTTAATCTCGTCATCCTGGCCAGCGGAATTCCTGGCGGTCAGGCTGACGGTGTAGGTGCCCGCGCTGGTGTAGGTATACGATGGTTTTTCAACGGTGCTGTTGCA
>Ga0179937_1004492_pt1 | contig 15944 bp, 32 predicted proteins | sample AD_UKC028_sludge_FD_135980 | JGI IMG/M metagenome (GOLD analysis project Ga0179937, IMG submission 135980) | Active sludge microbial communities of municipal wastewater-treating anaerobic digesters from Illinois, USA - AD_UKC028_MetaT... | ecosystem: Engineered > Bioreactor > Anaerobic >...
CGAGAACTGCGAGAATGATATGCGTTGAAACGAAAGGTTGCTGACGGTATGTCAGGGAATTTTCGTGGAGTATGTCCGATTTTAAACCGGGCGATTGTAATAACGAACACTGTGTGTGGTTAGAAATGTCTTATGTATTGTGCATGAGGTATGTCTGCTTATGTGTGTTGAATTACTAGCTTGGAAACTTATGTTTTTCAGGCTTTTTTTAATGTAGCTTCACAGATACACACGGCTAAGTGTTACGAATTCAAAACAATGCCCCCAATAATCCGTTTAAGGAGGCGAAAAAGATGGCAGAAAAAGAAAAAATCAGAATCAAGATTAAAGGTTACGAGCATGCAATCGTTGATGCAGCAGCAGCTAAGATAGTTGACGCAGCAAAGAGAAGCGGTGCAAGAGTATCAGGTCCTATTCCGTTGCCTACTGATAAGGAGATAGTTACTATTCTTCGTGCAGTTCATAAGGACAAGGACAGCCGTGAACAGTTCGAAATGAGAACTCATAAGAGACTCATCGATATTATCAGACCAACAAGCAAGACAATGGAAACTCTTAGTAATCTTGAGATTCCAGCAGGTGTGCTGATCGAAATGGTTGAAAAATAATTTCGGTAAATAACACCAAAGTCACGTTGACAGACGTCAACCAATAACTTAGGAGGAATTAAAATGCAGAAAACTATGATCGGCAAGAAAATCGGTATGACACAGATTTTCGACGAAACAGGAAAAGTAATTCCTGTAACAGTAATTGAAGCTGGTCCATGTGTTGTTGTTCAGAAGAAAACTGTTGAAAACGACGGTTATGCTTCAGTACAGCTTGGATACGGCGACATAAAGCTTAAAAGAGTAAACAAACCTATGCAGGGACATTTCCAGAAAGCTGATGTTGCTTGTAAAAAGACTCTGAAGGAATTCAGACTCGATGACTGCGACGCAGTCAGCGTTGGTGATGTACTCAAGGCTGATATATTTACAGTAGGCGACTCTGTTGATGTAAGCGGTACCAGCAAGGGTAAAGGTTTTCAGGGTACAATTAAGCGTAATAACAACTCAAGACTGAAGGAAACTCATGGTACAGGCCCTGTACACAGACATGCAGGCTCAATGGGTTCATGTTCTTCACCATCACGTATTTTCAAAGGAAAAGCTCTTCCTGGACATATGGGTGCTGAGAGCGTAACAGTTCAGAACCTCGAAGTTGTAAAAATTGACGCAGAAAATAATCTTATTGCACTCAAAGGTGCGATTCCTGGTCCTAAGGGCGGAATTGTTTGCATCGTTGACAGTGTAAAAAAGGCTTAATGAAAGGAGGAAGCATATATGTCTAAGGTTTCAGTATTTGATATGAATGGTAAGCAGGTTGCAGAAACTGAGCTTTCCGATGCTATTTTCGGAATTAAGCCAAACGAAGCTGTTATGCATGCTATGGTAGTTAATTATCTTGCCAATCAGCGTCAGGGTACACAGTCAACTTTGACACGTACAGAAGTACGCGGAGGCGGAAGAAAGCCATGGAGACAAAAGGGTACAGGTCATGCAAGACAGGGTTCTATTCGTGCTCCTCAGTGGGTACATGGTGGAGTTGCACTTGGTCCTAAACCAAGAGATTACAGATATTCTCTTAACAAAAAGGTAAAGAGACTTGCAATGAAATCTGCTTTATCAGTAAAGCTTCAGGATGAAAATCTTATTGTTCTTGATTCAATGAAAATTGAAGAGTTCAAGACAAAGACAGTAGTAGCTATGCTTAAGGCTCTTAATGTCGAAGGCAAAGCTCTCATAGTTATGCCTGAGGTTGATAAGAAGGTTATAAAAAGTGCTTCTAATATTCCTGGTATCAAAACAACACTTGTTAACACATTGAATGTTTATGATATTTTAAACTATGACAAGTTTATAGTTGTTCAGGATGCAGTTGCAAAAATCGAGGAGGTGTACGCATAATGAAGGCACCACAGGATATCGTTATAAAGCCAATTATAACTGAAAGAAGTATGGATGCTCTCCAGACAGGAAAGTACACTTTTAAGGTTGATAAGAACGCTAATAAAATAGAAATAGCAGATGCAGTCGAAAAGCTTTTCGATGTTGAGGTTGCTAAAGTAAATACAATGAACTGTATAGGCCGTAAAAAACGTGTCGGCAGATTCGTTGGTAAAAAGGCTGACTGGAAAAAGGCTATTGTTACATTAAAAGCTGATTCAAAGACAATTGAGTTCTTTGACGGCATGATCTGATTTCCAGAGTCAGTATGAAGGATAATCGATTATTATCCGGTATGGGAGTAATGCTCCCGCAAAAAGATGCATTTTAAGGAGTGAATTAAATGGCAATTAAAACATTCAAGCCGACAACTCCATCTCGTCGTCAGATGACATGTACAGATTATTCACAGTTGTCAAAGGTTGCTCCGGAGAAAAGTTTACTTGAGCCATTGAAAAATAAATCAGGTAGAAACAGCTACGGAAGAATAACAGTTCGTCACAGAGGTGGCGCAAATAAGAGAAAATATCGTATAATTGACTTTAAGCGTGATAAGGACGATATGGACGCAAAGGTATTAACCTTAGAATACGATCCAAACCGTTCAGCTCATATCGCACTCATTCAGTATGAAGACGGTGAAAAGAGATATATTATCGCACCTAATGGTCTTAAAGTAGGAGATACAGTAAGAAGCGGTGCTGAAGCTGATATCAAGCCTGGTAACGCATTAAAGCTTATTGATATTCCGGTTGGTACTTTTATTCATAACATTGAATTATATCCTGGCAAGGGCGCTCAGCTTGTAAGATCTGCCGGTAACATGGCTCAGCTTATGGCTAAGGAAGGCGAATACGCACTTCTGAGACTTCCTTCAGGTGAGTTAAGAAACGTACCTAACGGTTGTAAAGCTTCAATTGGTCAGGTAGGAAATATAGATCATGAAAATGTCAACTACGGTAAAGCAGGAAGAAGACGTCACATGGGTTGGAGACCTACTGTTCGTGGTTCTGTAATGAACCCTTGCGATCATCCACACGGTGGTGGTGAAGGTAAATCTCCTATCGGTCGTTCAGGCCCTGTTACTCCTTGGGGTAAGCCAACACTTGGCTATAAGACCCGTAAGAAGCATAACCGTTCAGATAAATATATTGTAAAACGCAGAAACGGTAAATAAAGCTTGAAAGGAGGAAATTATAATGAGCAGAAGTATTAAGAAGGGACCTTTCGTTCAGGAGGTACTTTTTAAGAGAGTTGTGCAAATGAATGAAGCTGGCGAAAAGAAAATATTAAAGACTTGGAGCCGTTCTTCAACTATTTTTCCGGAGTTTGTAGGTCATACATTTGCTGTTCATGATGGTCGTAAGCACGTTCCAGTATATGTAACAGAAGATATGGTAGGTCACAAGCTCGGTGAGTTTGCTCCTACAAGAACTTATAAGGGTCACGTTGGTTCAAAAACATCAAATAACGGTAAGAAATAGCGGAAGGAGGAATACACGATGGAAGCAAGAGCTTATTTAAGAAATATTCGTATTTCACCAAGAAAAGTTAAGATTGTGCTTGATCTTATCAGAAACAAGCCGGTGGAATATGCAATGGCAACTTTAAAACATACTCCAAAGGCTGCATGTGAAGATTTAGAAAAGCTTTTGAAGTCTGCAATTGCTAATGCAGAGAATAATCATGACATGGACAAAGAAAAACTCTATGTTGCTGAGTGTTTTGTTTCTCCTGGATCTACTATGAAGCGTATAATGCCAAGAGCACAAGGCAGAGCTTTTAGAATTCTTAAGAGAACATCACACGTTACTATGGTATTAAAAGAAAAAGATTAATCCCAAATAGGAGGTAAACTATGGGCCAGAAGGTAAATCCACACGGTTTCCGTGTTGGCGTTATTAAGGATTGGGATTCACGTTGGTATGCGAATAAATCAACATTTGGCGATACATTGGTTGAAGACTACAACATCCGTAATTTCATAAAGAAAAAACTTTATGCTGCTGGTGTTTCAAGAATTGAAATCGAACGTTTTGCTGAAAAAACAAGAATCCACATTCACTGTGCTAAGCCTGGTATCGTAATCGGTAAGGGCGGTGCTGAAATCGAAAAGCTTCGTCTTCAGGTTGAAGCTATGATGTCAAGCAAGTCACAGGTGTTAATAAATATTGTTGAAGTTAAGCAGCCTGATCTCAATGCTCAGCTCGTTGCTGAAAAGATTGCGCTTGATCTTGAGAACAGAATCTCTTTCAGACGTGCTATGAAGCAGTCAATCGGACGTGCAATCCGTCTCGGAGCAAAGGGTATCAAGACAAGAGTTTCAGGTCGTTTAGGCGGTGCTGAAATTGCAAGAGCTGAAAGCTATAACGAAGGTACTATTCCGCTTCAGACAATCAGAGCAGATATAGACTACGGTACAGCAGAAGCACATACAACTTACGGTCGTTTAGGCGTTAAGGTATGGATCTACAAGGGCGAAATTCTTAAGGGTGAGTCTCCTGATAAAAATGAAGACAAACAGCCTGTAAGAAAAAAGCGCGATGATAACAGATCATTCCGTAAACCAAGAACACCAAGAAAAGAAGAAGGAGGTAACCAGTAATGCTACTTCCAAAGAGAGTAAAATATCGTCGTGTTCACAGAGGTCGTATGACTGGTAGAGCACTTCGCGGAAATAAAGTATCAAACGGAGAGTACGGTTTACAGGCATTACAGCCTGCATGGATTACTTCAAATCAGATCGAAGCAGCCCGTATAGCGATGACTCGTTATATCAAGCGTAACGGTAAGGTTTGGATAAAGCTTTTCCCTGATAAGCCAGTAACTAAGAAACCGCTTGGAACTCGAATGGGTTCTGGTAAAGGTGCTCCGGAATATTGGGTAGCTGTTGTTAAGCCGGGCAGAGTAATGTTCGAAATCGCCGGTGTAAGCGAGGAAGAGGCTAGAGAAGCTATGCGTCTTGCAATGCACAAGCTCCCGATTAAATGTAAATTTGTATGCAAAGAAGCAGAGGGAGGCGAGCAATAATGAAAGCAACTGATGTAAGAGAATTATCTGTTGACGAAATGAACAATAAATTAGTAGATCTGAAGAAGGAGCTTTTTGCTCTCCGCTTTCAGCTGGCTGTAAATCAGCTTGACAATACAGCTCGTTTAAAGGCTGTAAAAAAGGATATTGCTCGTATCAAGACTATTCTTCGTGAGCAAGAAATCCAGTCAAGCATAGAGCAGTAAGAAAGGGAGGATTTAGCGATGTCTGAAAGAAATCTTAGAAAAGTAAGAACTGGTAAAGTCGTTAGCGACAAGATGGATAAGACTATTGTTGTAGCTATTGTTGACAATGTTAAACACCCACTTTACAAGAAAATTATCAAAAGAACTGTTAAGCTGAAGGCTCATGATGAAAAGAATGAATGCAAAATCGGCGACAGAGTTGAAATTATGGAAACACGTCCACTCTCAAAAGACAAGAGATGGAGAGTTACCGAAATCATTGAAAAAGCAAAATAATTTTTTAATAAAATTTAGTTACCATGCTGTAAATCAGCATTTTAATTTCTGAAAGGAGGAGAACGACTGTGATACAGATGCAAACTTACCTTAAGGTTGCAGACAACACTGGTGCCCAGGAGCTTATGTGTATCAGAGTTTTAGGTGGTACACGCAGAAGATATGCAAATATCGGTGATGTAGTTGTAGCTTCTGTTAAGAAGGCAACACCCGGCGGCGTTGTTAAAAAGGGTGATGTTGTTAAAGCAGTTATCGTTCGTTCAGCAAAGGGCTTGAGAAGAGAGGATGGAACTTATATCCGCTTCGACGAGAACGCTGCTGTAATCATTAAAGAGGATAAGAATCCAAAAGGAACACGTATATTCGGACCAGTGGCAAGAGAACTTCGTGACAAGGAATACACTAAAATTTTAAGCCTTGCACCAGAAGTATTATAATGGAGGTGTCATAGAAATGAGTAAAGTACATGTAAAAAAAGGTGACACAGTCATTTTGCTGACAGGTAAATATAACGATAAATTTGAAGGCAATGATAAGAAAAAAACCGGTAAGGTTTTAGAAGTTAGTCCTAAAGAGGGTAAAGTAATCGTTGAGGGTATTAACTTTGTAACCAAGCATGTAAAACCTACAAGAATGGGCCAGGTCGGCGGAATAGTTAAGGCTGAAGCTCCTATATATGCATGTAAGGTACAGCTTGTTTGCCCTAAATGCGGCAAAGCTACAAGAGTTGGTCACACCTTTGAAACTGAAAAAAATTCTGATAAGAAAGAAAAGTTACGTGTTTGCAAAAAATGCGGAGCTTCATTTAAGTAAAGGAGAAACGACATGGCTAGATTAAAGGATTATTATATTAGCACTGTAGCTCCTGCGATGATGAAGAAGTTTGGCTACAAAAGCGTAATGCAGATTCCTAAACTTGATAAAATTGTTATCAATGTCGGAGCTGGCGAAGCAAAAGAAAATGCTAAGATTATAGATGCAATTATGACTGATATAGCAGCTATTTCAGGCCAGAAGCCTGTAATTTGCCGTTCAAAGAAGTCAGTTGCTAACTTTAAACTTCGTGAAGGAATGCCAATCGGTGTTAAAGTAACATTAAGAAATGAAAATATGTACGAATTCCTCGACAAGTTCTTTAATGTTTCATTACCAAGAGTACGTGACTTCAGAGGTATCAATCCTAATTCATTTGACGGTAGAGGAAATTATTCAACAGGTATCAAGGAACAGTTGATTTTCCCTGAAATTGAATATGATAAAATTGACAAGGTAAGAGGTATGGACATCAATTTTATTACAACAGCAAAAACTGATGAAGAGGCAAAGGAGCTGCTTACATTAATGGGTGCTCCATTTGCAAAGTAAATTAGGGAGGATTTAAATAATGGCTAAAAAAGCAATGGTTCTTAAACAGCAGAAAACTCCCAAATACTCCACACGTGCTTATAACAGATGCAAGATTTGTGGAAGACCTCATGCATATCTGAGAAAATTCGGTGTTTGCCGTATTTGTTTCAGAGAATTAGCACATGACGGTCAGATTCCGGGAGTTAAAAAGGCTAGCTGGTAATATTACAAAGGAGGTTATTCGGCATGCAGATTACTGATACTATAGCAGATATATTAACAAGAATTCGTAATGCGAATTCAGCTAAGCACGCTACGGTTGATGTTCCCGCTTCAAACGTTAAGAAAGCTATAACTCAGATTCTTGTTGATGAAGGTTATATAAAGAGCTTTCAGGTTATTGAAGATGGTAAGCAGGGTATTATAAGAATTACTCTTAAATATGGTGATAACAGATCACCTGTTATTACTGGCTTACGTAGGGTATCAAAACCAGGTTTGCGTATTTATTCAAGTTGTGAGGATATGCCTAAGGTTAGAAAGGGTCTTGGTATTGCAGTAGTTTCCACTTCAAAGGGAATTATGACAGACAAAAAGGCTCGTGAACTGAATGTAGGCGGAGAAGTTCTCGCATTCGTATGGTAAGGAGGGCACATAATGTCAAGAATAGGTAGAATGCCAATTAGTGTCCCTGCTGGTGTAGTAGTTACAAATGATAATAATTTAATTACAGTAAAGGGCGCTAAGGGCGAAATTACTAAACAGTTTTCAAAAGATCTCAGCATTGAAATAAACGATGGAGTTGTTACAGTAACACGTCCGTCCGAAAATAAAACTCATAAATCACTTCATGGTCTTACAAGAACACTCATTTCAAACATGGTTGAAGGTGTAACAAACGGTTTTTCAAAAACACTCGAAATCGAAGGTGTTGGTTACCGTGCTTCAAAGCAGGGTAAGGATCTTGTAATGAACCTTGGTTATTCACACCAGGTTATCATGAGTGAAGGTAACGGAATAACAATTGATGTTCCTGCACCAAACAGAATTATCATTAACGGTATTGACAAGCAGGCAGTTGGTCAGTTCGCTGCTGAGGTTCGCGAAAAGCGTCCGCCTGAGCCATATAAGGGCAAGGGAATCAGATACGAGAATGAACACATTATCCGCAAAGAGGGTAAAGCTGGTAAAGGCAAAAAGTAATAAAAGGAGTGAATCGCAATGGTTAAAAAGGCTGATAAAAATAAAGCTAGAGAAGCTAGACACCGTAGAGTACGTGATAAGATCTCTGGTACACCGGAGCGTCCACGTCTTAATGTTTTTCGCTCCACAAAGCACATTTATGCACAGGTTATTGATGATGTAAATGGTGTTACACTGGCTTCTGCATCAAGTCTTGAAAAAGATTTTGACGGAAATGGCGGAAACAAGGACGGTGCTCGTAAAGTAGGTCAGCTTATTGCTCAGAACGCACAGGCTAAGGGTATTACTGCTGTTGTATTTGACAGAGGCGGTAATATTTATCACGGTCGTATAAAAGAGCTCGCTGAATCTGCACGCGAAAACGGATTAAAGTTCTAAAAGAGGAGGTAAAACACTTTGGCTAAGATAGATGCTTCAACATTGGAGCTTTCAGAAAAGGTTGTCGCTATTAACAGAGTATCAAAAACTGTTAAGGGCGGACGTATCATGAAGTTTTCTGCTCTCGTAGTAGTAGGTGACGGAAATGGAACAGTTGGCTTTGGTCTTGGAAAATCCGGAGAAGTTCCGGACGCTATCCGTAAGGGTATCGAAGACGCAAAGAAAAATCTTGTTAAAATCTCTCTCAGAGGTACAACAATTCCTCACGAGATTATTGGAACATTCGGCGCAGGAAGCGTTCTTATGAAACCTGCTGCACCTGGTACCGGAGTTATCGCTGGTGGTCCTGTTCGTGCTGTTGTTGAAATAGCAGGTATAAAGGATATCAGAACCAAGTCTCTTCGTTCAAATAATCCATGCAATGTAGTTAGAGCTACAATAAAGGGATTAAGCGAATGTACTTCAGCTAAACAGGTTGCTGAAAAAAGAGGCAAGACAGTAAAAGAAATTTTAGGTTAAGGAGTGAGTACAATGGCAAAGCAGATTAAACTCGTAAAAAGTCTTATCGGATGTAAGAAAAATCAGATTGACACTGCTCATTCACTCGGACTTAAGAAAATTGGCGAAGTTGTAACTCAGCCAGATAATGAGCAAACGATGGGTAAAATCAAAGTGATTTCTCACCTCGTTGAGGTAAAAGAATTATAAGCAAGGAGGTGCAACCAATATGAAGCTACACGAATTATCACCAGCTCAGGCTGCCAAAAACTGCAAACGTATCGGTAGAGGTAACGGTTCAGGTAATGGTAAGACTGCTGGTAAAGGCCATAAGGGCCAGAATGCTCGTTCAGGCGGTGGCGTACGTATAGGATTTGAAGGTGGTCAGACATCTTTAATGCGTCGCATACCTAAGAGAGGATTCAATAATATTTTTGCTACAAGATATGCAATTGTTAATGTATCTGATCTTAACAGATTCAATGACGGTACAGTTGTAGATGCAGAATTACTCAAAGCAGCTAGTTTGATTAACAAAGAATATGATGGCGTTAAGATTTTAGGTAACGGCGAATTAACATCAAAAGTAACAGTTAAGGCTGCAAAATTCTCTCAGTCCGCTATTGAGAAAATTGAGAAAGCCGGTGGGAAGACTGAGGTGATGTAATGTGCTTGAAACAATAAGAAATGCCTTAAAAGTTGAAGAAACACGCAAAAAATTATTTTTCACATTACTAATCATCATCATCTTCAGAATCGGATCTGTATTTTTTCCTGCTCCTTTTGTAGATATCGATAAAATAAAGGAATGGATGAATGCAAACTCTGATAATAATGCACTCGGTTATTTAAATGTACTTTCAGGTGGAGCAATGACAAAGGCTACAGTATTTGCTTTAGGTATTCAGCCTTTTATCAATGCGTCCATTATCGTTCAGCTGTTGACTTACGCCATTCCGCCTCTTGAGAGATTATCAAAAGAGGGTGAGGAAGGCCGTAAGAAGATAGACAAGATTTCATCATTCGTTTCATTTATACTGGCTATATTTATGGCTTTTGCATATTATCTAACTATGAAAAATGCAGGCGCTGTAACTTATACCACCGGATTTTCAGGTGTATTTGCGGCATTTATAATTGTTTCTGTATTTATTGCAGGTTCGATGATTGTTGTATGGCTTGGAAACCGTGTAAATGAAAAAGGAATCGGAAACGGTGTTTCAATATTAATTTTCACAGGTATTATAGCAAACGGTCCTAGTGCAATTCTTAACTTAATTGAAGCTGCCAAGGATAAACCGAATCCATATGTATTCGTTAGCCTGTTTGTAATTCTTTTGTTTGTGTTCATAGTCGGTTTTATCGTATTTATGAACGAATCTGAAAGAAGAATACCTATTCAGTATGCAAAACGAGTTGTAGGAAGAAAGCAGTACGGCGGACAGAACACACATATTCCTGTAAAGGTTTGTATGAGTGGTGTTATGCCAATCATCTTTGCAAATGCTTTCGTTTCACTACCTATGACAATAGCACTTTTCTTCCCTCCTAAAACAGGCGGCACATCATGGTGGGATAAATTCTATGCCGGCTTCACAGAGTTATTCGGCTACAGAAGCCCGGTTTATTCAATAGTATTGTTCTTTTTAATTATCGGTTTTAACTATTTCTATGTTTCAATGCAGTATAACCCGGTTGAGATTGCAAACAATCTTCGTCAGAGTAACGGAGGAATACCTGGTATCAGACCTGGTAAGCCTACATCTGATTATATTCAGAGAGTTTTGTCAAAGATAACTCTTGTAGGTGCTATATTCCTTGGACTTATCGCTGTTTTCCCTACAATATTTGCTGCTATTTTCCCACAGCTCGGAAATATGGCACTTGGCGGTACGTCAATACTTATCGTAGTAAGTGTTGCACTTGAAACTGTACGTACACTGGAATCTCAGATTATGATGCGTCATCATAAGGGCTTCCTTGAATAATGGAGGGTTAAAGCTATGAATTTAATTTTACTTGGGGCTCCTGGTGCCGGCAAAGGTACACAGGCAGAAGTAATTTCTGATGCACTGAATATTCCACAGATTTCTACAGGTAATATACTTCGTGAAGCTGTTAAAAACGGTACTGAATTTGGCCTTAAAGCCAAAGAAGCCATGGACAGCGGAGCGCTTGTATCTGATGAGATTGTAATTGGAATTCTGAAGGACAGAATTGCTGCTGATGACTGCAAAAAGGGATTTATCCTTGATGGATTCCCGAGAACGGTTCCACAGGCAGAAGCACTTGATGCAATGGGAGTTACCATTGATAAGGTACTTGAGATTTTTGTTCCTGATGAAACTATCAAAAAAAGAGTTTCAGGAAGAAGAGTATGCGGCGGTTGCGGTGCTACTTATCATGTTGACTTCAAACCTTCAAAGGCAGAGGGAAAATGTGATAAATGTGGTGCTGAAACAATTATCCGTAAGGATGATCAGCCACAGACTGTTCTTGACAGACTGGATGTTTATCATAAACAGACAGCTCCTCTCAAGGATTATTACAGCAAGCAGGGTAAGCTGGAAACAATTATAGGACAGGAAGAAGTTTCTGAGACCTCGAAGCTTACACTTAAAGCTGTAGGAGCTTAATTTATGATTAGTGTAAAATCTACTGCAGATTTAGCTAAAATGCGTGTTGCCGGTAAAATTGCCGGCGGTGCGTTACAGCTTGCAGGAAAATCAATCAAACCGGGAATGACAACACTTCAGCTTGACAAAATAATTCATGATTATATAGTCGGCCAGGGTGCTACGCCGTCATTTTTAAATTACGGTGGATTTCCGGCAAGTTCGTGTATTTCAATTAATGATGAGGTTATTCATGGTATTCCGAACAGCAAAAAAATCATCAGAGACGGTGATATTGTAAGTGTTGATGTCGGTGCCTGTATAAACGGATTTCATGGTGATACATGTGCAACCTTTCCGGTAGGAAAAATATCGGATGAAGCCAAAAAACTTCTTGAAGTTACAGAAGCAAGTCTTTACGAAGCAATAGGCGTTGCCAAGGCGGGAATAAGACTTGGAGACTTGTGTCATACGGTTCAGGAATATTGTGAGTCAAGAGGATATGCAATAGTAAAAAGATACTGTGGACACGGAGTCGGAAGACAGCTTCATGAGGATCCAGAGGTTCCTAATTACGGTACTCCTGGTCATGGCTCAAGACTTGTAACAGGTATGACAATAGCAGTTGAACCTATGGTTAATGCCGAAGGCGAAGGTGTTAAAGTCTTGGATAACGGTTGGACAGTTCTAACAACAAGTGGTTCTCTTTCAGCTCATTTTGAGCATACTATAGCAATTACATCTGATGGCGCAGTTATTTTAACCCAGCCATGACGGAGGAATATTGTGGAGATAGTAAAAGGTATTGTAGTTAAGGCTATTGCAGGACGTGACAGAGGAAGTATCTTTGTCGTTAAGGAGCTAACTGAAAACAGAGGTTATGTTTTAATAGCCGATGGCAAAACCAGAAAGTTGGAATCTCCTAAAAAAAAGAGCATAAAACATCTGAGGTTCACCAATACTGTGATTGATATTAATGATATTACTAATAAAAAGCTTAAAATGGCACTGAGAAATTTAAATTGCTCAGAAGATGAAAGTGAGGTTTAGATTATGTCAAAAGACGATGTTATCGAAGTCGAAGCAACTGTCGTTGATGCGTTGCCAAATGCAATGTTTCAGGTAAAGCTGCCAAATGATCATATAATTTTGGCTCATATATCAGGCAAATTAAGAATGAATTATATACGTATAGTACCTGGGGATAAGGTAACTGTTGAGATGTCACCTTATGACCTGACAAAGGGTCGTATTACCTGGAGAAGCAAGTAATTTGCAGATCAGGTATCCGTACCTTTTCTAACTATCAAAAGGGAGGTATTTTCAATGAAAGTTAGACCTTCAGTAAAGCCTATTTGCGAGAAGTGTAAAGTAATTAAGCGCAAAGGTAGAATAATGGTTATTTGCGAAAATCCAAAGCATAAACAAAGACAGGGCTAATATAGTCCCATAAATGGAGGTGCAATTAGTTAATGGCAAGAATCGCTGGAATTGACTTACCAAAGAATAAAAGAGTTGAAATAGCTCTTACTTATATTTTTGGTATCGGTAATACAACTGCAAAGAAGATTTTAGCTGATACAGGTGTTAATCCTGATACAAGAGTTAAAGATCTTTCTGAAAACGATGTTAATAAGCTGCGTGAATATATTGATAAGAATTGTAATGTTGAAGGTGATCTCAGAAGAGAGGTTGCTCTTAACATAAAGAGACTTGTTGAAATTAACTGCTATCGCGGAACACGTCATCGTAAGGGACTTCCTGTAAGAGGACAGCGTACAAAAACAAACGCAAGAACTCGTAAGGGTCCTGTTAAGACAATAGCTAATAAGAAGAAGTAAGGAGGGAAATGAACAATGGCACAGCAGAAGAAAAAAGTTACAATCAAGAGACGCAGAGAGCGTAAAAACATTGAAAACGGCGCTGTTCATATCCAGTCCACTTTCAATAATACAATTGTTACTATTACAGATGTACAGGGAAATGCAATCTCATGGGCTAGTTCAGGTGGATTAGGCTTCAGAGGTTCAAGAAAATCAACTCCATATGCTGCACAGAATGCTGCTGAAGTAGCTGCAAAGGCTGCTATGGAACATGGTCTTAAATCTGTAGAAGTATACGTAAAAGGACCTGGGTCAGGACGTGAAGCTGCTATCAGAGCACTTCAGACTGTAGGTCTTGAAGTTAAAATGATTAAGGATGTTACACCTATTCCGCATAACGGATGTCGTCCTCCAAAGAGAAGACGTGTATAGTTCTTATATGTGTTAAACTGAGCTTAAGTTTGCTTGGTGTCGGATAAAATGATTAAGAGATTCGATATTTTTTAAAAAACGGAGGTAATAGCAATGGCTATTAATAAAGAACCAATTCTGAAAAGATGTAAATATTTAGGAATCAGCCCTATGGTTATGGGTGTTGGCAAAGATACAAAGCGTAAAGGCGACCAGGGAAACAGAAAAAAGATTTCTGAATATGGTATGCAGCTTAAAGAAAAGCAGAAGTTAAAATTTATATATGGTGTACTTGAAAAGCAGTTCTATCACTATTTTGAAATTGCTGAAAAGCAGCAGGGTCAGGCTGGTACGAACTTAATTACAATTCTTGAATCAAGACTTGATAATGTTGTATTCAGAATGGGATTAGCTACTACAAGACGTGAGTCAAGACAGCTCGTTACACATGGTCACTTCAGCGTTAACGGTGTAAAGATTGATATTCCTTCTTACAGAGTTAAACCTGGTGATGTTGTAACTCTCAGAGAAAACAGCAGAAAGAGCACAAAGTTCAAAGAGATTGTTGAATCAACGAACGGCAGAGTAGTTCCTCTTTGGCTTGATGCAAACAAGGAAGATTTTACAGCTAAGATTGTTCGTATGCCTGTCAAAGAGGACCTTGACTATGAAGTAGAAGAGCATTTGATCGTTGAGTTGTATTCTAAGTAATTTGATTAATTACCGAAATAATATAACAGTCAGACAACTATTACTATTAATGTGATTGCGAAATAGGAGGGTTTTTATGCTTGAAAGAATAGAGAAACCGGAAATCGAAACAGTTGAGCTGAAAAGTGATGGCAAATATGGAAAGTTTGTTTTAGCACCACTTGAGCGTGGTTATGGAATAACACTTGGAAATAGCTTAAGACGAGTATTACTCTCCTCACTCCCGGGTGTGGCTGTTACTTCTGTTAAAATTGATGGAGTACATCATGAACTTTCAACAATTCCAGGTGTTAAGGAAGATGTAACTGAAATAATCCTTAGCATTAAGGGCTTAACGGCTAAACTTCATAGCGATGGTCCGAAAACAATATTTATTGAAGCTGAAGGCGAATGTGAGGTAACTGCAGGTGATATAAAAACCGATTCTGAGGTTGATATCCTTGATCCCGGAATGCATATTGCCACACTTAGCAAGGACGCCAAATTATATATGGAGATTACTCTTGACAGAGGCAGAGGTTATGTTTCAGCTGAGCGCAATAAGCAAATTATAAATATGCCTATCGATGTAATCGCTGTTGATAGTATATATACTCCTGTTTTAAAGGTCAACTATCAGGTAGAAGATACTCGACTTGGTCAGGTTACAGACTTTGACAAGCTTACATTAGAGGTTTGGACAGATGGGACTATATCTGCCAAGGAGGCAATATCTCAGGCAGCCAATCTCCTCAACGAGCATCTAAAGCTATTCATTGACCTTTCAGAGGAAGCATGTATAGCTGAGGTATTAGTCGAAAAAGACGATAAGGGTAAAGAAAAAAATCCTTGAGATGACCATTGAGGAACTTGACTTATCGGTACGTTCATTTAATTGTTTAAAGCGTGCAGGTATAAATACCGTTGATGATTTGATCAATAAATCAGAAGAAGAAATGATGAAGGTTCGTAATCTCGGTAAAAAATCTTTCGATGAGGTAAAGGAAAAATTACAGTCACTTGGATTTGACCTTTCTTCAGAAGAGGAATAGCAAATAAATATATATGTGCTGATTATATCGGCATTCAACTATAAAGGAGTGAATTTCAATGCCAGGTACAAGAAAGCTGGGTAGAACATCAGATCACAGAAAAGCAATGCTTAGAGCTATGGTTACTTATCTGCTTGAAAACGGACAGATAGAGACTACAGTTACAAGAGCAAAGGAAGTTCGTGCTGTTGCTGAAAAAATGATAACCCTTGGTAAGAATAATGACCTACACTCCAAGCGTCAGGTGTTATCATACGTTACAAAGGAAGGCGTTGTCAAGAAGTTATTTGATGATATCGCACCTAAGTATGCTGACAGAAACGGCGGTTACACACAGATTATTAAAATCGGTCCACGTCGCGGTGACGCTGCAGAGATGGCTATTATTAAGCTAGTGTAGTGTTAATTAAATAAAATATAAAAAGGC
>Ga0179937_1236950_pt1 | contig 15797 bp, 17 predicted proteins | sample AD_UKC028_sludge_FD_135980 | JGI IMG/M metagenome (GOLD analysis project Ga0179937, IMG submission 135980) | Active sludge microbial communities of municipal wastewater-treating anaerobic digesters from Illinois, USA - AD_UKC028_MetaT... | ecosystem: Engineered > Bioreactor > Anaerobic >...
AAAGCGATGATCATGGCGGAACTGTACCGCTATCAGGGTCAATGGAAATTCCGGGCGGTCGGCCAAGGGTTCGCTGCCGGGTTGCCAGCCCTGGCAGCGCATTTTGGCCTGCGCGTCCCGGAAGCGCGTCCCGTCGCCGATCCGGGATCCCGTCCGCCTGCTGGCCCGACCGCGTTTAGCGGCACCGGTTTTTGCGTCCACCCCGACGGTTATGTCCTGACGAATCACCATGTCATCGACGGCGCTCATGAGATTCTGGGCCGTTCGCCGCGCCAGCGCTGTCGATTGGAGCCGGTGTTCGCCGATCCCACCAACGATCTGGCCTTGCTGCGCGCCGATACGTCCCTGCCAGGGGTAGCCACTTTCCGCGATGGGCGACAGGCGCAACTGGGCGAGGCGGTGATCGTGATCGGCTATCCGCTGGGCGGATTACTCGGCTCCGGGCCGCAGGTCACGACCGGGAATGTCAGTTCGCTGATTGGCCCCGGCGACGATACCCGCTCCCTGCAATTTACCGCCCCGACCCAGTCCGGCAACAGCGGCGGGCCGTTGCTGGATAACGATGGCGCGGTGGTTGGCGTGGTCAGTTCCAAATTGAACGCGGTGCGCGTCCATGAAATGACTGGCGACATTCCCCAAAACGTGAATTTCGCCATTAAAGCTGCTCTGGCGCGGGGTTTCCTGGAAGCGGTCGGTATTGATTACCAGAGCCGCAGTCCGCGCTCCAGCCGTTCCACCGCCGACATCGCCGCCGAAGCCCGCGATTTCGTGGTAAAAATAGAATGTCAGGCTTAACCGTCCGGTTTCGCCCTTCCCTTTGAATTTTTCCAGGAGTCTGCATGTCTTCTGCACCGAACCTGCCGCTGCTTATCGAACCCGCGTCGCTGCAAGCCTGCCTCGCTGATCCCACCGTGCTGCTCGTTGATCTGTGCGATCCGGCTCGTTACGCCGCCGGTCATATTCCCGGCGCGGTATCTCTCGACTATGCCGATCTGGTGCGGGCAGAACCGCCTGCTATGGGTCTGCTGCCGACGGAAAAGCAGTTGAGCGATGTACTATCGCGGCTGGGGCTGACGGCGGAGCGGCAGGTGATAGCCTATGACAATCAGGGCAGCGGGCGCGCCGCGCGGTTGCTGTGGACGCTGGCGACGCTTGGCCACCCGCAAGCAGCGCTGCTCAATGGCGGACTTGATGCCTGGGTTGCCTCGGGCGGGTCGCTGGAAACGCTGAACCGTCGTCCGGCCCGCAGCGCCTATTTGGCCCGATTCCTGAGTCCGGCGGCGATTGCCGACCGGGATTACCTGCTGACGCGCCTCGGTCAGCCGGATGTGGCGCTGCTCGATGTCCGCACACCGGCTGAATATGCCGGACGGGATGTGCGGGCGGCACGGGGCGGGCATATCCCCGGCGCCGTCAACCTGGACTGGACGGCGGCGATGGACTCGCAACGGCGCTTCCAGCCCGATGCGGTGTTGCGTGAATTGTTCGAGGCGCGGGGCGTGACGCCCGACAAGGAGGTCATCGTCTATTGCCAGACGCATCACCGTTCAGCACACACCTATTGGGTGTTGCGCCATTTAGGTTACCCCACGGTGCGCGGTTATCCAGGTTCGTGGTCGCAGTGGGGCAATGATCCTGATCTGCCGGTTGAGGTGTGAGCAATGACGATTCAAACGACCTATACGCAAGCCCGCAATCGATTAGCGGATTTTTGCAACACGGCGGTCAACGACCGCGAAATTGTGATGATCCACCGGCGCGGGGCGGAAGATGTCGCGTTGATCGCTGCTGATGAACTCGCCGGTCTGCTGGAAACGGCGCATCTCCTCAGGTCTCCCGCCAATGCTGAGCGATTGTTCAATGCACTGGCGCGCGCGCGGGAACGGGTCGGAACACCCCAAACCATTGCCGAACTAAGGCGCGAAGCTGGACTTGATGACGCCAGGTCGCCGGAGTGAGCGCTCGCGTTATCCATCGCGACGCCGTGTTCCAGCCGGAATTCCGCGAAGATTTACGCTACTGGGTGGAAACGGATCGTCGGACTGCCTTGCGGGTGTTTGATCTCGTCGAGGCGGTCATGCGCGACCCCTTCAACGGCATCGGTAAACCGGAACCGTTAAGGCACTGGGCGGCAGGGAGCTGGTCGCGGCGTATTACCCAGGAGCATCGGCTGGTTTATCTGGTGACGGATGAGCGCATTGATTTCCTCCAGGGTCGCTATCACTATTGAGCCACAAACAACCGTTCCCGATAAAAGCGCAGTTCATCAATGGAATCGCGGATATCCTGCAACGCCAGATGGGTCGAGGACTTGTTGAAGCCCTTGATCCGGTCAGGATACCAGCGCCGGCCCAGTTCCTTGACCGTGCTGACATCCAGGTTGCGGTAATGGAAATATGCCTCCAGTTCCGGCATACAGCGCGCCATAAACCGCCGATCCTGACAAATACTGTTGCCGCACATCGGCGACTGGCCGGGCGGAACATGCTGGCGCAGAAACTCCAGAGTCTGCCGTTCCGCCTCGCGCTCATCGATCCGACTGGCGCGCACCCGATCCACCAAACCGGATTGGCCATGCTGCTTACGGTTCCAGTCATCCATGGCCGCCAGAATCGCATCGCCTTGATGAATAGCCAGTACCGGACCTTCGGCGAGCAGGTTCAACTGGCTGTCTGTCACTATTGTGGCGATTTCGATAATGAGATCGGTTTGGGGGTCCAGGCCGGTCATTTCTAAATCAATCCAGATCAGGTTATCGGGAGACATTCGCGTGATCCATTCAAAGTGGGAAGGGGACGCATGCGCCATGCGTTCGCAGTGAGTCGCCAATTTTACTCCCCTCGTCCGCTGGCGGGAGAGAGTTTGGGAGTCCAGGCCAGTCGCCGGTTAACGCAGCGCCAACAGGCGCGCATTCAGCATTCGCAGGATCGTCGCCGCCATCGGGCCAATCAGCCGGAGCCGGTGTGCGGTGATGATAGCAGTCTAGGTCCCGAACAAACTGGCCTGGTGATTACCCCGTATGGCCGGGCGCTGATCGTCGAAGATCAGGACCGTGGTCTGCATCGTTGCGCCGTGCGGCAAAATCTGGGGCGGCTGGCCTGCGGCGACCGAGTGATTTGGCAGGCATCCAGCAGCGGGGAAGGGGTCGTCACCGCTGTAGCCGAACGCCGCTCCCTGCTGACCCGTCCCGATTACCGGGGTCAACTGCGTCCGGTCGCCGCCAATCTCGATGCGGTCGTGGTCGTGCTGGCGCCCTTCCCGGAACTCAGCGAGTCGCTGATCGACGGCTACTTAACGGCCATCGCCGCCATTGGCGTACAGGCGCTGCTGGTGCTGAACAAGGTGGATTTACTGGATCCCCCGGCGTTGGCGGCGTTGACTCACCGGCTGGAAACGTATCGCCGCATCGGCTATTCCCTGCTGTTGGTCAGCAGCCATACCGCCCATGGGCTGGCCGAGTTGCGAAACTGGCTGAGCGGGCGTACCAGCGTGTTCGCTGGGCAATCGGGTGTGGGCAAATCATCGCTGATCAAGGCATTATTGCCGGATCGGGACATTCGCATTCAAGCCGTGTCTGCCGCGACGGGCCACGGTTCACACACCACCAGCGCCAGCACGCTTTATCATTTACCCGATGGTGGCGATTTGATCGATTCGCCCGGAGTACGCAGTTTCGAGTTGGGGGAGATCCGGCCCGGTGATTTGGAGCGAGGTTTTCCCGAACTCGCGCCGTATCTGGGCCGCTGCCGGTTTTCCGATTGCCACCATGAGGTTGAACCTGATTGTGCATTACGGGAGGCGGTGCAACGCGGTGAGATTGCGCCGCGTCGGCTGGAGAGTTACCGGCAATTGCGGACCGCGCTGGACACTGCCGTCAAGTCGGGCCGATGACGGCGATCCTGCCTTTTCTATTCGCTGGGCTGTTGCTGGGTCTGAGCGGTGGGCTGGCGCCGGGACCGTTGCTGACCCTGGTAGCCAGCGAGACCTTGCGCCATGGCGCAGCGGCGGGAATACGGGTGGCGCTGGCCCCCTTGCTGACCGATGCGCCGATTATTCTGGCGACCGTGCTGGTGTTGCGACCGCTGACCGACCAGCAAATGCCGCTGGCGCTGCTGCATCTGGCCGGCGGGTTGTATCTGGGTTGGCTGGCGGTTGAGGGATTGCGCTTTCAAGGCGCGGACTTATCGCCGGCTCCGCTTTCCGGTTCGCTGTGGCGCGGGGTCATTGCCAATTTTCTCAATCCCAGCCCCTATTTGTTCTGGCTGACCGTCGGCGCGCCGACGGTGCTGGCCGCCTGGCAGGACAGTGGACTGGCGGTCGCGGCATTCATCGCCGCATTCTATGCCCTGTTGGTGGGATCGAAGGTGTTGCTGGCGCTGGGACTGGGTCGGAGTCGGCGGGCATTGCGCAGTCGCGGTTACCGGCTCGTCATGCGAGGGTTGGGGGGATTGTTGCTGGTTTACGCCCTGCTGTTCCTGTATCAAGGCGGGCGGTTGCTGGTTGCGCTGCCAAGGCAATCGTATTAAAATTTGATCGAAATTCGATATTATTGTCTTAATTATAAGAAAGCCCAATCGAGAAAGTCCGTACCCCGCCGTGAAAAATCCCGATCCCCGCGCGCTGGATTCCTTCCTCGTCGGCGGTCATCACCGCATTTTACGGGCGGCGCTGGTGGAGTGGCTGGTTCGGAATCAGAGTTTCAGCGGGAGGGGTGAGGTTAGGGGGGCGGGCGTTGCGATATGGGCGCGCTGATGGATTCGCCGCTGCCGATCACCGTTTCAAGGGCTGAGCGGGTGAGGGCGCGGTCTCCGGTGCAGCAGCCCGTTAGGCTGATTGGCTTGGTCAGGCGATAAACTTATCATATTCGGCATGGCTACCTATCCAAACCCACTGTATTCCATCCAACGCATCGATACCAATTGCTCGGTAATTTTTCCCTACCCGTACTGACCACAACTCTTCAATTCGTTTAAGTTGCAATGAGGGGTGGCGTGGATTTTCCTTTAGTAATTCATAGTTTTTATCAGCTAGTTCTCGAATCTCAGCAGGAAGTTTCCAGTACATTTCCCAGAAATCTGATGAAGTATAATGTCTCACAGTTCACGGGCCTTGCCTTGAGAAAATTCAGCTCTTGCTTTTTCAATAAGTTTGTTAAATTTTCCAGCTTTAAAATCATCACTGATTTTTTGATCCCATATTTCATTTTCAAGCTCAAGAAACCAGTCTCGAAGCTTTGAGAAATCTTCAATAGGCAAGCTACGAATGCTTACTTGAAGTTCTTCAAGTTGGGTCATTGTATAATAACTCCTTATAAAGTTTCGCATGTAATTCACGATGCCCCTAACACCGGCATTGCGCCTTGCTGGCCTTTGAATCACTAACAAAAGTAAATGGCGCGGTCTCCGGTGCAGCAGCCAGGCGGGTTTCGCGTTGCTCTACCCGCCCTACGAGCTTCTTTCAAAATCAGAATTTCCTATAGCATATTTAACGATCTGCTTGACCTGCCCCGCGTAGCAGGGCCAGGTGCAAGCCCCGGTTAGGCTAGTTATCAATTATTGCGTTGGCAAAGATACGACAACTCAACTTACAACGCCCTAGCTTGAAGATTTGTCAGCGATGCCATTCGTAGCTTGCTTATGGTGAGCAGATGCCTGTGCTATTCGTGCAAGAATGCCAATAAAGCAACCAATACAGATAATACCTACTCCTATCGTGGCTTGACTGAGAAATAAAGTTCCTACGATAACAATTAAAGATCCAGTTGCAGCTAGAAATTCCGTCATGTTTCGTCTCCAAAAATGTTGTTAAGTCTCTATTCTTGTTGCCTAACGAATTTGCTCACCGGGGCCGCGCCTTGCCATACTTCAAATCACCCACAACAGACAATGGCGCGGTCTCCGGTGCAGCAACCAGTTAGGCTTGGCTGAATGTGGGTTGTCAAAAAGACGGCACTAATCTACGCCGCTAAATCAACTTGTCGATAACACCATTAAGTACGTTCGCCTGCTTCCAGTGTTTTCTCTCATCTGCGCCAAGCCGACGACTAGCCACCAATATAGCAAGCTTTAACAATGGTGAAGCCGATACATAATCGTCTTTGATCGACACGACGTCAGCACGAGTGCCTGATGTGTTGACCGCCAACGCAGCATAACGCCTAACAACCTCCGATTTTGTATTGGCATAAATTGCCACAATATCCTTTGCGTGATTCCATTCCGATCCTGATAAGAAAACGTGTAACACCCACATTGCATAGTAAGGTGGTGGTGGATTTCTCTTGCTCTTCAGTGGCTTCAGAAGACTATTTGCGATCTTCTTTCGCTCCTGTGCAGTTAGATCAGTGAAGGACAACACATACTTAGTAATGTGCTCGGCAACCGGATAAAGTAGCTCAGCATTATCAATTACCAGATTTAAGACCTCTCTTTTTAACTCAGCAGACGCGCTTAGTATTCGAGGTAACTTCATAAGTGCGTAAACGACCGCTTCATAGTCAACAAGAGTAGTGTCCGCCAGTGACGTTTCTAGCATACCCTTTAAGTCAAGACCATGAAGAATAGCAAGCACATCTTCAACTTTGCTTTCATCGATCTCCTCACTTTCCTCGTATCCCGCGCTAAGCTCGCGGAGTGCTTTAATTGCAGCATCTCGGTCTGAAAGATGCTCTTCGTGCTCGGTTAGATACTTTGCACGGTAGTCGCTAATAGGAACAATAGTTGTTTTCGCCGATTGGAGTGTTAAACCGTGCTTTGAAAATAGGAATTCACCTAGCGTGAATAGAATGGATTGCGCCTCATATTCGGTTTTGCAAAATACGCTGTAGTCATCAACCCACCTTACAAAATTTGATTTTGCTCCTTGTAGCATTGCGTCGACATCAATTAAAATTGCTTCACCAAGCAGACGTGAAGCATATGGGCCAACAGGTATTCCGTAACTATTCTTTTCCATCAGATTTCCGATTAGCTTTCGGACAAGAACCCTGGCTACGTCTCTAACTCGCTGAGTTGTCGCTACGCTTTCTATTACATTCTCTAACCGATGCTGATAAATCCTTGGGTAGAAATCAGCGATATCGGCAACTGCAACATATTTTACGGAAGCGACGGTACACTTTGCTCTAAGCTGTTGTCTGTACTTGGCGTATGAATTCCTAGCCTCGTAAAGTATATTTTGCTTGGATATATCAGTCCGATACGAAAATACCCTTTTCGCCTTAAGCGCAACCCTATTTAACTCAATATCGTTTTTCGCAATGAGTACGAGTGCGGTATAGATCAGTAAGTCTTGAGGATGTAAAAGATGAACAACACGAATATTTGCTCGATTTTTCGGAGCATATACTCGCATTAATTTATATGGTTCGTATGTATCCAGATCGATCTTTTCAAGAGCATCTCTAATTGTTACCCAATTTGCGACAATTGCTGCCCATTCTGGAGGCTCAGGGAGCATCGCGCTGTAACCATGATGCCTAATCGCGTGAAATGCGTCATCCAGCTCTGCTTTCGTTAGGTTGAACATCTATACCTCCTGTTGTGACTAACGAATTTGCTCACCGGGGCTGCGCCTTGCGATCTTTAACATCACCAATGCCCGTTAATGGCGCGGTCTCCGGCGTAGCAGCCAGTTAGGCGTGTTGATTGAATATGCTGGGTTGCCAAAAAGACGGCAATTCAACCTACGAAACTCATAAAACTAAGATGTGGCATGTCTGGTTCATTAAGTGGTCAGGCGATGCTCATTAATCAACTACAATTACCCTTGTCGCTGTCGTTCCCTTGCTTGTATTCTTAATCTCAAATTCAACCTGTTGGCCCTGTTCGAGAAATTTGATTCGCTCATCTAATATTTCAGTCATGTGAACGAAGATATCCATTTCCTCATCATAGCTTATGAAACCATAACCCTTCTTCGCACTGAACCATTTTACTGCACCTTGTGTGCGCTTCAATGCACCTTCTGAGAAAAGCGCATCTTCAATTATGTTGGCGGCATCGGAGAAGGGGATTTCAAAGAACTCTCGATCTTGACGGACACGATAATCACTAAGTAATTGGAAAATACGTCGCTCTGCTGATCTTGGGTCTTTTACCTTGTATACTGTTCTTGCAGAAAATGGATACAGAACGCCAGTGGCTGAGTTAATCTCTTTAACTCTCTCTGGAACAGTACGGGTAGTCATCCCGATCTTTAGGAGGTTGGGTTGGTCTCTCGTAGAAAGTTATGTACAACCACCCATGTTGAACATCTTTTTGCTGCACTTCTATATTCCACCAACAATCGAGGTAATGGAGTAGAGTACTGCTGAATAGATCATTTCTTATGCGTTCTACCGATTCAACATCTCGATCTCTGAGACTAATGCGCAAATTTGCTAGCTTAGAAACAAAATAATGCATTTCTCCTCTTGGAGGGTGACCAAGCCGTTCATAGACAGTGAACCAATCCCACTGATCTTTTCGTAGTGAGCGGTTGAACATACCCTTAAGCTCAGAAACAGTGTTGAGTTCTACCTCACTTGCGATGATTTCTGCCCGTAGAAAAAGAATCAATCTTCTGACAGCATTATCATACCGCTTTCTCATGGTGTCTGAGAGCGGTGCCATCCCAAACCCCCATTTCGCTATCGGCTTTCGTGCAGGGTTGTTTTGATCCATATTTGCTCTCTGTATCGGGTAGACCTCATAAATGACGCCTTATCTTGCATCAAATTTGACGCCTAATCCGGCACTCTTGCGCCAACAGGCTGATTTACCGAGTTACCCCGCCGATCGTTCGCCTCGAAACCCGTCACTCATCACGCCAACGATGACGGAGCGTCCTACCTTCCCGATGTGCGGCACCTTTCTCCAAAGTATACGTCTGGAAAATGTGGTTTTACACCCCCCCGCCACAAAAGATAACACTCGTCTCACGCTGCACCGCCCGCCCGCCTCTATTTCATGACTCGCCCAGCGCAACGCTTTCCCGCACCCACTCCCATGGCTCCGCCCGTCCGGTTTTTTCCGCTACTTTCCGTAATCGCCGCGACAAACCCCGCCGTCCCCTGGATGCTACTGCCCATTCTTCTAGGAGACCCTCATGGGTGAACTTCAACCGCTGTATCGACCTGATCCTCGCCGAAGAAGGCGGCTACATCAACCATCCCGATGATCCGGGCGGCGAGACGAAGTTTGGCATTTCCAAGCGGGCCTATCCGCAGCTCGACACTCCGGCCTTGACGTTGGCGCGGGCTGTTGATCTCTACCCGACCGACTATTGGCAACCGATCAACGGCGATCCATTCCCCGATGGCTTAGCGCTGCTGTTATTGGATACCGCCGTGAATATAGGGCCGATGACCGCCATTCGCCTGCTGCAACAGGCCCTCAAGATTCAGGACGATGGCCTTCCCGATCCGATCACCCAAGCCACTGCCGCCTAGCAGATACCCGGCATACTGGAAAATTACGCGGCTGAACGCGCCCATCGCTACAAAGGCTTGCGCCATACCGGTTTGACGTGGCCCTCAATCCCGAACAGCAAGCCGCCCTCGTCACCCTAGGCATGGCCATCGCCGGGTTCATTGACCTGTTCTTCACCGACCAGCCCAAAGACATCGCCCACAAGAGCTGCCACGAAACCACCGACCCGGATCGCCCTGTTTCTCTCGCTGATCCTCCCGATTCGACCGGTGCAGCCCTCACGCCGCAGACCGTCACCGAGGGCGCCGATGATCCGGACGGCTTCAAGTCCAAAGTCTTGGCCTTCGCCGCCACCAGTGAACCGCTGTTCATCACCCCGACGTTCAGCAATCCGGCTGCGCCGGTCAGTCTCTACCTGACCCGCGACGAATCCGGCACGTTCAAGAAAGTGCTGGACGAAAGCGTATTCAGTCCCGCTGAACCGGGACGCCCGACGCCGTGGGGCCATCAACAGCAATGGCTGCTGAATAATATTAATTTTTGACCAAATTTTAATGCGATTGCCTTGGCCACGCCGCCTGGCTGATCTCAAGCAATCACCGTTCAGGCCAACAATTTGCCGCACTGGATGGCAATGAACTCCACCGCCTCATCGACCGTCGGCAGCGAGGTTTCGTAACCGTCCGCCTGATAGCCGAATATGCCTTTCTTATAGCGGTTATTGCCGGGATGATAGAGCTGCACGGTCAACTGGATGGTGGGCCGGTTCGGGCCGGTGCGGAAGTCGATGAGAATCTTGTCGTTGAAAACCCAGAAGTAGTTGACCCTGGGGTGCGCTTCGATCTGCGGTTTTATTTTCAACACCTCGTCCTTGACCCGCTCAAAATCCCGTTCCAGCGCGGTTAATACGCGCTCCTGGCGGGTTTGGCGCTGATCCTTTTCGGTGCGAAACCGGTTGACCGCCTGATTGAACAATTCGTTGATATCTTTGGCCATGCCCATCCTCCCCATCAAGATCCATTTTTTGTCATTATTATCACGTATCGGCTGGTTTTCAATCGCTCAGGCTCCGGCATCGTCCACCCGCAACGCCGCGCCCTGACTGCGAATCACCTTAGCGTAAAAGCGCCCGCTGGCCTTGATCGTGCGCCGTTGCGTCGCATAATCCACATGTGTCAGGCCAAAGCGCGGCGCATAACCATGCGCCCATTCAAAATTGTCCAGCAACGACCAGGCAAAGTAGCCGCGCAGGTTGACTCCTTTTTGACGCGCTGCCAGCGCCGCCTGCAAATGGTCGCGCAGGTAGCGTTGTCGCAGCGGATCATCTGCTAAATCATCGGCTTGCGGCGGGTCGTAAAACGCCGCGCCATTTTCGGTGATATACAGCGGCAACGGCCCATAGCGCTGGGCAACCCATTCCAGAATATCGGTCAGGCCCTGCGGGTAAACCTCCCAGTCCAGACTGGTGTAGGTGTGGCGCGGCTGTCGAATCCGGGCGGCTTGCAGGGGCCAATCCTGCGGATCGTGCCGCACCACCTGCCGGCTGTAGTAGTTGACGCCGAGGAAATCCAGCGGCTGGCGGATAAAGTCGAGGTCCGCAGCAGGGAATGTCGGCCAGGCCGCGCCGAAAATTTCCGCCAGTTCCGGCGGATACGCGCCCAAAAATACGGGATCGAGATACTGGCGATTCCAGTAGGCGTCGGCGCGCAGGGTAGCCGCGAAATCCTCAGCCGATGCCGTAGCCGGGTATTTCGGCTCCAGGTTCACCACCAGACCGATTTGATGGCGACCGATAGCGCGATGAGCCTGCACAGCGGCGGGATGGACGTGAAGCAGGTGGTGTGAAGCGTGCGGCGCGGCGAAGAGGTTGCGCTGACCGGGGGCCAGCACGCCATGCAGGTAGCCGCCATCCACTACCACCCACGGTTCATTCAGCGTCACCCAAAGCTGCACCCGGTCATCCAGCGCCCGAAACAGAATCTGCACGTAGTCGGCGAACCAGTCAGCGCTATCGGGATTCAGCCAGCCGCCGAGGCGATCCAGCGCCGCCGGCAAATCCCAGTGGTACAGGGTGAGCATGGGTTGAATACCCTGTTCCAGCAAAGCATCCACCAGTCGTTCATAGAACCCCAATCCCGGCGGGTTGACCCGCCCGCGCCCTTCCGGCAGCACCCGGCTCCAGGAGATGCTGAAGCGGTAGGCGTTCAGACCCAGTTCCGCCATCAGCGCCACATCCTCCCGGCAGCGGTGGTAATGGTCACAGGCGATATCGCCCGTATCGCCATTGCGGGTTCGTCCCGGCGTGTGGGCGAATTCATGCCAGATGCTTGGACCCGCGCCATCGGCCAACGGCGCACCTTCAATCTGGTAGGCCGAAGTGGCGGCTCCCCAGAGGAAATCGGCAGGGAAGAGTAGCTCAGTGGACATGAGGGAACTCCGGGAAGGGTGGAACAGGATCGGTCAGCGACGGGCATCGCCGCCGGTCATGCCATGATCCAACGCCAGACCGGCGGCGTCGAACAGGTGCAGATGGGCGGTATTCAGCGCCAGCCGCACCGCCTCGCCTTTATGGAAAATACGGATACCCGACAGGCGCGCGACCATGACCGGGGCGATCAGCGCGATGCCGTCGATGCGCAGATACAGCAGCGTTTCGTGGCCCAGATATTCCGCGTCATGCACGGTCGCTCGCAAGCCGCTGTCCTGACTGGTCAGAGCGAGATGTTCGGGGCGGATGCCAGCGGTCAAGGGCGCGTCCAGCCATTGCCGCCAATAGTCTGGCGCTGGCAGACTCTGTTCCCCCAGACGCAAGCGTAACCGGCCTTCGCTGACGATGGTGAGCTGCGCCGGAAACAGGTTCATCGGCGGGTTGCCGATAAATCCCGCGACAAAGATATTGGCGGGTTGTTCGTATAATTCTTGGGGCGGCGCGACCTGTTGCAGACGGCCATGGTCAACCACCGCCACCCGGTCACCCAGAGTCATCGCTTCGGCCTGGTCGTGGGTGACGTAAACGGTGGTCGTACCCAGGCGATCCAGCAACTCGCTCAATTCGGCGCGAATCTGTCCCCGCAACCGGGCGTCCAGATTGGACAGCGGTTCGTCCATGAGGAAAACCGTCGGTTGCCGCACCAGCGCCCGGCCCATCGCCACCCGCTGACGCTGACCGCCGGACAGTTGCCGGGGCAGGCGGTTCAGCCACTCGCCGAGGCTCAGCAATTCCGCCGCCCACTTGACTTGCTGCTCGATTTCCAGGCGGGGTAACCGGCGCATTTTCAGCGGGAATTCCAGATTCTGCCGCACCGTCATGTGCGGATAGAGCGCGTAGTCCTGGAAGACCATCGCGACATTACGCTGTTGCGGCGACTGGTCGTTGACCACCTCGCCGCCGATGCGCAGGACGCCGCTGGTAGGGGTTTCCAACCCGGCCAGCAGGCGCAGCAGGGTGGATTTGCCGCAACCGGAGGGGCCGACCAGCGCCAGCGCCTCGCCATCAGCGACGGCCAGGCTGAACTCGAAAATAGCCTGAGTCCCGCCCGGATAGATTTTGTCGATGTTTTCAAACGTCACGTCGGCCATGGGAGGGTTTCATCCGGCTTGGAGGGAGAGCAAGATAACTGCTATTTTACGGTTACTGAGATCGTCACAAGCCAGTTCGCCGGGAACCATTTTATTCTCTCGATCAATCGAAAAACCGTTCCGCGCCCAGCAACGGCAACACGCGCTGCGTAATCGGATCGGCAGCGAAATAGCGCTGAATGACACCATCCCGTAGATGATTCGCCAGCGCAATCAGAATCATGCTTTGATCCAGCGCCAAATAGTTGTACACGACCTGGCTGGTTTGCGGATCGACCGCATCATAGAACCCGAAATCGCCATAAATCGGATAGCGTTCCACCAGTTCACGGAGATTCGCTGTGGCCGCTGCGGGTTCCACCATCAAGGCCAGCGCCGCCGCGTGAGGCGTTACCGCGCCGGCCCGATAACCGCGCACACCGAGAACCCGCGCCCCAAATTCCCCATATCCCCCGGCAGGCCGGGAACTCGGCGACAGCCCCCATACCGGATAGCCCAGATGCTCCAGGGCGAAACGGCGGTGAATTTCCGTATGCGCCGCCGCATTCCGGCCCAGACTGTCCGGCGCGTAATGCGCTTCATCCAGCACCAGCAGCGGCATCAGCGCCTCGAACAGGCTGCCGCCCCAGGACGGTACATATTTCACCTGCTTCCAGGCGTAATGGCCGCCGGGAAAGGCATAGCCATTGACGGTCTTCATCACCCGGCCCTTGGGTGATTGCGACTGCCAGGTGAAATAGCGCGGGAAGGTGCGGGCCATGCGATACCAATGTTCTTCCGGGACGTGGCCTTTGCCAATGGCAATCAAACTACCCAGCCGCGCCTCGCTGTAAAGCAACCCGTAGTTATATTCCGCCCGGTGCGGCAAATGAACGTAATAGCCATGCATCATCAATTGATCGACTGGGTCGTAAAAAACCCCGTAATCTTCCCGGTCAATCAAGCGACTGCAACGCTCCACCAGTTCGGGAACGGCGTTGCGCACCACCATCAATCCGGCGCTCAACCAAGCGGAATCGACAAACGACACAAAATGACTGGTGCGCTCCAGGGTGGTGGTGTCGTAATAATTGAAGAAGAATCCCCGCCAGGTTTCCATCTGCTCCAGACTGTCCAGCGTTCGGTCCAGCCGGTCCAGCGCTTCCGCCGCGCTAATCAGCCCCAGTTCCCGCGCCGCCACGATATCGATCAGATACAGGCCAATGTTAGTGACGTTCGTGTAATCGCCTACCCAGGCGCGTTCCGGGGCAACTGAACCGTTCAAGCGCACCGTGTCCAACGGCAAACCATGCTCGCGGTCACTCAATGCTGCCAGTCCCCGCCAGGTATCGTGCACCAGCCGCTCCAGAAATGCGGGGCTATCTTGAGGTAGTTCGGCTGCTGCAACCGTCAACCGCTCCGGCCAGCCAGCCAGTCGGGCATGAACGTGCGGTTGCGCAGCGTCTTTTCCTCCCAACGTGGTTTCCCAAGCAGTTTTCTTGGGCGGTATCACCCGATCATGAATATTGGGACCCGGTTGGCCGGTCTTGATCAGCGCGAGGCTATCCAGCCAATAAGCACCTTGCGTCACGGGCGACCGGCGTGGCTGCCACACCAGGGCCAGTTGGCGCAGATGCGTCCAGTCGTCAATGCCGTTCATCCAGCGCAGCGGAACCTGGAAACGTTGCCAGTCGCCGGTGATGCCCTCAATGACCGTGCTGCCTTGGCGTAATAGACCTAATGGCCCATCCGTCAGCGGTTGCTTGAATTCCAGCTTCAACGCCTCGGCGAAACCGGCGTACTCATCACCGCGAATCCATAGTTCCAGATGATCGTAGGCGGAGGCGTCCAGATCCGGCAGGCTCAGTTGCCAGCCGATGGCCTCGGTCGCGCCGGGCTGGAAACGGTACTGGAGATACAGCGCCCGCTGACTGTCCTCGCGTTGCACCGGTTCGAACCGATAGCGAATTTGACCCGCCGGCTGATCCGGGTCGGTTGTCCAACCGCTCATGCTAATCTCCGGCGTTGGGCTGGTGGGTCGTTCAAAATCGTGCAGGATCAAGGAGTCAGCAGCGAAAGCTGACCCAACGCTGCACAGCAGAAACAGAGCGAGTCGATACGGGAGAGCAATCGGCATGGGTACAAACCAAGGGGCGTGAGGCGGACAGTGATTGTAAATCAGGCAGGGTGCTGTGGACCGTCTTTCAGCAGCGCCAGTATTTCAACATGGCGGGTTTGCGGAAAGAAGTCATAGGGCGTCAGCGCTTCTACCGTATAATCGGCTGCGGTCAGCGTTGCTAAATCCCGGCTCAAAGTGCCGGCGCTGCACGACAGATAGGCCATCCGCTCGGGCCGGAACTCCATTGCCGCCCAGTCCCGCACGTCCGGCTCCAGCCCGGTGCGTGGTGGGTTGACGTACAACAATCGGGTTCCCGTCGCCGGCGTCCAGGCGCGCAGTTGGGGGAGACGGTCGGCGCACTTGCCGCGCAGCACAGTCGCGGCTGGCGCATTCTCACCCACGCATTCCACCGCTTCGCCACTCAGTTCCACGCCGAGCGTTCGCGCTCCATGCCGGGTCCAGCGCGTCAGGCTGGCGCCGATGCCACAATACAAATCGGCGAGCGAGTCGCCCGGTTCCGGGGCCAGAAAATCTTCCGCCGCATCCAGCGCCTGCCCGTACAGTTCGGGGATTTGCTGTTGGAAGGCGGTCGGACCGTAGATCAGCCCGAATCCATCCCGCGAGCGTGGCTGACCCCATAACAGGGTCCAGCCATTCCGGGCGAACAGTCGGCGGCCAGCGGCGGGGTGCAAATGTAGCCACAAGCCTTC
>Ga0179937_1258280_pt1 | contig 13552 bp, 14 predicted proteins | sample AD_UKC028_sludge_FD_135980 | JGI IMG/M metagenome (GOLD analysis project Ga0179937, IMG submission 135980) | Active sludge microbial communities of municipal wastewater-treating anaerobic digesters from Illinois, USA - AD_UKC028_MetaT... | ecosystem: Engineered > Bioreactor > Anaerobic >...
ATACGGGCAGCGCCGACGTAGACTGCGAGATGCTGGTGCTCGGCGCGGGTCCAGGCGGTTATTCCGCCGCGTTCCGATCCGCCGATCTCGGCATGAAGACGGTGCTGGTGGAGCGTTACGCCACGCTGGGCGGCGTGTGCCTGAACGTCGGTTGCATCCCGTCGAAAGCGCTGCTGCACACCGCGGCGGCGATGGACGAGGTCAAGATCATGGCGCACCACGGCATCGAGTTTGGCCCGCCCCGGGTGGACATCGACAAGCTGCGCGGCTTTAAGGAAGGCGTGGTCAAGAAGCTCACCGGCGGACTCGCAGGCATGGCCAAGGCGCGCAAGGTCGAAGTGGTGCGCGGCGTGGGCCGGTTCCTCGATCCGCACCATGTCGAAGTCGAACTGACCGAGGGAAACGGCCAGGACAAGACCGGGGCTAAAAAAGTTGTGCGCTTCCAGAAGGCGATCATCGCCGCCGGTTCCCAAGCCGTGAAGCTGCCCTTCATGCCGGAGGACCCGCGCGTGGTGGATTCCACTGGCGCGCTCGAACTCATGGGCATCCCGAAACGGATGCTGGTGGTGGGCGCGGGCATCATCGGCCTGGAGATGGTCACCGTCTACTCCGCGCTCGGCGCCCGCATCGACGTGGTGGAAATGCTGGATAACATGATGCTCGGCGCTGATCGGGATCTGGTCAAGGTGTGGGAGAAGATGAACGCCCACCGCTTCGACCATGTCATGCTGAAGACCAAGACCGTGTCCGCCGAGGCCACTCCCGAGGGTATCCGGGTGGGCTTCGAGGGCGAGAAGGCACCGAAGGAGCCGCAGGTTTACGACCTGGTGTTGGTGGCGGTAGGGCGCAGTCCCAACGGCGGGAAGATCGCCGCCGATAAGGCGGGCGTGGCGGTGAGCGAGCGCGGGTTCATCGCGGTGGATAACCAGATGCGCACCAACGTCCCGCATATCTTCGCCATTGGCGACATCGTCGGTCAGCCCATGCTCGCCCACAAGGCAGTGCACGAGGCGCACGTGGCGGCGGAAGCCGCCGCCGGACACAAGGCCTATTTCGACGCACGCCAGATTCCCTCGGTGGCCTACACCGATCCGGAGGTCGCTTGGGCAGGCAAGACCGAGGAGCAGTGCAAGGCTGAAGGCATTAAATACGGCAAGGCGGTGTTCCCGTGGGCCGCTTCGGGCCGCGCCATCGCCAACGGCCGCGACGAGGGCTTCACCAAGCTGCTGTTTGACGAGGCGACGCACCGTTGCATTGGCGGCGGCATCGTCGGCACCCACGCCGGCGATCTGATCGGCGAAGTCTGCCTGGCGGTGGAAATGGGCTGCGATCCGGTCGATATCGGCAAGACCATCCATCCGCATCCGACGCTCTGCGAATCGGTCGGCATGGCCGCCGAGGTGTTTGAAGGCGTCTGCACCGACTTGCCGCCGGCGAGGAAGAAGTAGGGTACGGGAACCAGCTTGCGGACGAGGATCCCCCGCAGTCCGCGTCTGGATTTTGACGAGGCATGCAAACTGTATGTGAGGGCTGATGATTCTTTGGTGGTGACAACGTGGGGCAACGAGTCCCACCCTCCTTCCCACGGCCAGCGCAAATGCCGTCCGTGGTTTTTTTCATAAATTCAAGCGAGGTTGTTCCTCATGAAGGCTCAAAAAAACATCGCGCTGGTTGCGCACGACAACCGTAAGAAAGACATGATCGAATGGGTTGAATGGAATGTTAAGATTTTGCTACACCATCGTTTAACGTGTACGGGCACGACCGGCAGACTGGTTGAGAAAGCCATTCAGGGAAAACACACGGATTTGGAAATTCCCGATGATTTCACGATTGAGAAGCTCCGCTCCGGTCCTCTAGGGGGAGATCAACAATTGGGCGCCCTGATCACGGAAGGGAAAATCGATTTGATTGTCTTCTTCTGGGATCCGATGCAGCCTCAACCCCACGATGTGGATGTCAAGGCACTGTTAAGAATCGCGGTGTTGTACAACGTCCCAATCGCCTGTAACCGCTCGACGGCGGATTTCATCATTTCATCACCCTTGATGACCGAGGAATATATGCCCACTTTGAGAAGTTATGACGACTATTTACAGAGAGAATTCTTCATGGATGAAGGCGCACACCGGAGAACCGATCTTGCCGCTAAGAGCGAAGTTGTCAAAGACGATAGCAAAGTTGAAATCGTAGCCGATGAGGACAAAGCTGACATTGCGGACAACAACAAGGTCAACATCGTTTAATGTTATGTTGAAAGATATCGTCAATCTACCCCCTGGCGGGTCGAATTCGCAATCGGGGATGATAGCTGATGAAAATCGCCGTGTTCAGCAGCAAATCCTACGACCGCCAGTCGCTGAAATGCTATATAGGTCGCCTGTTTAATTGATTAATCCAGTTCATAAAAGGTGAATTGACCATGACCGAGTACATCAAAGCATGGCAGTGCATCGGCTGTGGAAAAGTTGACGTGCCGCAGCCTCCCTGTATTGGGGTCTGCCAGGATCGCAAGGTCGAGTTCGTGTATGCCTCCGAACACGAGGAAGCCCTCGCGCGGGCGGCGCTCGCGCTCCAGCGAGCGCGGACTCTTGAGGCGCTGGTGCGGCGGATGGCGTGGACGATGCCGCGCGATGGCGAATGGGAACGCTCTTACCGAGTCTTGCAGGACCAGGCGCGACAGACTTTGGCGACGCTTGCAAGCGAGGTTTCAAACCTCGACTGCTCCGTGGTGGCTGAAGGCAGGGCAGGGGCGACATCCGTCAGTTAAGCGCCCAAATCCTCAATTTACCCGAATGAACGCTTAACGTATGGGACCCAACCAAGGAAGGCTAGCCTTCGTCGAGCGGATAGGACGGGCACCCCAACTCCAACGAAACCGCGCGGCCGGCCGCGATGACCAGCGCGGCATACTCGTCCTGCCGGGCCGGATCGAAGCGAAATGCCGGGAACGAGACGCTCAACGCGGCCACGACACTATTCCAGTGGTCGAAAATAGGCGCCGCCATGCAGATCATGTGCTCCTCGAATTCTTCATAATCCAGGCCGTACTTGCGCTCGCGGGTGCGCACGAGTTCCTCCAGGAACTGTGTCGGGGTGGCAATGCTGTTCTCGCGAAACCGGGTAAAACACATCCCAGCTATGATGGCGTCGCGCCGCTCCGGTCTCTCCCAGGCCAACAGCGCCTTGCCTAGCGCGGTGGCGTGGACCGGCGCGCGCCTGCCGATCCGGGAATACATGGCAAGGCTGTACTTCGCGTCGACCTTGTCAATGTAGATGACCTCATGATCGACCAGAACGCCGAGATGAACGGCCTCCCCGATTTGGTCAGACAGAATCCGCATCTGATGTCTGGCTAGCTCGGTCAGGTCCAAGTGCTGCATCGCCTGGGTCCCCAGCTCGAACAACTTCAGTGTCAGGCTGTAGCGCTCGCTCTCGGACTCCTGGCGGACGAAACCCAGCTCTTTCATCGTCTGCAGGAAGCGGTAAATGGTCGCCTTGGGCATGGCCAGTCGTACCGAAAGTTCGGAGATGCCGGTTTCCTTCCGCTCACCCAAGGCCGCCAGGAGACCAAAAACCCTGAGCACGGCGGCGACGGGTTCGGGTGGATTGCGATGATGGCTATCTTCATCCATTTGAGTTTCCTTCCTTGATTCTGAAAAGTTTGATTACCGAATTCGCGCCGCTGACCGTCGCGGCGTCACTCACGCCAGGGGCCACTCAGCGCGCCAGCCAGCCGCCGTCCACTGCAAGCGTGTAGCCGTTCACATAGTCCGATGCCGGCGAGGCAAGGAAGACCACCGGACCGGCCAGATCTTCCGGCAGGCCCCAGCGGTTCGCGGGAATGCGCCCCAGGATTTCTGCGTTGCGCTGCTCGTCCGCACGTAGTGCCGCCGTGTTATCGGTGGCCATGTAGCCGGGCGCAATCGCGTTGACGTTGATGCGTTTCGACGCCCATTCGCAGGCGAGCAGGCGGGTCAGCCCCACGACCCCGCTCTTTGATGCGGTGTAGGATGGTACCCGGATGCCGCCCTGAAACGACAGCATTGAGGCGATGTTGATGATCTTGCCAGGCGAATCCCGGGCGATGAACCGGCGTGCGGCGGCCTGGGACAGAAAAAAACACCGCCTTGAGATTGAGGTTGACGACATCATCCCAATCTTTTTCCGAGAAATTCAGCGAATCCTCGCGCCGGATGATCCCGGCATTATTCACCAGGATGTCAAGGCGTCCGAACGCCTGGCAGGCTTCCTCAACGACGGGCTGCACGCACGAAGTATCCGCCAGGTTGGCGCGGATGGCGTGGAACCCACGCCCGAGGGCCGTCACCGCCGTGGCTGTCGCGGTCGGCGCCGAAGTGTTGACGCCCACAATGTCTGCACCCGCCTGGGCCAGCGCGACCGCCATGCCCTGCCCCAGCCCGGTACTGCATCCGGTGACTATCGCCACCTTTCCAGACAAGTCAAAGAGTTTCAGCATTCTGTTTACCTCCACATCAGGAGAAAAGGGGATCCATCAATAGAGGTCGGTCATCGCGACCGGGTCCATATCGTCGAACGTCTGGTTCTCACCGACCATGCCCCAAATGAAGGTGTAACTCCGGGAGCCGACCCCCGAGTGAATCGACCAACTGGGGCTGATGACCGCCTGCTCGTTCCGAACCACGAGGTGGCGCGTCTCGTTCGGCCTGCCGAGGAGATGGAACACCACCGCATCCGGCGCCATATCAAAGTAGAAATACACTTCCATCCGCCGTTCGTGAGTATGACACGGCATCGTGTTCCACACGCTGCCCTCGTCCAATACGGTCATGCCCATGGTCAGTTGGCAGGACTTGACCACCTCGGGCACGATGAATTTGTAGATCGTGCGCCGGTTGCTGGTGTTGGCGTGCCCCAGGGTCGTGGGGAAAGCCTGTTCGAGCGTGATCTTGCGGTGTGGAAAGGCGCAATGCGCCGGTGCGCTGTTGAGATAGAGCCTGGCGGGATGGTTGGCGTCCACGCTGCGGAAGCTGAGTTCCCTCGCTCCAGCGCCGACATACAGAGCCTCGCGCGTTTCCAGCGCGAAGCATTCGCCATCCACCTGGACCTGGGCCGGCCCGCCGATGTTGATCAAACCGAGTTCGCGCCGGGCCAGAAAATACTCCGCGCCGATCTGCCTGGCGATGCGGGTGTCGAGCGTGACAAGCTGGCGCACCGGCATCACGCCGCCGACGATGATACGGTCTATGTGGCTGTAGGTGAACGAGATCTCGTCGGGCATAAACAACCCCTCGACGAGAAACTCACGGCGCAGCCCGCCGGTGTCGAGGGTCCTGAAATGGTCGCTGTGGATTGATTGTCTGACTTCCATCACGATTCTCCTGGGGTCAGCGATCTGTGCGCCACCCAAATTTTTGAAACGACGTTTACATTTTTCAATACGCTATTCTATAGTATAAAAAGCTGATTTCGATCCAGCAGGCTGATTTTCTCAGCGTACCGATTTTCTGGAACTCCAACCGAAAAAAGTGATGTATGAAAGACTGCTTTTACGAGGATGCGCGGTGCCCGTGGATCGACATTGAACCGGGAATCCGCCGGAAGATCGTCGGCCACACACCGAACCTGCTGGCCGCCGTAGTGCTGTTCGACAAAGGCGCGGTCGGCACCGTACACGGTCATGCCGGGCACGAGCAGATCGCCTATGTACTGGCCGGCGCGTTCGAAGTGGAGGTGGAAGGCGAAAAGCGCGTCTTGCGGGCGGGTGACGCCTTCATAGCGGATAAAAACGTCAGGCATGGCGTGGTTGCGCTTGAACAGGGCAGCCGGTTGCTGGACGTCTTCTCCCCCCGGCGGGACGACTTTATCGAATGAATTGAGAGAGGTTGCCATGTTCGCGCTCAACCGTTCCACGCTGCCCGATCCGCCGAGGCCGACTGACGCTCCACCGAAGACCGGGGTGCTGCAAATCGGCGATGGTAATTTCCTGCGCGCTTTCGCCGACTGGATGATCGATATCGCCAACGAAGCCGGCGTACTTGACGCTGCCGTGATCCTCGCGCCGCCACGGTCCGCCGGCATCATCGACCCGCTCAATGCCCAGGATGGCCTGTTCACCGTTCTATCCCGTGGCGTGGTAGCGAGCACGCCCACCACGTCGGTGCGGATCGTGCGCTGCGTGACGCACGGCGTCGATCCGCGCCAGGATCCCGCAGCCCTGTTCGCCGGCGCACGCGACCCGAAGACGCGCTTCGTGATCTCCAACACCACCGAGGCGGGTATTGTCTATCGCGAACAGCCGCGTTCTCCCGGCGAATGGCCGCGCAGCTTTCCCGCACAGGTCGCGGCGCTGTTGTTCGAGCGGTTCCAGGCGCTGGGCGGCCAGCCGGAAACTGGACTCGTGTTCCTGCCCTGCGAATTGATCGAAGCGAACGGCGCCACCCTGCGCGACATCGTGCTGCGGCATGCGCGCGACTGGGCGCTACCCCAGGAGTTCAGCGACTGGGTCACGCGACACAATGATTTTCTCAACACTCTGGTCGACCGCATCGTGCCGGGTTATCCGGCGACCGAGGCCGATAAGCTGTTCGCCGAATTCGGTTACACCGATGCCCTGCTGGTGGCCGCCGAACCCTTTCATCTGTGGGTCATCGAGGGGCCGGAGCGCCTCGCCAACGAGTTCCCGCTCCACAAGGCCGGCCTCAACGTGGTGTGGACCGACGACCTGCAACCCTACCGTGCGAGCAAGGTGCGCATCCTCAACGGCGCGCATACCGCCAGCGCCTTGGCAGCGTTTTGCGGCGGACTGGACACGGTTGGCGAAATGATGAACGACAGCGTGACGTCACGTTTCCTCCAACATGTGGTGTTCGATGAGATCGTACCCTTCGTGCCCCTGCCCGAAGCCGAACGTCGGCGCTATGCCGAGAGCGTACTGGAACGTTTCGCCAATCCCTACATCCGCCACGAACTGCTCTCGATCACGCTCAACTCGGTGTCGAAGTGGAAGGTGCGGGTATTGCCTTCGCTGCTGGACTATGCTCATACCCATGGCCGGGTGCCGGCTGGACTGGCGTTTTCGCTGGCTGCGCTGTTGTGGTTTTATCGAGGCCGGTTCGACGCGGCGGGTGAATTCGTCGGCCAGCGTGAAGCTGGGAGCTATCCGATCCGCGACAGCCACGACGTGCTGGACCTCTTCGACGCCGCCTGGCGTGACCCAGCCAACGTCCGCCCAACCGACGCGGCACCGGCGCTACTCGCCGATGCGCGGCTGTGGGGCATGGATCTTAATGCAGTGCCCGAACTCGCGTCGCGGGTCGCGAACGCGCTCGACCGGATCGAGGCGGTCGGGATGCTGCCGGCGCTGGCCGAAACGCTCACCCGCTGACCCACTGAAAAACCAACCCGGAGGCTGGAATGACCTCACTCCGTCGAATCGCGCTGTTTGGCGAATGCATGATCGAGCTGCGCGGCCAGGTTTTCGGCGCGATGCAGCAGGGCTTCGGCGGCGACACCCTGAATACCGCCATCTATCTGGCCCGGCTGTGCCGCGACCAGGACATCCGGGTTTCCTACGCCACCGCGCTGGGTATCGATGTTTTCAGCGACTACATGATCGCTGCCTGGCAGGCGGAGGGCATCGATACCTCGCTGGTCCGCCTGCTCAGCAACCACCTGCCTGGCTTGTACGCCATTCAGGTCGATCCCTCTGGAGAGCGCCATTTCTTTTACTGGCGTGACACCAGCACCGCACGCAGCTATTTCGATGCCCCGAACACCCCTCTGGAGGATGCGGTCAGCGAGCTGTCGGCGTTCTATCTCAGCGGCATCAGTCTGGCGATCCTGCCACCCGAAGGCCGGGAGCGGCTGCTGGCCACGATGGCGCGGGTGCGCGCCAACGGGGGCATGGTGGCGTTCGACAACAATTTCCGTCCCCGCTTGTGGCCAAACCTCAGCGAGGCCCGGACGCTCTATGACCGCGCGTATGCCCTGAGCGACCTGGTGCTCATCACGCTGGACGACGAGATGGCGCTGCGGGGCGAAATCGACGCCGACCAGGCGCTGGCTAATGTGCTTGCACTCGAAGTCCCGGAAGTGGTCATCAAGCGCGGCGTTCAGCCCACCCTCGTCAGAATCGCCGGGACGCCGCCCCTGGCCGTCCCGGTCGAAACCGTCCCCCGCGTCGTCGACACGACGGCGGCGGGAGATTCCTTCGCCGGCGCCTATCTGGCCATGCGCTTGACCGGAACGCCCCCCGCGACCGCCGCTCGCGCCGCCAACCGCATGGCGGCGGTGGTCATCCAACATCCCGGCGCCATCATTCCGGCGGAGGCCATGCCCACCCCAACCGTCCTTCTAACTACCGAAGCCACACCCCCTGTTTAAGCCTGTCCACCCGAGGAGGATACATAATGAAAATGTCATTTCGATGGTACGGTGATTCCGATCCAGTGTCACTGGATTACATCCGCCAGATTCCCGGAGTAGAGAACATCGTGTCCGCGGTCTACGACGTACCCGTGGGCGAAGTCTGGCCGGTTGAAAACATCCAGGCGCTCAAGGCCAGGATCGAATCGCACGGCCTGCGCTTTGAGGTGGTCGAGAGCGTGCCGGTACATGAAGACATCAAGCTGGGCAAGCCCAGTCGCGACCGCCTGATCGAAAATTACTGCCAAACGCTGCGCAATCTGGCCCCCTGCGGCATCAAGGTGGTCTGCTACAACTTCATGCCGGTGTTCGACTGGACCCGCACCACGCTGGAAATGGAGTTGCCGGACGGCTCGAAAACGCTGGGGTTCGACATGGCGACCGTCAACCAGATCGATCCCTCGGAGGGCATCCAGTTGCCCGGCTGGGATACTAGCTACAAGCCCGACGAACTCAAGGCCCTGCTGGCCGAATACGCCAAAATCGACGAAGAAAAACTGTGGTCGCATCTCGAATACTTCCTGCACCGGGTGATCCCGGTCGCCAAGGAAGTCGGCATCAAAATGGCGATTCATCCAGACGATCCGCCCCGCCCCATCTTTGGCCTGCCGCGCATCGTCAAGAACCGGGATGACCTGGCCCGCCTGCTGGCTATCGAGGACACCCCCGCCAACGGCCTGACCTTGTGTTCGGGTTCGCTGGGAGGCGATTTTTACAACGACATCGCCGCCATGGTGCGCGAGTTCGCTGGCCGGGGCCGCATTCATTTCGCCCACCTGCGCAACGTCAAGGTCAACGAAGCCGGCGACTTTTACGAAACCGGCCATCGTTCCGAGGATGGTTCGCTCGATATGGCCGAAATCGTGCGGGCCTACTACGAGGCCGGCTACGAGGGCTATGTCCGCCCGGACCACGGCCGGATGATCTGGGGTGAAACCGGCAAACCCGGCTACGGCCTCTACGACCGGGCGCTCGGCGCGGTGTACCTGAACGGCCTGTGGGAAGGCATCGCTAAAGCGGAAAGCCGCCAATAAGCGTGGAGAATCCAATGAAACTGCCATTCAAAATTGACCTGAGCAACAAGGTGGCCGTGGTAACGGGCGGCAGCGGCGTGTTGTGTTCGGAACTCGCCGCGGCGCTGGCGGCGAACGGCGCCAAGGTCGCGGTGCTGGGTCGCAACGCCGAGGCGGCGGAAAAGACTGCGGCTCGACTAAGAGAGTTCGGCACCACTGCCATCGGCATCAGCGCCAATGTACTCGAACGTGGGGAACTGGAAGCTGCCGCCGAACGGGTGGCGAAGGAACTGGGTCCCTGCGATTTGCTGGTGAACGGTGCCGGCGGCAATAATCCCAAGGGCACCACCAGCAGGGACTGGTTCGAGCCGGCAGATCTCTTCGATAAATCGCTGACGACCTTCTTCGATCTCGATCCCAAGGGCGTCGAATTTGTCTTCAACCTGAATTTCCTGGGCACGCTGTTGCCCACCCAGGTCTTCGCCCAGCAGATGATCGGCCACACTGGCTGTTCGATCATCAATATCTCGTCCATGAGCGCCTTTTGCCCGCTGACCCGGATCCCGGCTTACAGCGGCGCCAAGGCGGCGGTCAACAATTTCACCCAGTGGCTGGCCGTCCATTTCTCGAAAGTGGGCATCCGGGTCAACGCCATCGCGCCCGGCTTTTTCCTGACCGCGCAGAACCATAAGTTGCTCATCGACGAAGCCACGGGCGAGTTCACGGCGCGCGCCAAAAAAATCGTCGAGTACACGCCGATGGGCCGCTTCGGCGAATCTCACGAACTGGTCGGCGCGTTGCTCTGGCTGGCTTGCGAAGAAGGCTCGGGTTTTGTCAACGGCGTGGTCGTGCCGATTGATGGCGGGTTCTCCGCCTACTCGGGCGTCTGATCCATCGAGAATTCTTTTTTTACCCCCGACATAACTAATCCAAAGGAGAATCCATCATGCTTCGTCCGTTATTGTCCAAACTTTGTGTGTGTGCATGGGCAGCGGGTCTGATCGCTGCCCCGGTCATTGCCCAAAGCGCCACAGCCTTCAAGGCCGCCGATGTCCATCCGAAAGGCTATCCGAACGTCGTGGCCGTCGAGAATATGGGCAAGAAGCTCGATGCTGCCACGAACGGCCGCCTGAAGATCCAGATGTTCCCCGGCGGCGTGCTCGGCGACGAGAAGGTGATGATCGAGCAGACCCAGATCGGCGCGATCCAGATGCTGCGGGTTTCCCTGGGCGGGATCAGTCCGGTCGTTCCCGAAGCCAACGCCTTTAGCCTGCCCTATCTGTTCCGCAACCAGGAACACATGCGCAAGGTGATCGACGGTCCGATCGGTCAGGAACTGCTCGACAAGATCACCGCCAGCCCCGGCAAGCTGGTCGGGCTGGCCTGGATGGATAGCGGTTCGCGCAATGTCTACACCAAAAAGCCGATCAAGACCCCGGCCGACCTGAAGGGCCTGAAGATCCGCATGCAAGGTAACCCAATGTTCATCGACACCATGAACGCCATGGGCGGCAACGCCATTGCCATGGGCTTCGGCGAACTCTACAGCGCCTTGCAGACCGGCGTGGTGGACGGCGCCGAAAACAATGAACCCAGCTATTTCACCCAGAATCACTTCACGGTGGCCAACGTTTACTCTCTCACCGGCCACCTCAGCATTCCCGAGATCCTCGTGTTCTCCAAGCCCGCGTGGGACAAGCTCGCCAAAGAAGATCAGGAACTGATCAAGAAGCTCGCCCGTGAGGCGCAGATGGAACAGCGCACCCTCTGGGATCAGAGCGTCGCGGACGCGACCACCAAGCTCAAAGCCGCCAACGTGACCTTTGTGGAAGTCGATAAAAAACCTTTCATCGAGGCCACCGCTCCGGTTCGCGAGAAGTACGGCGCGCCCTTCGCTGACCTAGTCAAGCGTGTCCAGGCCGTCGAGTAACAGCGTTTAAAAGTTGTTCACTCCCCTCTCCCGCCAGCGGGAGAGGGATAAGGGTTACAGTCTCAAAGGCTACACCCTAACCCTTTCCCCTGCGCCAAGGAGAGAGGGGACTGAATGATGACTTCTGGATCTGCTCAAAAGGATTCCAAAATGGTCGAGAAATTTATACGGTTTTTAGACTCTGTCTATCTCGCGTGCATCTGGATTTCGGGCGCGGCCCTGTTCACGATGACGATTGTCATTCCCTGGGGCGTTCTCAATCGCTACGTTTTCGGCGCCGGTTCGGACTGGCCGGAACCGATGGCGATTCTATGCATGGTCTTGTTCACGTTCATCGGCGCCGCGGCCAGTTACCGCGCCGGCGCACACATCGCGGTGACGATGTTCACCGATCGCGTTCCAGCCTCCTGGCGTACCCCGCTGATGTGGATTGTCGATATCTTGATGGCGCTGCTGGCCCTGTTCATCATGATCTGGGGCGCCCAGTTGTGCATCGGAACCTGGCACCAGTCGGTCGCCGAGTTCCCCGTGTTGAGCGTGGGCTTCACCTATCTGCCGCTGCCGATCGGCAGCGCACTCACCCTGCTGTTCATCATCGAACGGATGATCGCCGGCCCGCAGACCGGTCGGGCCGTGGTCCAGTTCGATCATGATCAAACGAATGTCGCCGCCGATTTGAAGGGGGAAATCTGATGGACGCCTTGGTCTTGCTGGGTAGTTTGTTCGTGCTGGTAGCGATCGGCGTTCCGGTCGCCTACGCCCTCGGTCTGTCCGCAATCGTCGGCGCGATCTGGGTCGATCTGCCGCTCGACGCGGTGATGATCCAGATCGCGAGCGGCGTCAACAAGTTCTCGCTGCTCGCCATTCCGTTCTTCGTGCTTGCCGGCGCGATCATGGCGGAAGGCGGCATGGCGCACCGGCTGGTCTCGTTCGCGGCGGTGCTGGTGGGATTCATTCGCGGTGGCCTGTCGCTGGTCAACATCATGGCCTCGACCTTCTTCGGCGCCATTTCCGGTTCCTCGGTGGCCGATACCGCATCGATCGGCAGCGTGCTGATCCCGGAAATGGAGAAAAAAGGCTACCCGCGTGCGTTCGCCACAGCGGTGACGGTCAGCGGTTCGGTGCAGGCGATCCTGATTCCGCCGAGCCACAACGCCGTGATCTATTCGCTCGCCGCCGGCGGCTCGGTGTCGATCGCCAGCCTGTTCCTCGCCGGGGTCGTGCCCGGTCTGCTGCTCGGGTTCACCGTAGCGATGCTCTGTCTCTACATAGCCCACAAGAAAAATTACCCGAAGGGTGAAAAGATCCCGTTCCAGCAGGCGCTCAAGATCGCCGTCGATGCCCTGTGGGGCCTGATGACCATGGTGATCATTCTCGGCGGCATCCTGTCCGGTGTCTTCACCGCCACCGAATCGGCGGCGATCGCCTGCGTCTGGGCCTTCTTCGTCACCATGTTCATCTATCGCGACTACAAGTGGAGCGATCTGCCGAAGTTGGTTCACCGGACCGTGAAGACGGTCACGATCGTCATGATCCTGATCGGTTTCGCCGCCAGCTTCGGCTACATCATGACGATCATGCAATTACCGGATCAGGTCACAACCTTCTTCACGACGATCTCGGACAACAAGTACGTGATTCTGTTCTCCATCAACATCATGCTGCTGCTGCTCGGCACCTTGATGGACATGGCGCCACTGATCCTGATCCTGACGCCGATCCTGCTGCCGGTGGTTAAAGACCTCGGCGTGGACCCGGTGCATTTCGGCATGATCATGATGGTGAATCTGGGAATGGGTCTGATCACTCCGCCCGTCGGTTCGGTGCTGTTCGTCGGCAGCGCCGTTGCCAAATTGCCGATTGAAACGGTGGTTAAGGCGCTCTATCCGTTTTTCGTCGCCCTGTTCCTGGTACTTATGCTGGTCACCTATGTCCCGGGCTTGTCACTCTGGTTACCGCGCGCCTTCGGACTCTGACGTGCGCCACCGAATGATTCGAACGCATTGAACCTACCCACAACAATATTCAAAACATTTTGAGGATCGCAGCGTGAAACTCAAAGGCATACGCTGGTACATGGTGGCCCTGCTGATGGGTGCCAACATCGTCAATTATCTGGACCGCAACTGTTTGTCGGTGGCGGCCCCCACCTTCATGAAAGATCTCGACATCAGCAAGATCGAGTACTCCTACATCGTCA
>Ga0179937_1017656_pt1 | contig 12830 bp, 9 predicted proteins | sample AD_UKC028_sludge_FD_135980 | JGI IMG/M metagenome (GOLD analysis project Ga0179937, IMG submission 135980) | Active sludge microbial communities of municipal wastewater-treating anaerobic digesters from Illinois, USA - AD_UKC028_MetaT... | ecosystem: Engineered > Bioreactor > Anaerobic >...
CGGCGTTCATGGCAGCACTCCTCCAAAATAGGCCTTATCTGGATAGACTCTTTACTCCGGTTAGACAACTCCATTCAAAGTTGGTTCACCAGGAATATGGGGATCACTATTAGCAAGACTATACTTTCTCTCCCGTCCGCGCCGATTTGGCAAAAGCCTGTTCCTTGATACGCTGAAGGAACTGTTTGAGGGCAACGAGCCGTTATTTCGGGGGTTGTATATCCATGAGCGCTGGGACTGGCAAACTGCGTATCCGGTGATCCGCTTCAGCTTTGGCGGCGGGGTATTGAAGTCCGTGCAACACTTGCACGAGACGCTGCATCGGCAATTGGATGACCAGGAACGGCGGCATGACCTGCCGGCCCGTTATCCTGATCTACGCAGTCGTTTTCAAGACCTCATTGTTCGGCGCAGCGAACAGACCGGCCAGCGGGTGGTGGTGTTGGTCGATGAATACGACAAGCCGATTCTCGACAACCTGACCGACCGTGAAACAGCCCTGGCGATGCGGGAAGGCTTGAAGGATATTTACAGCATTATCAAGGATGCCGACGCTTCGATCCAGTTTGCTTTCCTCACGGGTGTGTCGAAATTCAGCAAAGTCAGCCTGTTTTCCGGGTTGAATAATCTGAACGATGTCACCATCGATGCGAACTACTCGGCGATCTGCGGCTATACCCAAACCGATGTGGATACCGTGTTTGCCCCGGAACTGGATGGGCTGGATCGGGAGGACATTCGCCGCTGGTATAATGGTTATAACTGGACCGGCGAAGCGGTCTACAATCCCTTTGATTTACTGCTGCTGTTCGACAAACGGCAGTTTCGTCCCTGGTGGTTTGAGACCGGGACGCCGTCGTTTCTGATTAACTTGCTGGCCGAACGTGGCTTTTTTACCCCCCAACTGGCCCGATTGCGCACCGGAATGGAGTTGCTTTCGACCTTTGACGTGGAACGTATTGCGACCGAGGCCCTGCTGTTCCAGACCGGCTATCTGACGATTCACCAGGCTGATGAACCGATTTTAGGTCACTGGATTTACACTCTCGGCTATCCCAATCACGAAGTCGAATCCAGTCTCAACGCCAGCCTATTATCAGTCTACACCAACGATCCGAGTCAAAGTTTTGCCCATCGCCTGTGCCTGCTGGATTTGTTATTGGCCGATGATTTAATGGGATTAAAAGATCTGTTTCAAGCTTTTTTCGCCACCATCCCGCATCAGTGGTACGACAACAATCCGATCAGCCGCTATGAAGGCTATTACGCCAGCGTATTCTACAGCTATTTTGCCGCACTGGGATTGGACATCATTCTGGAAGACGCCACGAATCACGGGCGGATTGATATGACGGTGAAGTTCAATCAGCGGATTTATATATTCGAGTTTAAAGTGGTGGAACTGACCCCGGAAGGGCGGGCGTTACAGCAGATCAAGGACAAGGGCTACGCCGGGAAATATCGGGCGCTCGGCCAGTCGATTCATCTCATTGGCGTTGAATTCAGCCGCGCCAGCCGGAATGTGGTTGGGTTTGAAGTCTATTCTCAACCGGAAACGCCCAGCAGCGCCCCATAGACATAGAGCAGCGCTACCCCTGCGCCCAGACATTTCAGCACATAGGCCCCGTTCCAGCGCAGAAAGGCGTAGCCGTCGATCCCGTAGCGTCCCTGCATCATCAAATGCAGCCCGGACAACGGATTGGCTGGCACGCCAATCGCCCAGGCCATCAGAAGGGTGATCGCCAGCAGGTTCGGTTCGGGATGCAGCGGCGCCAGCCAGACCCCGCAGGCGGCGATGCTGATCACGGGATGCACCCCGAGCGCGGCAGCGCCGACCATGACCATCAGAATCAACCCGGCCTGCGTCGGGCCGAACTGGTTGAAGGGCAACCAGTCGCCGAACTGGCGGGTCAGGCTGGTCAATCCTGCCGCCAGTACGCCTGCCGCCAGAAATAACGCCAATTCATTGACCGTGCTGGCCAACCCCTGCTCGATATGCGCTTTGAGCGGTCGCCCGGCGTGCCGTCCCTCCCGCGCCAGCAAAATCGCTACGGTCAGCAACGGCGCGCTGAGAGTGATAATCGCCAGAATCGACCAGCGCGGAATCAGCGTGTGCAGGGCCAATACGATGGCGACCAGCAGGCCGGGTATCCACAACGCCCCGAAATTCATCGGATAGCCGATGAACGGCGCACCGAGACGGGGATCTTCGGGATCAATCTCCCGAACCGTCAGCCACAGCGACAGCGCCGCCATCGGCAAACCGGCCAGCACGACCAAGCCCAGGTTAGCGCCTGGCGCGTAGGTCAGCGCGGCGGCCATGGCTGAAAAAAACGGCGACCAGAAGGCGGCGGCGGCGAAACCCCGGCTCAACGCTAACGCCCGGCGCTTGCCCAACCGCCCACGGGTGGTCATGCGGTCGCCGAGAATCACCACGGTGGACAAGTTGATGACCGCGCCAAACAGATGAACGCCGATCAGCGTTCGCCACAGGGCTTGCCGGCCACGCGGTGGCGGGGCATCGCCATTGGCCGACTCCGGGCGAGTGACCAGCCGCAGGAACGACACCGCCGCCAGCAGGCTGACCAGTCCCTGATTACCCGCCAGCGCTTGACCAAGGTTTAACGGACCGCCCTGCAACGCGCCCCACGCCATACCCGTGACACCCAGGCCGAGCAACCAGCCGGTCTGAATACGCTGCCGTCGGCCCAACCGACCGCTCAACAGTAAAGCGGCGCTCCACCCCAGCATCCCTGCCGGCAGCAGCGAAATCCCCGGCAGGACCGAGGCGGCGATCATCAGGGTCAGCAGGAAACCCGCGAGCGCCTCGCGGCGGGCGGGTAGGAGAGCGAGGAATTGCGCCATGGGTTCCACACCGGGACGGGCTATAAAATTAACAAGATTATTGTGTCATTATCGTTCAAAATCGACGAATTCAGTCAGTTCGGCATGATGACCGGGTGGGTAGCGCTATGGTAGATGGGCAGGAATCACCACTTCTCGCGGAAATGACCGCGTTGCGGCAGCAGTTGGCCGTGCTGGAAGCATCCGCGCCAGCTCCTATGAGCCATGTGCTGCACGATGTTGCCGAGGCCCTGTGGGAAAGCGCTGGGCGTTTTCGCGCGACCTTCGAACAAGCAGCGGTTGGCATCGTGCATGTCGCCCCGGACGGACGCTTCCTGCGGGTCAACCGCAAAATGTGCGACATTGTTGGCTATGAGCCGGATGAACTGCAAAGGATGAGCTTTCAGCAGATCACCCATCCTGAGGATCTCAGCGCCGATGTGGAGCAGGTTCGTCGGGTGCTGTCCGGGGAACTTGAAACCTATCACATGGAAAAACGCTACTTCCATAAGGGCGGCGGTATCGTCTGGGTTCATCTGACCGTATCACTGGTGCGGGAAAGCGGTGGCCAACCGAAGTATTTCATTTCGGTTATCGACGATATCACAGCACGCAAGCAGGCCGAGGCGCTCAGTCGGCTCAACGAATCGCGATTCAATTCTCTGCTGGCGTTGAGCGAGCAGGCGCCCAGTCTGGCGGAGCAGGACATCATCGTCCTGGGGCTGGAAGAAGCAGTGCGGTTGACCCAGAGCCAGATTGGCTATTTCCATTTCGTCAACGAAGATCAGAGAACCCTGCAACTGTTCGCCTGGTCGCGGGAAACGCTCAAGACCTGCACCGCCGCGCCGGCCAGTCATTACCCGCTGGACCTGGCCGGGGTTTGGGCGGATTGCGCCCGCCAGCGGCGACCGGTCATTCACAATGACTATCAAAACCTGCCCAACAAGCAAGGGCTGCCCCAAGGCCATTCTCATCTCATCCGGCACATGAGCGTACCCGTGATTGAGCAGGATAAGGTGCGGGTGATTATCGGGGTGGGCAACAAGCCGGACGGTTATGACGAAGCCGATACCCGGCAGTTGCAGCTTGTCGCCAACTATGTATGGAAGATTATCTGCCGCCGCCGCGCCGAGGCGCGTATTCAGCGCCTGAGCTGCCTTTACGCGACGTTGAGTCAGATCAACAGAGCCTTGCTCCGCATCCAGGATCGCGCGCTGCTATTCCAGGAGATCCATCGCGTCGCCAGCGATAGCGGGTTGTTCGCTGTGGTCTGGATCGGGATGCTGGATGCTGCGGGTCAAATGCAGGTGGCCGCCGGCGACCTCGACCCGATGTTGGGACTGCGGGCCACCGAGTTGCCCTGTCCCGCTTTGGCTCTGTCGGGGTGCTGCGTCATCGGTGATGCCTTGCAGCGTGGCGCGCCCGTGGTGTGCCACGATTTGCAGGCGAAGTCCCGGCCCTGTCGGGAGGCGGCGCAACGGGCGGACATCCGCGCCTCTGTGGCGCTGCCGATTCGGGAGCAGGGGCAAGCCGTCGGGGTGTTCATGGCCTATTCCGCCGAAGCTGGCTTGTTTGATGAGGCGCTGGTTAATCTGTTGCAGGATATGGTCGATGAGATCTCCTTCAGCCTGGATACCCGACGGGCTGAAGCGCAGAGTAGATGACGACGACCTGCGCCTAGTGGATTACCGCATAAATTCTGACAGATCGCGGTCTGGATCGGTAGGGTGGATAAGGCGCTCTGCGCTGCATCCACCAACCAACCTGACTAGCGCGATTCGCTCAACCGGGTGTGCGGCAGGCATTGCGGATAGTCGGCCTGCAGAAAGGCGATAAAGCGCTCCCGCACCAGACAGCGCAAGTTCCAGGCGGTTGGAGCGTCGGGGGCGCTCATCAAGGCGCGCAAGGTCACGGTGCGCTCGGTGGTGTCGGTGACTTGCAGGCCCCAGGCGCGACCGTCCCACAAGTCGGATTCGTCGAGAATGCGCTTGAGTTCTTGCCGTCCCGCCTCGACCGGAAAGGTGTAGTCCACGGAGAAGAACGCCGTGCCGAGCAAGTCAGCGCTGGCCCAGGTCCAGTTCTGAAAGGGCTTGGTATTGAAATAATTGAGCGGCACGATCAACCGCCGGTCATCCCAGATCCGCACGACGACATGGGTCGCGTTAATCTCGGCGATGCGTCCCCACTCGCCTTCCACGATCACCACGTCTTCAATGCGGATCGGTTGGGTCAAGCCAATCTGCACGCCAGCAATCAGATTCTCCAGAAACGGCCGGGCCGCGACGCCGATCACGATGCCGGCGACGCCCGCTGAGGCCAGTAAACCCGCGCCCAGTTCACGAATTTTAGGGAAGGTCATCATCATCACGGACAGGGCGATGACCTGCACCACGATCACCACGATGCGCCGCACCATCTGGAACTGGGTCCGAATGCGGCGTGCGCCCAGGTTGTCCTTAATATCGACCAGATAATGCTGCTGCAAGACATCTTCCGCCACCGAGGTCAGGCGCACCAGCAGCCAGCCGATGGCGGCGATGTTGATCAGAACCAGGGCATGTTGCAGGCGGTCGGTCAGTAGCGCGGATAGTTCCAGGGTGGGCAGCAATAACTGAGCGGCGATCACTGGCGCCAGCCAGCCCAGCGGTTGTCGCAGATGGCGGATCAGGGCAGCGCCGAAAGTGCTTCGGGTTTGTTCCACCAGCCAGCCGGCCAGAATCAGGAGTCCTTCATAGCTCACCAGGACCAGGGCGAAGGTGATCAACACCGGTCGCCAGGCCACCGACGTCCAGAAGGTGAAGAGCAGACCCTGTTCACTGTATAAATCCAGCAGAATGGCGCCCGCCATCAGCAGGAGCAGCCAGTGTAACGTGTTGTTCAGAGGGGCGAGAATGTCTTGGGTCCACAGCAAACCATAGTTGCTGTGGGTGATGGCCCGGTTTTTCAGCAAGACGATCCACTCATCGATCAGGCTGCGCACCAGTAACCAAATGAGCAAAACGCCCGCCAGCGTCAGCAGTCGCCAGACGATCACCCAGGCTAGGTTGAGATAACCGGTCAGGCTCAACAGCGCAGCGCCAGCCAGCGCTAACGGCAACAACAGGGTCAACAGCCGCAGGGCTTCGAACCAGAACTGGCCGGTATAGCGTTCCGTCAGCCCCTCCAGCAGCAGACGGCGCAAGCGCAGCAGGGGATAGCAGGCGACTAGCCAATAGAACAGAAACAGGCGGTCCAGCACCCGGATCGCGGAGAACGGCAGTTCACTGACATGGGCCAGAATGACCAGTGCACCGATCAGGCCGCCGCCCAGCAGAGTCCAGAAGACCAGCGTATAGAGGCGTGGACGGCGCTGCGTGGCAGGCAAATCGGGCGCTGCCAGCAGCAGCCAGGCCAGGTCGAGGGGTGTTTTGATGCTGACCCAGAGCAACACCAGGGTCCATAGAATGGCCAGTCCCGGTTGCGGAACCCCCATGATCCAGAGTCCGAGCGCCAGTGCGGCGGCCAGGGCGATGCCCCACAGGTTTCTGCGCAAGAGGCGCGCCACCGTCAGCACAAATTGGTTGGCGAAGCGACCGTCCTGCTCCGTGGCGCACCGTTCCGAAAATCGGGCTAAACGGCGGCGGCTCAGCGTCGCTAGGGTGGCCAGCAGCACAATCAGACCGGTCAGACTGAACCACTGGTTGATGCCCGCCCGGGTGATCACCGTCAGCGCTGATTCGACGCTCAACCAGAGCTGGTGCAACAGAATACGCGGGGCCTGACCCAGTTCCACCGCAGTAGCCGGCCACTGCTCCGGGGTGAACAGGTCCCATGACTCGCGGGCCAGCAAATCCTGGCGGGTGCGTTGTGCGTGAGCCGTTTCCAGACGGTTCCGCAGCAGGTCCAGGCGGTCGCTTTGTTCGTGCAACAACTTCTGGCGCTGGTGGAGTTCCTGCGCTATGTCCGCCAGTAGTTGGCGCATTTGTTCGTTCACCCGCTGGTCACCGGCGCTGCCCAATTCTGGTGGGGTGAGGGGTTGCTGATTGAGCCGTTCAAAGAGGGGTTCGATTTGCTGGCCGGTTTCGCGCAGTTCACCGCGTAGTACGGCGAGTCGGTGCAGACCTTCCTGCAAGCGGCGGGGGGCCATATTTTGGGCATTGGCCACTCCCTCCCAATGGGCCAGTTCGTCGCTGATCGTGGACAGGCGGTGGTCCCAGCGCAGCAGTTGGGCGCGCTCTTCAGCGGTCTGGATACTGATTTTCAGGAAGGACCGTTGCGCCTCGGAGAGTTTTTCGCCGTCGCGCTCCAAACGGGTGCGCAGTTCTTCGACCTTGCTCAATTTCGCCTGTTGTTGCCGTTCCAGCCGGGTGGCTCGGTCCTGTTGCGCTTCCTGGCGTTCCTGGGACTGCTGTTGCAGATAGAGTTCTTCCAGACGGGCGCGCCATAAACCTGCCAGGGTCCGACGCTGGGTGAGCAACGTCAGCCATTCGTTGAGGTTTTGCAGGTTTTCCTGTTCGAGTTCGAGGTCGGTGCGGCGCTGTTCCAGCAGATGATTGACTTGCGCCTGTTGTTCAGCGCGGCTGCCGCTTTCCGGAAGGTCGCTCTTGGCCGGATTTTTCAGCAATTGTTCCTGGGTCTCCAGCGTCGCAATCGCCTGTTCGAGCACTTTAATTTGGCGCTGGGCGCCGTCGATGTCCGCTTGCACATTCGCCTGCTGGAGTTGCAGGGCGTCGTGGTTGATTCGAGCCTGATCCATCAAGGCTGCGGTCACGGCTTCGTCTTGCAGGGCGTGCAGTTTGCCAGGTTGTTCGGTTTCGAGTTGGGCAATGTCCTGCCGCAATTGGTCGATGGCAGCCCGCTGCTCAGCCAATGTTTGGCGCAGCGTGTTCTGGCGTTCCGCTATTTTGAGCGGATCGGTGTTCAATAGCGGCAGGGTGAGAGCGTCCTGCGCCTGCACGGCACCGGCGCTAATCGCCAACAGCAGTAGCAGCCACGATAGGGACAGAATCGATGGTAGCCAACGGTTGTACAAGGAAATCGAGAACGGCATGAGCTTGAAAGTGAAAGGTTCGGCGGATCTGAAAGTCGCAGCCAGAGAATTTTAAAGAAGCTACGAACTCTGAAAGGTTCAAGTCAGATTAGGCGATCTTTGCGGGTTTCTCTTGGCGAGGAATAGTGATAACCGCTCTAGTTGCTATAATCGCCGTTAAATTTCACGCTAACAATGCCGTTTCGCGGCGAGGTCAACCATGCAATTGATTAAAACGACAGCAGCAGTAACCCTGGTCTTGGCCGCCGGCCTGATCCTGAGCGGCTGCCCGGCGAGTACGTCCGGCGGCGCCTATAGCCGAGACCAAGTCAGACAGGCTCAGGATGTGCGCCTGGGCTATGTCGAGAGTGTGCGGCAAATCACGATTGAAGGCACGCGCAGCGGGGTGGGCGCGGTGTCCGGTGCAGCGCTGGGTGGTGTGGCCGGCAGCACGGTTGGTGGGGGCCGAGGCCAGATCGCTGGTGCGGTCGGCGGCGCAGTTTTAGGGGGCCTGGCGGGTTCCGCTATTGAGGAAAGCGTGACCCGTCAGCCTGGATTGGAAATTACGGTCCGGTTGGATAGTGGCCGGATGCTTGCGGTGACTCAGGGTGCTGATGAACCCTTCTATCCCGGCGACCGGGTGCGAGTGCTGACCGGTCAGGACGGTACGGCGCGAGTGGCGCATGACTTCTGATTACTGAACACCCGGCGATGAACCGCAGCGCCACATCCTTCCTGCAGGGGATGTGGCGTTTCTGGCTCAATCAAAAATCTTCCCTGGATTCATGATCCCGTTCGGGTCAAACGCCTGCTTGACCGCCCGCAGATAGCCGATTTCGGTTTCATCGCGGGTGTAATGCAAATACGGTTTTTTGAGCAGACCGACTCCGTGTTCAGCAGAGATGCTGCCGCCATGCCGTTGCAGGACGGTGAAGAGCTGTTCGCTCACCGTCCCGCATTTTGCCGCAAACGCCACGGTGTCCAGATCAGCCGGTTTGAGAATGTTGATATGCAGGTTGCCATCGCCGATATGGCCATACCACAGCACCTCGAAATCCGGGTATTCCCGCGTCAGCAAGGCGTCCGCCTCGGTCAGGAACGCGGGAACGCGGGAAATCCGCAGGGCAATATCGTTTTTGTAGGGCTGATAGACGGCGATGGATTCGCTGATATCCTCGCGCAGCCGCCAGAGTTCCTGCGCCTGGGCCTGGCTCTGGCTGATGACGCCATCCGCCAGCCAGCCTTGATCGGCGCAATTTTCAAACAGGGACAGCGCCGTGTCGGTGTGCCGTCCGTCCGGATTTTCGAACTCGACTAACACGTAATAAGGCGTTTGAGCTTCAAAGGGGCGATGCAGACCTTTAGCGATCACATGGCGCAACGCCAGTTCCGAGAAAAATTCGAAAGCGCTCAGTTCCAGCTTGTTTCGGAAAATGTGGTACAGCGACATGATGCTGTCCAGATCGGGGACGCCCAGCACCATCACGACCGGCTCGCGCAGGGGGCGAGTGAGATTCAGGGTCGCCTCAACGATGATTCCCAATGTGCCTTCACTGCCGATAAAGAGATGCCGCAGGTCGTAGCCGCTGGCGTTTTTGATCAGCCCCCGGTTGAGATCGAGTAGGTCACCGCGTCCGGTAACCACCTTCAGGCCGGTGACCCAGTCGCGGGTCAGGCCATAGCGAATCACTTTAATGCCGCCGGCGTTGGTGGCGATATTGCCGCCGATCTGGCTGGAGCCGCGCGAGGCAAAGTCCACCGGATAATACAACCCCCGGTCGCGGGCGAAGTTTTGCAGGACTTCAGTGACGACGCCGGCCTCGCAGGTCACGCTGCGGTCGGTGGGATCGAAGTCGAGAATCCGGTTCATCCGTTCCATGGACACCACAATTTCGCCCTGGCAGGCGACCGCCGCGCCGCTCAGGCCGGTGCGGCCGCCCGAAGGAACCAGCGCCAGCCGATGCTCATTCGCGTAGCACACCAGTTGTTGTACCTGTTCGATGTTCCCCGGCAGCACGACCGCTAGTGGATTCGGCGTGTGCAATCGGGTCCAGTCGCGCCCGTAGTGCAGGCCACTGTCAGCATCGGTGCGGACGTGGGCAGGTTCAATAAAAGCGCGGATACCGTCAAGCAGGGCGGCGGAGGCATTCGGGTCATGCAGGATCACGGCAGTGGGCGCTCCAGGTTACAAGGGCAAAGGTTGCCAGTCCGGTTCAGAGGGATTATTTTCAACACTCTTTTATTCTAACACCGGCGAAACCGTGCGCAGCCATGAGTCAGATTTCACTCGATAAGAACCGCATCAAGATTTTATTGCTGGAAGGTCTTCATGCCAGCGCCGTCGAGGCGTTTCAGGCGGATGGCTACACCCACATTGATTTCTACCCCAAGGCGTTGCCTGAGCCGCAGTTGCTGGAAGCGATCAGCGACGCTTACTTCGTCGGTATTCGCTCGGCGACCCAGTTGACAGCCAAGGTGTTTGAACACGCTCCCCGATTGATTGGGATCGGCTGTTTCTGTATCGGCACCAACCAGGTGGACCTCGATGCTGCCCAGGAACGCGGTATTCCGGTCTTCAACGCGCCCTTTTCCAACACCCGCAGTGTGGCGGAACTGGTACTGGCGGAGATTATATTGTTGCTGCGCGGCATTCCCCAGCGTAATGCAGCGGCCCATCGCGGCGGCTGGATCAAGACTGCGACGGGTTCCCGCGAGGCGCGCGGTAAATGTCTGGGCATCGTCGGCTACGGTCATATCGGCACCCAGGTGGGGTTGCTGGCCGAGGCGCTGGGGATGCGCGTGGTGTTTTACGACATCGAAACCAAGCTGGCCCTGAGTAACGCCCAACCACTGCCGTCGTTGAACGCCCTGCTGGAAGTGGCGGACCTGGTGACCCTGCACGTTCCGGAAACCCCGCAGACGTTTCAGATGATTGGCGCAGAACAATTGGCGCGGATGAAGCCGGGTTCAGCCTTGATCAACGCCGCCCGGGGGACGGTGGTGGAGATTGACGCGCTGGCCGCGACGCTGGAAGCAAAACATTTGGCCGGGGCGGCGATAGATGTCTTTCCCAAGGAACCGAAGGCCAATGATGACGAGTTCCTCTCGCCCTTGCGGGCGTTTGACAATGTACTGCTGACCCCGCACATCGGCGGCAGCACTGAGGAAGCTCAGCAAAATATCGGCCTGGAGGTCGCTGGCAAGTTGATTAAATACAGTAATAACGGCTCAACACTGAGCGCGGTCAACTTTCCGGAAGTGGCGCTGCCCGAACATCCCGGCAAGCATCGCCTGTTGCATATTCATCGCAATCAGCCCGGCGTACTTTCGCAAATCAACGCGATTTTCTCGGAGCAGCAAATTAATATCGCCGGCCAGTATTTACAAACCAACCTCCGAATCGGTTACGTGGTGATCGACATCGACGATCCTGGCCAGGCTGAAACCCGGCAATTACGTAAGCGGCTGGAAGAGGTGGCCGGCACCATTCGTACCCGGATTTTGTATTGATCAGCGCTCTTCTCCCTGAGTGGGAGAGGGGTGAAGGGGCAGCCTTCGCAACAGGGGTGGAGTTGATGTCGCTACGTGATGAATTATTGAAAGCCGGGTTAGTGTCAGCGGACAAGGCTAAAAAGCTGGACGCCGATACCCGCAAGCAGGATCATCAGCGCAAGAAAAGTCAGGCGTCGGCGGTGGAGGAGGCCGCACAACAGGCTGAGGTGCGGCGACAAGCCGAAGCGGAGGCCGCCCGTAAAAGGGAGCGGGATCGACAATTGAATCTGGAGCGGGAGGCGGAAAAACAGCGTCGGGAACGGGCCGCCCGCGCCCAGCAGTTGATCGACAGCCATCGCCTCAACAACCCGGACGCGGAAATTCTCTATAATTTTTTGGACAGCGATGGGCATTGGATTCGGGCGATCCGGGTTCTGCCGCCCCAGCGCAAGGGTTTAGCCATGGGTCGGCTGGCCATTGTGCGCGGCGACCGGCACGAGTTCGACTTTCCACTGGTTCCCCAAGAGATCGCGCTGAAGCTGGCGGAGTTCGCCCCAGAGCGAGTGCTGCTGCTACATCCGGAAAGCGATGGTTCCGAGGCGGAAAGCGAAATGAATGATCGGAGCGAAACTTCATGACGGACCCTGTTTCATCCCGCCCACTGAGTCGGGAGCGTTCTCAACGCATCGGCGATTACCGCTCCCATTCTTGGAGCCGACGCAGCAAATGGTTATTTCTTGTGGTGTTGGTGTTGGTGCTGATTGATTTTTTCACAGCACTGCTGCTGGGCACACAGGTTTACACCCTTAATCGCCAGAACCAGACCTTGCGCAGCAGTTTGGCGCAAGCCGAGGAGGAGTTGCACCGGGTCACGCCTGAATTGCAGAAATTGCGCGGCGACTTGGATGAACTGGTTCGCGGCAAGCTGCCGCGTCTGCGTAAACTGGAGTATGACCGGGTGTTGCCGTTGGACGATCAGTATTTGAAAAACATCATCTTTACGGAAATCATGAACCGCGACAGCCGGGGTCATGAGTACAAATTGGTGGTGCAGAACAACACCGGCGCGCCGCTCTGGCCAGAGGTTCAATTGCTGCTTTTCAATGAACAGGGCATTCAAGTCGGCAGCGCCGAGATCGGCACCGGCCAGCCGAACGCGCTGAAGGCCGGCAGCCTGGGGGTCGGCGAGGTGCGTTCCTATACGGCATCGGTGAATCTGATGGATAGGAGCGCTACGCCCGCCTATTTCATGATCCGCCTTCCGGAGTCATCCGGCGGCAAGACCGTTTTGCTGGAAACGAAAGAGGGCCGTTGAGTGGTGCCGTTTTTATATCATCACCTTTCAGTTATGCTGCGCCAGATTCCGCCGCATCCGGTGCATTCCCCAGCCCACCACTGCGATCACAACCGGAACAGCCATACCAGTCACCAATTCAGGATTCAATGGCAGCCCCAGTTTGTACAGCGCCTTGACCGCATAGCTGAC
>Ga0179937_1009361_pt1 | contig 12505 bp, 10 predicted proteins | sample AD_UKC028_sludge_FD_135980 | JGI IMG/M metagenome (GOLD analysis project Ga0179937, IMG submission 135980) | Active sludge microbial communities of municipal wastewater-treating anaerobic digesters from Illinois, USA - AD_UKC028_MetaT... | ecosystem: Engineered > Bioreactor > Anaerobic >...
CAACGCCAGTTGGAATACGCGCAATTGCACAGCCCGGTTGCCGGAGTGGTGTCGGTGCGGCTGGCGGAAGCTGGCGAAGTAGTGGTCGTCGGGAAGCCGGTGTTGCGGGTCGCGGAACTGGGCCGACCTTGGGTGCGCGCCTATCTGAATGAGGTTGATTTGGCCCGGGTGCGTTTGGGCCAACCAGCCGAGGTGCGCGTGGATGGCCTGCCTGGCCAGGTGTTCAACGGTCGGCTGGCGTTCATTGCCCCGGACGCCGAATTTACTCCGAAGACGGTGGAAACCCGCGCCCTGCGGGTGGATCTGGTCTATCGGATCAAGGTCGAGGTGGACAATCCTGCTGGGGTGTTGAAGCTGGGGATGCCGGCGGATGTGGCCTTGAAAGCAGTTGCACCATGACAGCAATTGAGATCGCCGGGCTGGGATTCGCGTACCACGGATCGCCGGTGCTGACCGGGGTGACGCTGGCGGTGAATTCCGGAGAGATTTACGGTCTTGTCGGCGCCGATGGCGCGGGTAAGACCACGTTGCTGCAACTGGCGGTCGGACAGTTGCCGCCGCAGGCCGGGCGCATCACGGTGCTGGGCCGGGACGCCGCCGATCCCGCATTGCGCAACGAGATCGCTTATATGCCGCAGGGTTTTGGTCTGTATCGCGATTTGTCGGTGCAGGAGAATCTGGATTTCTTCGCCGACCTGCACGGATTGACGCCCATCGTGGCCCGTGAGCGCATTGTCGAGTTGCTGAAACGTGCTGGACTGGCCGGATTCGAGGAGCGCCGCGCCGCCCACCTGTCCGGGGGGATGATGCAGAAATTGGCGCTGGCCTGTGCGCTGGTCAGTCAACCACGGGCCATGTTTCTGGATGAGCCGACGACCGGCGTGGACCCGGTGTCGCGACGGGCGTTCTGGCGGTTGTTGAACGGGGTGCGGGCCGAAGGCGTGGCGATTTTGTACGCGACCGCCAATATGGATGAGGCGGAACGTTGCGACCGGGTCGGTTTACTGGAGGCGGGGCGACTGGAACGACAGGGGACGCCGCTGGAACTGACCCATAGCGTCGATGCGCAACTGGTTGGGGTTTCCGGGGCGACGGCCCGACAACGGCGTGAGGCGCTGCTGGCCTGGCCGATGGTGCAACTGGCGTTTCCGGTCGGGCGGCAGTTGCGGGTCTGGCTCGGCGCGGGCGGTTCGTTGACTGAGTTTCAGGCTCGATTGCGCGCGCTCGATCCCGAACTGGACGCGCAACCGTTGCAACCGACCTTGCAGGATGCGGCACTGCGGGAATTGGCGCTGGCCGAGGCGGGATTCCATGCCGGTTGAGCGATGGAGCATGTCGACGCCCCTCATCCTCGCCGAAGAATTGACCCGTCATTTTGGCGACTTCATCGCCGTCGATCATCTTCAGGTTGCGGTGCATCCCGGCGAAGTATTCGGCCTGCTGGGCGCGAACGGCGCGGGCAAAACCACCGCTATTCGGATGTTGTGCGGCATGTTACCGCCGACCACCGGGCGCATTCAGGTCGCGGGCGTGGACATGGTGCGCCATGCCCGCCGCGCCCGGGGGCAGATCGGTTACGTCGCCCAGCGCTTCTCTCTGTATGGCGACTTGACCGTGCTGGAAAATCTCCAACTGCAGGCTGGACTCTACGGTTTAGCGGGCGTTCGCAAACGCGACCGGCTGGAAGAAGTGTTGCGCCTGCTGAATCTCAGCGATCGCCGCAAGGTGATGGCCGGCGCTTTGCCGCTGGGCTATAGACAAAGGCTGGGACTGGCGGCAGCGCTGCTGCACGAGCCGCGCGTGCTGTTCCTGGATGAGCCGACCTCGGGCGTCGATCCGCTAGCCCGGCAACGGTTCTGGGAACTGATCTACCACCTGGCCGATGGCGGCATCGGCATTCTGGTCACCACGCACTACATGGACGAGGCGCTGTTCTGCGACCGGCTGGCCTTGATGCAGGCGGGCCGCATTGTCGCCGAAGGGACACCGGAAGAACTGCTGCGTCGGCCCTTACCGACACCGATTCTCGAACTGGACAGTCCCGACACCGTGGTTTTCGACCAATTGGCGCACGACTGGCCAGAGGTGCGCGAAATCATTCCTCATGCGGGTCAGTTGCGCATCCGCCTGAAGGCCGGTGTGGATGAAGCCACTCTGCGGTCGAAGATTCAGGCGGTTGCCGTGGAGCGGAGCCTGACCGTGACCGCCCTGCGTCCCGCCGCGCCGGAACTGGAAGATGTATTCGTGGCGGTGCTGGAGGAAAGTGAGCGATGAATATCCAGCATGTCCGGGCCATTGCCCGCAAAGAAGTTTGGCACTTGTTGCGCGATCCCCGCAGTCTGGCGCTGATGCTGCTCATGCCGAGCATGTTGCTGTTCCTGTTCGGCTACGCCCTGCGCCTAGACCTGTACGAAGCACCCATCGCCATCGTTCAGGAATCCCGTGACGCGGCTACTGAGGAACTGATCGCCCATTTTGCCGCCAGTCGCGCTTTCCGCATCGCGCTGCGTTCCAATGACCGCCGGGATGCCGCTGCTGCTCTGCAAAAAGGTCAGGTCTGGGCTGCTTTGGTGTTCCCGGCGGACTACGCTCGACAACTGGAACGTGGTGAAGCCCGAGTGCAATTACTGCTGGACGGCGTGGACGCCAACACCGCCCGACTGTTGCGCAACTACACGCTGGCGCTGGTCAATGACTACCTGTTGAGCCGGGGCGGGGAGCCGCCGATTCGCATCGAAGATCGCACCTGGTTCAACGAAACCAAGGAAAGTCGCCTAGCGATTATTCCCGGAGTGATCGCCATGGTGATGGCGGTGATCGGAGCGATGATGACTTCGCTGACTATCGCCCGCGAGATGGAACAGGGCAATCTGGTCATGTTGCGCACGACGCCGCTGAACCGCCGCGAGTTTCTACTGGGCAAGTTGTTGCCTTATCTGATTGTCGGTCTGCTGGATTTGGCCATTGCCGTGGCTGTAGCCGTGTGGGTTTTTGCAGTGCCGTTGCGCGGCTCCCTGCCAGTGTTGCTGTTACTATCCCTGTTATTCCTGAGCGTGGTCATGGTGCAGGGCGCGCTGATTTCCATCCATGCCGGTAATCAGTTGCTCGCCAGCCAGATAGCGATGGTCAGCACATTTCTGCCGGCGTTTCTCCTCTCGGGGTTTATCTTCGCCATCGAAAACATGCCGACGGTCCTGCAATATCTGACCCTGATCGTGCCAGCCCGCTACTATGTCGCGCTGTCGCGGGCCATTTTTCTCAAGGGTATTTCGCCGCTGCTGCTGTGGGCACAGGTGGGGGCGCTGCTGGCGATACTGTTGATTCTGGTGGGGATGACGCTGGCTAAATCCAAGAAGCTGGGGTTATTGCCGTGATGCTCCTCAAGGCCCGGCCCTTGACCGGAAAGCGGAACGTGTGCTCAACCCTGTTCCCCCAAAAGAACTGCTCAGCAACATTCATTTTTCTTGGCTCAGAACGTCCTTGATGAATTGACGTAAGTTTTGGCTATTATTTTTAACAAATCAATAGGTTAATTACATTTTTTGACAGATTCAGCGAGGGTTTGCGGTGCTGGTGCGTGTACCGCAACCAAGTTTGTTCAGCGACACCCCAGGCAGGAGCCTCACAGATCGGGCAGTACCCATGGTGACCGAACAACATCATCGATCTTCCCGCTATGTGACTGATCTGGCGCTATATTAGACGTCTAGCACCTGCGCCGTCTTCGCCATCCGACCGAACCAGCGCAGTGGTTTGGTCAGCCTCCAAGAGGTGGACCCGCGCAGTTCCGCCAAATTAGCGCGCAAGGTGGACGCCTCGTTAACAAGCACTGCTGACTCACCCTGGCAATGTTCCAGTTCTACAGCCAAGCGTCGCAGTTCGCTCTGATGCTCGATGAGTTCAGCGGCCAGGCGTTCATTATCAGACTGACGCTGCGCCAAAACCTCCCCGAGCCTCTCCATCTCGGTTTGCCGCCATGCCCGTTCATCCTTCAGTCCCTGTAAGACGTTTGGAAACTCTCTTGCCACGCTCTCAGGAAGGCGCTGTTGCGGATATTCAATGTCCAGGATTTGCTGCAACATTTCCAGGAGGTCAGTACGGTTGAGCGCATCCAGACCGGATCCCCATACTGAACCGGGCGGATAGTAGTAGTCCGGTTCCAGCGCCAGTGCTTGCCAATTTCTTGAGGATACCGTTCCAGCCAATGCCTGGAGCGGTTCAGCGTACTGCCGCAGATAGTCTTCAGGCGCCATAACCGGCCTCTGCCAAGGAATGGCTCGCGCGTTCCAGCAAGTTCACAAACAAATCGTTGTATTCCGTCGCCGGTGTATCCCAATCCAGCAAACAGGCGTGGGGATAATCCGCCAGCCGTTCGCTGAACGCTCCCAGGCGCGGCGCCACAATGGGCAAGCGCGTCGCTAAAGCATAGCTGAGCGTATAGGAGTACGTTTCTGGCCACAGGGCCGGGAAAAAAATCAAATCCGGACGTTCCCGCCCGATCAATTGCGGCAACTCAGCATCGTCATAAGGCCCGGAAAAGGACAGCGGTATCTCCGGCTCCTGTCGGACATCCCGGTCAGCATGACCGATGACCCGAAAGAACAAAGGCAGACCACGCACCTGGGCATCAATCGCACAGGCTTCCAGCCGATGCAAACCCTTGACCGGGGTCAGCCGACCCAGAATCAGAATCTTGAATTCGCCACAGGGCGGCACGCGCGGCGCGGGAACCGCCAGCACTGGCGGCTCTGGGTGTGACAAGCGGACATAGCGGGCGTCGGGAATATAGCGGCGCATCCGTGTCTCCATGTCTTGCGACGCCACGATCACGCGGTCGGCACCGGTCAGCAATCCCCCCAACGATTCACGCCAAGTCACAATATCGAGTCCCCACAAGGCCGGGCGCTCGGCCAGACAAGCGTTGCATCCAGCTACATCGGGTTCGTTGCAATAGCGGTCGTCTTGAAGCGTCAAGGTATATTGAGGACAAATCGGATAATAATCATGCAGGGTAAAATCGTAGGGCAGGCTCAAATCCTGAGGCAGTTGCAAAATTTGCCGGTTCATTCCGATGATATGATGAAAATGGAGCCGCGCTACTCCGAGGGACTGGATAAAATCCAGCAGCTTCTGATAAGCATAGGGCAAGGCAAAATAGGCGATGAACTCCTCTCCGCTGCGCCCCCATTCGATGCTGACGCCATCCAGTCCGGTGGGCCTCAAGATCAGCACCTCAAAATCCGGCTCCAGAATCCTCGCCAGATCCTGAACATGTTTCTCCGTACCTCCACCCCAGGTATGGGTAATGAACATGAGTCGTGGACGAGGTGAATGAACCAAGCGGAACCCGTCAACGCGGCGTCGCAAGACTCGCGCCGGGTCCCGTGTGCAGTACTCGCCAATCATGCCTAGATAATGCGGATACCGCTCCAAGATGCTCCGCTCTGCTTCAGCACATAATGCGCTGGTCTCTGCACCAAAAGACACACGGCCCTGGTGATAGACAAACGCATCCGCGCACAATAGATGTTTGAACCCAACCTCCGTAGCTCGCAAGCAAAATTCATTTTCCTCGCCGTAGCCCCTCTTGAACATCAGAGCGTCAAAATAACCGACCTTTTTCAAGCAATCCCGCCGGATGTACATGCAGAAACCCACCGCAGTCGGCATTTCAATCGCTAATCCAGCATTGACCTCGGCGAATACGCGATCCAGGGCCGCCAGTGGCCAGTCTTTGGGCAATGGATTGTCCTGATTAAAGCGGGGATAGCTACAGATGGTGGCGTTATTGGAAAAAGGCGTTACCGTGCCAATCGATGAGTCGCTCTCTGCATGATGGTGTAAACGATCCAGCCAGTCGCCATGGACTTCAGTATCGCTGTTGAGCAACACCACATCCCGATCCGGATGCTGCGTCATGCCGCGATTCACCGCATTGACGAAACCGGTGTTAACGGGATTTTCCAACAGGGTTATGGCCCGCGCTTCAGCCAGTTCTCGCAGCCAGGCTGATAATTTTGGCTCGGGACTACAATCGTTGACGACCACGATTTCGCAAGCCGTGCGCTGGGGAAATGCCAGCACACTCTCCAGACAGCGTTGGGTTTCAGCCAGTCCCCGATAGACTGGAATAATTACATCGACTACAGAGGACGGGCTGATTGCAGACGCTTCAATGTCAGCCGCCACAACGCTTGCTCCTGAATCCATTACCGAATTTCATCGATGTCAAGCGGATCCTTTCTCACTCAGACGGATGCGCCGAAGATAACCTTTAGGATTCCAGGTAATCAGAAAGGATTCCCGACTTCTGTCAACCTCGAAATCTCCGTTTTCTTCTAAAAAGGCTTCAATCGCTTCATAAGGACCCGGATTCGGTCCGACCGATAATCCGTGATGGCAAATACTGTCTTCAACGATGAAGTAATCACCTGGCTTCAAAAGAGTCGAATAGGTGCGCAATATATTCAGTGTATTTTCATAGGTGTGAGAGCTATCTTCAATAATCAATACTCTATCATCAGCAGAAATCAGTTTTACCACATCAGTAAGACACTGACAGGCATCGCCTTCGATAAAGGTAATCCTGCAATGGCTTTTTACCGATTCAGGTATTCCTTGATGGGAGATGTCAAGGCCGATGACTTTACCTCTGCCCAAAAGATCGCAAAGATGCGCCAAGGATAATGTGCTTCCACCATTCGCATTACCGATTTCAATAATCACATCTGGCTGATTTTCGTAGATCAGCTCCTGATAAACCCAGTGATCCAACGGATTTTTCAGCGCTTTCACGCCTAAATAAGTCGTCTGATTCATGATCCGATCTTGCATGATCGCTAGCACTTTCCTTAACGGCATATCCAGATTTTCTTCCATATAGTCAGTCATGTCGATTCTCTTTTAGTGGGTGCGCCGCCAGTACACGCCAGCCCAGTCGATCTCATGGAGCGGCTCCATGATGCCATGCTTTTGACGAAAGTCATTGACCGCAGCGCGGCAACCAGGCACCACTTGGTAGTCATCAATAATGACATAACCGCCCACCGACAGCTTTGGAAAGAGATTCGTCAACGCTTCCCAGGTCGATTCGTACATATCGCCGTCGAGGCGTATGACTGCAAACGAGTTGGCTGAAAGGCGCGGAAGGGTATCTCGAAACCACCCCTTGATAAAGACGACCTGTTCATCTAGCAATCCGTACCGCTCGAAGTTCATTCTCACTTCTTCGAGAGGGACGGCCAGATAGGTATTTTCATGGTGTACGTCACCCGCGTCCTCTGGAAACTGCTCGGGATTCGGTGGAGGAAGGCCTTCAAACGAATCGGCCGCCAGCACCTGCCGGTCCGTCACCCCGTATGCCTTCAGAATCGCCCGCATGAAAATCGCTGCCCCGCCACGCCAGACGCCAGTTTCAATCAAATCGCCCGGAATCTTCTCGGCGAGCACGGTCTCGACACAATATTGCAGGTTATCAAGGCGCTTCATGCCGATCATCGTATGGGCGATCAGCGGCCAATCCTCACCATTCTCACGAATCCGTTTAACATAGGACGGTAGTTGCCGGGGACTGATATTCGGATCCTCGTAAATGCTGTTCGTCAGCACCTTCTTCATTAAATCGAGGTAAAGCATCGTTGTCGTAGTCAATTTAATTACCTGAATTTTATTTAAAATTTAGAGGATTGGATGCATCAACCCATGTGAGCCGCTTCAATCAATTCAATCTCCAGCATCGGGATGCCGACCAGTCCATACCCTTGACGTACACTGCTAGCATGGGACTTAAACACCAGCACATCGCTGCACCAGCAATGGGTAATATGATCCTGCTGCATACCCGAAGCGGCAGCGATATCGACTGCATAATCGCCGACGGGCAGTATCGGCATCCGAAAGGTAAACCGTGCAGTCAACGCTTGGCCGGCGACGACAGGCCGGGGATTGGCGGCATAGGTCAGGTAGGTATTATCGCCGAACAGGTGCTGACCCAGTCGATCCTTGACCAGAAATCCGATGATCGGACTGTCGAGATCCGTCAAGGTCTGCGCCCGCACGACCAATGTCACGAGTTCGCCACCGACAATCCACTGCAAAACGCCACCCTGTTGATCTGCAAAACAGGCCTCCACAATCTGGATCGCCCCCGTCCCGTAACCCTCGACTTCCGGGCGAAAGACGAATAATTCCAAATCGTTACGAAATTTGGTCTGATTCAGAAACGCCAACCGTTGATCCACTACATCGGTCGAGCGGCGTTCCATGATCGCCGCCTGAGATGGTTGCGCCCGTTCCATCCCGGGAGTCTGCGCCTGAAATAATTGGGCCAGATAATGCTCGCACACCGCCTTGGCTGGTCCTGCCTCACGCAATCGCCCCTGTTCCAGCCATAACACCCGGTCACACAGGTTAATGACCGCCGCTGTGTCGTGGCTCACAAAGAAAAGTGTACCGTGCTCCTGGAACTTGCGAAGAAAACGCATGCATTTCTGGACGAAGAACACATCCCCGACCGCCAGGGCTTCATCGATAATCAGGATGTCGGCGCGGACGTGAGCGGCGATAGCGAAAGCCAGCCGCACCGCCATACCACTGGAGTAGGTCTTGACCGGCTGGTCGATGAATTCGCCAATGTCAGCGAATTCCAGAATTTCCGGCAGATAGCGTGCGATTTCCCCGTCATCAAGACCGAGGATGGCAGCGTTCAGATAGACGTTTTCACGGCCAGTAAATTCTGGATTGAAGCCGGTGCCCAGTTCCAGCAGCGCCGCCACCCGGCCATGCACTGTCGCAGCGCCGATGGTCGGGGCCAAGGTGCCGCACAGCAGCTTGAGCAGGGTCGATTTGCCGGAACCGTTGCGGCCGATGACCCCGACGGTCTCACCGCGCTGTACGGTAACCGAGAGGTCGTGCAAGGCCCAGAATTCCCGGTAATAGCGACGACGACCCCGCCACAGCATCTGCTTCAACCGATCCTGCGGTCGATCGTAGATGTGATAACACTTGCCAACGCCCGCGACCTCGATCACGGGATCAGAGAGTCCTGCAAGCGCCTGGTCAGAGGACATCAGCGAAGCCTCTGCGGGTGCGCGCAAACCACCAGGCACCCAGCAACGCGATCAATCCCCCCGCGACCAGACTCAGGAGATAGGGCGTCCAGTCCGGCGCTTGACCAAACAGGAGGATTCCCCGGGTCTGTTCGATGGCCAGCGCCAGTGGATTGAGCTGCAGCCAGGGGCGCATCGCCTCCGGCAGCGCTGCTGCCGGATAGAAAACTGGGCTGAGAAACATCATCAACTGCACCAGCGGAATGATCAACTGCTGGATATCGCGGATATAGACGCCCAGCGAGGCTAAAAATCCGCTCAGTCCCAACACGAATAGCATCAGCGGCAGAACGATCATCGGCAGTAGCAGCGCCGTCCAGCTCAAGCCCGAACCGAGGGTTGCTTGCAGCAACAAAATCACCAGCAACGTCGCAGCCAGGGTCAGTACAGCGGAGGCCACCATCACTGCCGGCAGCATTTCCAGCGGAAAGACGACGTTTTTGACATAGTTCTGGTGCGCCAGAATCAGGCCAGGGGCGCGATTGAGACACTCTGCCAGGAAATTGTAAAGCGCCATGCCCACAAACAGGATCAGCGCTAAATCGCTTAGGGAAGCGTCGCTCCGCCCTGCCCAGCGCATCTGAAAGATCACGCCGAAAAAGAAGGTAAACACCAGCAATGACAGCAAGGGCAGTAACAGCGACCACAGCAATCCCAGATAGGATCCCCGGTAGCGTTCGGCGAAATCACGCCGCAGCAGCTTGAGGAACAGTTGGCGCTGTAACCAGCATTGGTGAAAAACCCGGTACAGCACCCAATTCCGGCCCACGTCCGCCGGCGTTATCGAATTGAACAAGGACATGACTTCAGTCCGGCATGGCAGGCAACGCAGGAATATGCAAGGGTGCGGGTGGCAGGCCTTGGACATGGCGTTCCCACATTAACTCATAGGCCCGCTCCAGATGGCGGGCGAAGCGTTCGGTATCAAACAACGGCATTCGCAGACGATGATCCGCCAGTTTCGCTCGCAGCCCTGCCAATTCCGCCGGTCGAGTCGCCAGTCGAACGGCCAGCGATTCATATTCTTCCAGGGAATGAGTGATGAGTTCCGGCAAGCCTATCGCCCGCAGCAGGCTGGCGGCGACCCGCGCCGGAAACGCCTCACCGATACAGGTTAGCACTGGCACTCCTGCCCATAAGGCATCGCTGGCGGTCGTGTGGGCGTTATAAATCCGGGTATCGAGGAACAGATCGGCGAGCCGATGGCGCTCCAGATGCTGGGCCTTGGGCAAACGTTCGGCGAACATCAGGCGCTCGTCGGCGATGCCATGCCTAGCCGCCTCCGCCCTCAAGTGTTCTGGCGCCTCTTCACTGTGGGTGTGCAACCACAGCACTGAACCTGGTGTCTGTCCCAGAATACGCATCCAGACCGCGAACAGGACCGGTTCGAGTTTCTGCATCTGATTGAAGCTGCAAAATACGAAACCCTGATCAGGCAGACCATGATCGGCTCGACGAACGCTCGTTTCAGCGATATTTTGCCAGCGGTCATTGACTTGATAGCATTCGGGTAACCAGGCGGGCTGCTCGGTACAGAACGCCGCTTGGTCAGCCGGCAGCACGACCGGATCAGCCAGCAGATAATCCATATAACCCGCACCGCTGCTGCCCGGAAAGCCCAGCCAGTTCACCTGAATCGGCGCAGGACGCCGGGCAAAAATCTCCGGACGGGCGAAGTTGGTGTACGCCATCAGGTCCACGAGAATGCTGACCTCGTCGGTCTGGATGCGCCGCACGGCGGCGGCGTTGTCCATGCTGGATAAATCCACAAACTGATCGCTGTCATCCCGGATTTGCCGGTAGTAGGCACTGCCATCATCGCTGTGCAGGGAATAGACGTAAATCTCGAAGCGGCGGCGATCATGACAGCGGAATAGCGAGCGCATCAGATGAGCCGTTGGATGCTCGCGAAAATCCGCTGAGACATAGCCGATTTTCAGGCGCGCCGGCTCCTGAGCAACAGGAGTTGCCGATCCCCTTCCGCCAGTCGCCGTCAATTCGGCGACCGTTCCCGCAATCCATTCCGCTTCGCGGCGGGCGATGGCCAACCGTAATACCGGTGACAGGGGCAAGAACAGCGCTCGAAAGGGCAATAAAGGCGAACGTGCGCCACCGGTTAAACTCGCTTCGGTCCACTGCTGGATGGCGGCGATCCGGCGGTCGTAATCCTGCCAATCGCCATGTTCGAGTCGACGGAATTCAAAATTGACCTGGATCAGTTCCGGAGTCACCGGGGGCGGCAGGGAATCCGCTGGGCGACATTGGAACGGACCGTCATGATAACTGGCCCGGAAAGCGCGTGCGTTTAATCGGTCGGCGGCAGCGAAGGCCGCACACGCCTCAGCGGATCGCCCTAAAACCGCCAGCGCTTCGCCAGACTTGGCGTGGAATTGCCAATCGTCCTGGGCGGCTGGAGGTAGTTGCTCCAACACCGCCAGCGCGTCCTGAAACCGGCCATTGGCGTTGAGAGCCGCTGCTACCGCCAGCCGTTCCGCCACCCGATGCGGTTCGGTCACCGCCAACAGTCGTTCCGCCACCGCCAGCGCCGAACGATAGCGTTCCTGCGCCAACAGGACGGCGATCCGGCCCCGCAACAGTTCCGGATGATCGGGATGCCAAACCAGGCCCTGATCGATCCAGGTCAACGCCTGGACCGATCGGTTCTGTCGCAACAAAGTCTCGGTGGCGGCCAACAAGACGCCAACCACCGGTTGCCCAGCCGAGCGCAGGGCTTGAATTATGGTCAGCGCCTCCGGATAACGACCCAGTTGCAGCAGCGCCAGGGTGCAGTTCAACAATGCCTTGGCGTGGTTGGGCTGCCGAACCAGCAGTCGGTCGAGCGCCGCCAGTGCTTCTTCAGGCCGCTCTAGATCCAGCAGGGCCGCTGCGCGGTTCAACAAGGCGGCCAGCGATTCAGGATGTTCCGTCAGCACGGTGTCGACATCCGCCAGCGCCTCCGCCGGACGTCGCATCGCGCGCAGCACCGCCGCCCGGTTGATCAACGCCGGAGCGTGCTTTGGGCGCAGCGCCAGCGTCCGGTCCAGCGCTGCCAGCGCCTCTTCGTGACGACCAAGGCTGAACAGTGCTGAACCGCGCGTCGAATGAGCGACGGGCTGGTTCTCATCCAAGGTCAGCGCCGCATCGGCCGCCGCCAGCGCTTCCGTGAATTGCCCCAGCCGCAGCAGCGCCATGCTCTGGTTCAACAAGGCGGCCAAACGATTTCCGCCTTCCAGGTGCTGAACCCGCTCAGCCAGTTGCGCGGCCTGGGCATAACCGCCGGTTTCGAGCAGTGTTGCAGAAGCAAGCAACAATGCCGCCGGATTGCGCGGCTCCAGCCGCAGGGCATATTCCAGCGCCCGCAAGCCATCGCCAAATTGCTCAAGCTGATACTGCAACTC
>Ga0179937_1005932_pt1 | contig 11633 bp, 11 predicted proteins | sample AD_UKC028_sludge_FD_135980 | JGI IMG/M metagenome (GOLD analysis project Ga0179937, IMG submission 135980) | Active sludge microbial communities of municipal wastewater-treating anaerobic digesters from Illinois, USA - AD_UKC028_MetaT... | ecosystem: Engineered > Bioreactor > Anaerobic >...
AAGGAAGAGCCTCTGAGCAACAGAGGGTCTCGTAGAAGTATGCTATCAGTAAGTTAGGTAGGCGAAGTCATCTGCTGATGAGATAGCTCAAGAATCACTCGTAATAGAGAATATTAACGAAATATAGGTTGAGTTCAGCAGTGACCAGAGATGACATTCACAACCGCTCGATCAGTTTCTGTCACTGGTACACCACCTTTAGGTGGTCCCCATGAAGGGGCCGCATTAGCGACCCCGACGAGCCGCTTTGAGCGGCTCATGAACGAAAGCCCCCGGCTCTGCCGGGGGATGGTTACTCAAAAACTTGAAGTCCGAGGCATAGCCTTGGACGATCACAGACGCAAAGGAGCCCAGATGATCACCCGAGAAGACCTGCTCAGAGGCACTCCTCCTCCTGTTACCCTTACGCCTGCCAATGTGCGCGAAGCCCGGGGTAGCCAAGCACGCCAACTGGTCGTCTTGGACGACGATCCGACCGGCACCCAGTCGGTGGCCGAACTCCCGGTCCTCAATTCGTGGGCCGCCACCGATCTGGAGTGGGCGCTGGCCACGGGCGCCGCCGCTGTCTATGTCATGACCAACTCCCGTTCCCTCGACCCCAGGGCGGCCGCCGAGCGCAACCGGGAAGTCGTCCGGGCCGCCCTGGCGGCGGCGGAGACCCTCGGCGTTGAGGTCGATTTTGTGTCGCGGTCCGATTCCACGCTGCGCGGCCACTTTCCCTTGGAGCCGGACGTCATCATCGCAGAATTGGCGACGGCGGGGCGTCCGATCGACGCGACTGTCGTCGTTCCTGCCTTTGGGGATGCTGGACGTATTACTCTCAACTCCATCCACTACGCCGGTAGCGCCGCCACCGGTTACGTTCCGGTGGGGGAAACCGAGTTTGCCCGCGACGCTACCTTCGGGTACCGCAGTTCCGATTTGCGCGAATGGGTCGAGGAGAAGTCGGGCGGCCGCATCCACGCCAGCGATGTGGTAGCCATCACCCTGGACGAGATCCGCGCCGGCGCGGATGCGGTGGCCGCCAAGCTGCTGCCGCTCACCGGGGGGTGCTGCGTGGTCGTCGACATCATTGAGGAATCCGACCTGCGCTCCCTCGCGCTGGGTCTGTTGAAGGCCCAGGATGCTGGAAAGCGCTACGTGTTTCGGGTCGGGCCGCCCTTCGTCCGCGGTATGATCGGACAGGAGGTCCACCCGCCGCTGACTGCCAAAGAGGTAGCCACCATTCGCAGCGCTGAATCGGCCTTCGGTGGACTGATCGTGGTCGGCTCGCATGTCGATCTGACCACTCGACAGCTCGACGCCCTGCGGGAACGCCGGAGACCGGTCGAGTTCGAGATCGACGTCGCCAAGGTGCTGGGCGATGACCGGGAGGCGCACTTGGCCGGCCTCGTCGCTGCGGTCGCCGAAGCCCTGGCCAAGGGCAACGTAGTGGTCGGCACCTCACGCACCTTGGTTCGCGGCACGGATGGAGCCGATTCGCTGCGCATCGCCCGCGCCGTCTCGGACGCCGTGGTGCAGGTCGTGCGTCAGGTTCTGGATCTCGCCCCGCCCCGCTTCGTGATCGCCAAGGGCGGTATCACCTCTTCCGATGTGGCCAGCCGTGGCCTGGAAATTGGTCGCGCCTTGGTGCGCGGCCCGATGCTGCCCGGCATCGTGTCGCTGTGGGAACCCATTGACGGCCCCGCGCGCGGCATTCCCTACATCGTCTTCGCCGGGAACGTCGGTACCGAGGAATCCCTCGCTGACGTCGCCGACAAACTGTCCAACTGACTCCACCCGCATTCGGTTCCCGTAAAAGGAAAAAATCATGAACACTCCGATCATTGCAGTCCTGGGGCTTGGAGCGATGGGCCTACCCATGGCGACGCGCCTGGCCGAGAAGTTCAGTGTCCGCGGTTACGACATCAGCGCCGAGCGGCTCGCGCTGGCCGAGAAGGCCGGTATCGCCGCCACCGGAAGCGCCCGGGAAGCCGCCAGCGGGGCGAATGTTGTTTTGCTCGCGGTGCGCAACCGCGTCCAGCTCGACGAGGCCCTCTACGGTGACGACGGCGTGGTCGAGGTGCTGAAGCCGGGAGCGGTCATCGTCCTCACCTCCACCGTCGGCATCGACGCCGTCCGCGAGGTAGCCGCTCAACTGACCGAAGCGAAGCTGCATCTGGTCGACGCCCCGATCTCCGGCGGTCCGGTCCGGGCAGGGAAGGGTGATCTGCTGGTGACGGTCGGCGCTGACGATGCGGCCTATGCCGCCGCCCTCCCGGTGTTAGAGCAGTTGGCTTCCACGCTGGTGCGGATCGGCCCAAAGGCCGGGGACGGTCAGGCCATGAAGACCGTCAACCAGTTGTTGTGCGGCGTCCACATCGCCGCCGGGGCCGAAGCCTTGGCTCTCGCCGAGGCGCTGGGCCTGGATCCTGCGGTGGCGCTGAAAACCCTGGGCGCGGGTGCAGCCGCATCCTTCATGCTCGGTGACCGGGGACCGCGCATGTTGCAAGCCTACGACGACGGCGGAGCCGAGGTGAAGAGCCGCCTCGACATCTTCGTCAAGGATATGGGCATCGTGAACAGCGCGGCGCGGGCCGTCGGTCTGGCTACCCCGATCGCCGCCGCCGCCGAGGGACTCTACCTCATCGGGCAGGCCAACGGGCAGGCTGCGGCCGATGACTCCTCAGTCATCCGCGTGGTGGCTCCGTGCCGTCGCCAGAAAGCGTGAGCCACCAGGAGACCTGAGTCATGGGAACTGCGGCATTGTTGATGATCGCCGTCGTGGCGGTCGCCGTCTTATTGGTCCTGGTGATCAAGGTTGAAGTGCCGGCCTTCGTCGCCTTGCTGCTGGTCAGCATGGGGACGGCGCTGGTGACCGGCATTCCGCTGGCCAATGTTGTGCCGGTGATGGTCGCGGGCATGGGCAAGGTACTGGGTTCGGTGGCCATCGTCGTGGGCCTCGGGTCGATGCTGGGACGGCTGATTGAGGTATCCGGCGGGGCGGACAATCTGGCCCGCCGGTTCACGGAGGTGCTGGGAGCGAAGCATGTCGTCGCCGCGCTGACGGCCGCGTCCTTCATTCTGGGTATTCCGGTGTTCTTCGATGTCGGCTTCATCATCCTGGCGCCGATCGTCTTCGGCTTCGCCAAGGTCGCCAAGATCCATCCGATGAAGATCGCGCTGCCCGTTGGGGCAGTCCTGCTCACCGTCCATGTGGCGCTGCCCCCGCACCCCGGTCCGGTCGCGGCAGCCGCGCTGCTGAATACGGACGTGGGGCTGTTGACTCTGATCGGTTTGATTATCTGTGCCGCCGTCGGCGTGGCGGGGTTCTTTGCGGCGAAGCTGTTCAACGTGGACAAGCTGATCCTCGGACCCTCGCCGGCAACCGAAGCCACCGCGGATGAGGCCCCGCCAGCCAAGGCTTCGGTCGAGACGAAAGACACCGTACCGAGCGCGGCGACCGTGGTCATGCTCGTTGTGCTGCCCATCCTGCTCATCATGGTGGGATCGGTGGCGGCGACGGTCTTGCCTAAGGACCATGCTCTGCTGCCGTTCGCCACTTTCCTCGGCGCTCCCGCCACCGCCCTGTTGATCGGTCTTCTCGTTGCGTATGTGCTGATTGGCAACAAGGCGCGATGGAATAAGAGCGAGCGCAGCTCGATTGCCGACTCGGCATTACCGATTGTCGCCATCATCATTTTTGTGACCGGCGCGGGCGGCGTCTTCGGCAACGTGTTGGTCGAGTCCAAAATTGGGGTCGCGCTGTCGCAGTCGTTGACGGCGATGGGCATGCCGCTCATCGTCGCCGCGTTTGTCATCTCCCTGGCGCTCCGCGCGGCCCAGGGATCGGCGACCGTGGCGATCTTGACCACCGCCGGCCTGTTGTCTCAAGCGGTGGCTGCCGGTGGGTACAGTCCGCTCCAGGTGGCTCTGGTGACTTTGGCCATCGGCTTTGGCGGACTCGGGCTATCCCACATCAATGATTCCGGCTTCTGGATCGTGACGAAGTACCTGGGTCTGTCCGTGGCCGACGGCCTGAAGACATGGACGACCTTGACCACTATCTGCGGGGTTGCGGGCTTCTTGCTAACCTGGGCCGTGTGGCTGGTCGTTTGACAGCAAGGTTAGCTTCATCTGACCCAGGGTAATCGCGCTATGTGGTCGCCAGACTGGACTGCCCGAAGAGAAGAGTAGACACCATCGGTAAATCATCGTTGAAGGCAGCGCAGAGTTTCCGGCGGCGGAGGCTGTCCCAGGCAGGGCCATCGTGGCGCAGCACGTTGAGGGCTATGCGACGAATCACGGCCCGGTTTTCCGCCGCGTGGTCGCGGCGGGTCCGGCAGGCATCCTCGCTGAATTGCACGTCCAAGACCCCGTGCTGGTGGTTTTCGATCCCCCCCTGGGTGCGGACGGTCACCGCGAACCGGTCCCGCTCCGGGAACGAGTACAGGAAATAGCGGCATTCTATACGGTAGTCACCTCCTGCCTTGGGAAAGATACGGCAACGGGAACAACCTCAGAAACCGGAACGACTCCAGACCCCGGAACTGGAACAAAAATGGGAATAGCAACATCATCCTTTGTGCCGGATGTCCTCTTAACCTTCAGCGGCGCTGCCGGTCAGTCCCACGCGCAGCGTGTGACGGTAAATTCGCCAGATGCTCCACAGATTAACGCCCAGCCAGCCGGCGGTAATGCCTAGAGCCAGCGCAGCGGGATAGGTAAAGACGGCGGGATTAACGGCGGTGGCCAGCAATAATAACAATGCGGTCAGATAAGCCCACCACTGCCACCGGATGCGCACTTCCGGCAACAATTGCTTCATGTTGGGCACTTTCACCCGCCGGAACAGTTGCGCCTGCAAGTGGAACCAGGCCAGAAACGGCACGATCTTGTACGCCATGCCGTTGATCACGGCGACCGCGAAACCGAAGATCAGTAGGATTCCTAACAGCAGCTCAACTTGCGGTGCTGACGCCAGCGCTGGGATCACCAGCGTTGTCAGCCACAACAGTGCGCCCGCCAGCAGGCTGGTCATGCTGATACGCCAGTAACCCAGGGTTGCATCGCCGATCTTGCGTCGCCGCCGGTTCAGCAGGTACAGCGTCGTCCCGGCAAGGACGGCGAGTCCGAATGCCAGCGCCGCGCTCGTTACCGTCGCCGCCATCGTCCACCCGCCAAGGACGAAGGCCGACCAGGCACCCAGCAACGCCGCCATTAGCGGCGCGAAGCCACGAACGAACCATGCCGGGTAGGGCGGTGTGATCTGGAACATCGGCACCACCTGATACGCCACGCCAGCCACCAGCAGCACGGTCCAACCCACCAGTCCCCAAGCGGTGTGCAAATGGGTCAGTGTGATGGCCCGCAGATTTAAGCCCCACCCAAAGTAGCTGCCGAGCGACAGACCCAGCCCGACCGTGACCAGCAATGCTCCCAGCGCGCAGCGCAGGGCGATCACCGTACCGCTGACCACCGGCGCACGCCACAGGGCGAGATGGATGGCGGTCAGGGCCACGGCAAAGCTCAGGCCGAACAATCCCAGCGCCGGATGAAACCAGAGGGGACGACCGCTGAGAAACGCAATCGGCAGGGCCAGCGCGCCCAGCGTCAGGGGAACGTGCATCAGCGTCGCCGTCAGCCGGGGCCGGGGCACGACCACGCCCACCACTACCGGCAGAATTTGCAGCAATGCGCCCAGCATGATCTGCGCCATGAAACCCAGGGTCAGCAGATGTGTCAGCGCCAACGTGGCCGGCTGCCAGCGACTGGTAAAAGTCTCCGGCCCTTGCCACAGCAGCAGCACCGCCGCCAACAGCAAAAACCAAGGCGCAGTCAGGAAAAACCGCAGCGGCACGTCGAAGGGGGGCGCCTGTTCGAAAGAGAGTCCGGGCGAATTCATGGCAGCCAAATCAGAATTTCAAAATCGCCGTCCGCACCCGTCGTGGTTTCATAGCGGTAGTGATAACGACACAGAATGTCGTACAGCGGATAGGGCTGGCGATGAATCAGAAAACGCAACCGTTGGCCCGGCTGCAAATCATCCAGCGCCGCCAGAACCCGCTCCAGCGGTTCCGGCGGCTCCAGACCCCGCCCATCCACTACGATATCGGGCGCGTTCACGCCGATTAACCCGCTGGCAGGTTTCGCACGGCATCGAGCACCGATCCGGCGGTGCTGCCCAGCGCCCGATCGCACATTGGATACAGCATCTGCTCTTCCTTAATGTTGTGCTGCTGCATCAGGATCAACAGCGTTTCCGCCTGTCCCAGGAACTCCTCCAGGTCGCCGCTGGCGAGTGCGTTGTTCATCTCGCCGAAGGTTTCCCGCATTTGTTGATGCTCCAGCCGCATTACCCGCGTCGGACCCATGAACATACCGCTGGCCTCCTCGAAGGCGGGAAATAGTCCCTCCTCTTCTTTTTGGAAATGGCGCTCCATCGCGGTCTGGAACTGTTGGAAATCCACGCGGCAACGGGCCAGATCGCCCGATTGGGCCGCCTCTTCGGCAGCAGCAAAAACCTCATCGCAGCAGCGATGTTCGGTGGCGAAATAGTCGGCGATAGCAGACATGGTTGGTATCCCTGGCTCAATCAATTGACGGTGATTGTGCCGGGCACCCAACCGGCATTCCTTGACCCTCATCAAGGAATAATCGCCGTGATTTTCGGAACATGATCGCTGTTCCCCGCCCAATCGGACTTAGGCCGGGCGGCTCGCATCATCGCCGAGTAATGAGGTGTTCATGAGCGCGTTCTTCACCAAATCCATGGCGCGAAATATCTTCTATGGCGGCACGTTGTTCTCGGTGCTGCTGTTTCTCGCCCTCACCTTTCACACCACTTGGACGCTACCGCAACGCGACCACCGCGAGAATCTGACCCCGGAGGTCGTGCGCGGCAAGCATCTGTGGGAAACCCGTAATTGTGTCGGCTGCCACACGATCCTGGGCGAAGGTGCCTACTTCGCCCCGGAACTGGGCAACGTCTACCCCCGGCGCGGTGCGGAATTCATCAAAATCTGGATTAAATACCGTCCCCGGGAAGGCGTGCCGGGCCGGCGGTCGATGCCGCAGTTCGATTTTACCGACCCGCAACTGGATGACATCGTGGCCTTCCTGAAATGGACTTCGGAAGTCAATACCGAAAAATGGCCGCCGAACATCAAAGGCTGAACTCCGGCATTCACCACAGAGGACAAGGCAATCATGCAATTGCAATACAAATCCCAGGCGGTGGCCAAACCCTACTTTATCGCCGCCATCGGTCTGTTCGTGGGGCAAATTCTGTTTGGTCTGATTCTCGGTCTGCAATACGTGGTCGGCGATTTCCTGTTTCCGGCGATTCCCTTCAATATCGCCCGCATGGTACATACCAATCTGCTGATCGTCTGGCTGCTGTTCGGCTTCATGGGCGCATCCTATTACCTGGTGCCGGAGGAAACCGAAACCGAGTTGCACAGCCCTTGGCTGGCGCACCTGATGTTCTGGATTTTCCTGGTCGCCGGGGCGCTCACCATCGTCGGCTACCTGATGGTGCCCTACGCCACCCTGGCCGACATGACCGGCAACAACATTCTGGCCACCATGGGCCGCGAGTTCCTGGAACAACCCCTGCCTACCAAGCTCGGTATCGTGGTGGTGGCGCTGGCGTTCCTGTACAACATCGGCATGACTATCCTCAAGGGCCGCAAGACCGCGCTCAGCATGATCTTGCTGATCGGCCTGATCGGGCTGGCGGTGTTGTTCCTGTTCGCTTTCTACAACCCGTCCAATCTGGTCAAGGATAAATACTTCTGGTGGTGGGTGGTGCATCTGTGGGTCGAGGGCGTCTGGGAGCTGATCATGGCCGCCATCCTCGGCTTCGTGCTGCTCAAGATCACCGGCGTGGATCGTGAAGTGATCGAGAAATGGCTGTATGTGATTATCGCCATGGCCCTGGTGAGCGGCCTCATCGGCACCGGCCATCACTACTACTGGATCGGCGCCCCCGGTTATTGGCAGTGGTGGGGTGGGATCTTCTCGGCGCTGGAACCGCTGCCGTTCTTCGCCATGACGGTGTTCTGCTTCAATATGGTCAACCGCCGCCGCCGCCAGCATCCCAACAAGGCTGCCACCCTGTGGGCGCTGGGCACTGGCGTCATGGCCTTCCTCGGTGCCGGCTTATGGGGGTTCCTGCACACCTTGGCGCCCGTCAACTATTACACCCACGGCACCCAGATCACCGCCGCGCATGGACACCTGGCGTTCTTCGGCGCCTATGTGATGGTGGTGCTGACCATCATTTCCTACGCCATGCCGATGCTGCGGGGACGCGAGGCCAACCCCGAACGCGCTCAGGTGCTGGAAATGTGGTCGTTCTGGCTGATGACGGTCTCCATGGTGTTCATCACCCTGTTCCTGACCGGCGCTGGCATCTTGCAAGTGTGGTTGCAACGGGTGATTCCCGATCCGCAGGAATTCATGACGGTGCAGGAGCAGTTACATATCTTCTACTGGCTGCGCTGGATGGCGGGCGTGGTGTTCTTCATCGGACTGATGGTGTATCTCTACAGCTTCTTCGCCAAGGACAAGCCGGAAACCGTCGAGGTCGGCGGGGTTCAGCCGGCCGCGACTTGAGCGTTCACTCCTCCCACCCTCACCCTCCTCCGTCTCAGGGGGAGGGCGTCGTCATGCCATCGCACCTCAACCCGCAATCCTTGGCGATCCCCTACTACGAACCGTTCGGTGATGAGTGCGCGGTCTTCGATGCGGCGTGGCGCAACCGGCTACCGCTGCTGATCAAGGGACCGACTGGCTGTGGCAAAACCCGCTTCGTCGCTCACATGGCGGCCCGGCTGGGCCTGCCGCTGCACACCGTCGCCTGCCATGACGATTTGTCCGCCGCCGATCTGGTGGGGCGGCATCTGCTGCACGGCGGCGCAACGGTCTGGTGTGACGGACCGCTGACCCGGGCAGTGCGCGAGGGTGGGATTTGCTATCTCGACGAGGTGGTGGAAGCACGCAAGGACACCACGGTGGTGCTGCACCCGCTGGCCGACGACCGGCGGGTGCTGCCCATTGAACGCACCGGCGAGGTGTTGCCGGCACCGCCAAGTTTTATGCTGGTGGTATCCTACAATCCTGGTTATCAGAACCTGCTCAAGAGCCTGAAACCGTCCACTCGCCAACGATTTCTGGCTTTGCGCTTCGACTTTCCCAACCCGGAGCAGGAACGGGCCATCGTCATCGGTGAAACCGGCTGTGACGCCGCTACTGCTGCGCAACTGGTCAAACTCGCCGGCGCTTTCCGCACCCTGAAGGAACACGATCTGGACGAGGTCCCCAGCACCCGCTTGCTGGTCTACGCCGCGCAATTGATTCGTAGCGGCATGGATCGCATCACCGCCTACCGGGTCGCGCTGGTGGAGGCGCTGACCGACGACGAACCGACCGCCGCCGCGCTGCTGGAGGTGGTGAATGCCAGTTTTGCCTGAACCATTCGCCCGCCGTAATGGGTGGGCGCGGATTGAAACGCCTGAAGCGCTATCGCCATGACACCCTTGACGCCCTTCGAACGCAAGCGCGTCCTGTATCAAGGCGGGTTCTTCATCCTGTTCATGTTCGCCCCGGTCTTCGACCTGCTGCGCTTCGATCTGACTCAGGGCCATCTAATCGTGTTCGGCCAGCCGTGGACGCTGGGGCTGGACGACTATCTGGCGGGCCGGATCAGCAACACGCACATGGCGCTCAATATTCTGCTGCGGGTGATCGTGCCGATCCTGTTGCTGGCCATTACTTTTTTAGGCATCGCCTGGCGCTGGGGCCGGCTGTATTGCGGCTGGATGTGCCCGCACTTCTCGGTGGTGGAAACCATCAATCAACTGGTGCGCAAGGCCAGCGGCAAGCAGAGCATCTGGGACAAGAAGCCGGGGCCGCCGTGGCATCCCGACGGTACGCCAGCGCCCACCGACACACGCTATTGGCTGCTGGCGATTCCCTTCGCGCTGGCCTTCGCCTTCCTGTGGGCGGTGGTGCTGCTGACCTACCTGCTGCCGCCGGCGGAGGTTTACGGGAACCTGTTCAATCTGACCCTGACCCGCAATCAAGCGCTGTTCATCGGCGTGGGTACGGGATTGCTGTTCATCGAATTCACCCTGGCCCGGCACCTGTTCTGCCGCTACGCCTGCGCGGCGGGCCTGTTTCAAAGCCTGGTCTGGATGGCCAACCGCCAGGCGATGGTGGTCGGCTATCAGCGCGACCGCGCCCGCGACTGCGCCAGTTGCCAGTCGTTCTGCGATCACGTCTGTCCGATGCGGCTCAAGCCGCGCAACATCAAACGGCTGATGTTCGCCTGCACCCAGTGTGGGCAGTGCATCGACGCCTGCGAAATCGTGCAGCGGGATAATCCGAATGGAAGTCTGTTGAGTTGGATTGACGGACAGAAAGCATTGGAAGCGGATGGCTCGCAGGGTTTGCTGGCGAGCGAATCCGCTGCCCAGAAATCCAGAGTAATCACGCCATGAAAGAGATTGCTTTGGACTCACGCCTCAGTTGGTTTTCTTAAATCAAATGAGGTCATTTCTATCCCTGACCATCAAAAAGGGGCCAAAAATGCTTAAGAAATTTTTATTCCCAATGGCAGTGATTGCGTCGCTGTCTCTATCGCAAGTCTCTTTTGCGGCAGATCAATGCAAGGAAGATAAGGATTGTAAAAATGGTGAAGTTTGCATATTGGCTTTGACACCACCTGTATGCAAGGCACCACAGGCTACGGGTGCGCCTTGCAAGCGCGATGTAGTATGCGCCTCCAAGAAATGCGATATTCCCGCCGGTAAAGATGCGGGAATTTGCAAATAAAAGCCTGCCCTTGGGTTTTTAAGATTGGGCAAATGATTACCGCCCAACCAGGTCGCCGGGGGGGGTTCTCCCCCGGCCCCCACGAGGGATAACGTGAATCCATCCTTACCCGCTTTGCTGGATTTGCACTGATATGGAAGAACACGTTGGCGCGCTCTGGCACCGCTTCATCACCCGCGCGGCGCAACGCCACTACCCGGACGCAGCAGTCACTCTGGCCGAAGTCGAGAAAACCGTCGGCCTGTTGTTTCGCGCTTTCGGCGGCGATCCGGGCCTGCGCGTCGCACCAGCGGCGGCGATCCGGCATGGGGCGCGGCGGCATTGGCTGGCGCGCGTCGCTGGGGTCGGGGAAAAGATCACGCCCGCCTGTCGGGACTTGGAAACCCTGCAACTGCCAGCGGAACTGGCCCTGTTTCCACAACGGGAGCTAAACCGCGATCTCTATCTCTGGCTCGTTGCCCTGGCCGCCGCGCACGACGAAGTGGATCCCGATGCGCCCTGGTGGCGACAAAATCAGCAGGGCACGCTGATCGCGCTCGACCGCTTTCCCGGCCTGCAATCCCGCTATCGGCGGCTGGCCGTTGCCGTGTTGGAGTTGCGAATCCCGCCGGAACGGCTGCCCCCGGATGAGGCGGCGCAGGAAAACCAGGTGCGGCAAGCCTTGCGCGAACCGGGCAGCGTCCTGGATTTACCCACCGCCCGTCGTCCGCCGCAACCGGTGCCGCTCTGGCTCTACCCCCCTCCGCCCCCCACCGCCGGTCAATCCCAGCGCCGGGATGGCGATGCCAGATCGGGCGGCGGCAAGCCGGCCGAGC
>Ga0179937_1213223_pt1 | contig 11578 bp, 12 predicted proteins | sample AD_UKC028_sludge_FD_135980 | JGI IMG/M metagenome (GOLD analysis project Ga0179937, IMG submission 135980) | Active sludge microbial communities of municipal wastewater-treating anaerobic digesters from Illinois, USA - AD_UKC028_MetaT... | ecosystem: Engineered > Bioreactor > Anaerobic >...
ACATCTATTGCGCAAGCTGAATATGGATTCGCGGGTTGAAGCCGCGGTCTGGGCGGTCAAGCAGGGACAACGAGACCGTCTAAAAACTCCCCTCTCCCCTCGGGAGAGGGGTTGGGGGTGAGGACGCTTTTTCAACGGTTTAGCGGGCTACAAGCGGTATGAAAACCCGGCAAACGAGCGCCTGCTGACACAGGACGCCGTGCAATCCACCGCCGCCGCTTCTTCGCTCGGCCGCCTGCTGGCGTTGCTCAGCCCCTGCTCGCCGAAGACGGCAACGTCGTGGTGCGCGCGGCGGCGCGGAACACGTTGGCGGCGCCATCCCCGGCGGCTTGATCCAGTGCGCCTCATGCAGACACGCCGACCTGACAGGTCATGTCTTGGCCGGGTTCGGAGGCAAAATCCCGGACCTCCCACCGAGCGTCGCCCAGACCCCGGATCGCCCTGGCCGAATAGCCGTGCGTCATATCGAACCCTATATGTTTCTCATTCTTGACAATAAAGCTATTATGAATAGAATGAGAAACACTATGCCTGCCCGACCACCTGTTGTCATTGATGCCGCAGCCCAAAAGCTCGAATCGCTGGGTCAGCAGATTCGCGCGCACCGCAAAGCCCTGCACGTTAGCGCGACGGCAGCGGCCGAAGCGGCGGGCATGTCGCGGGTGACGTTGCACCGGATCGAGCACGGCGAACCCGCGGTGACTATCGGTGCTTACCTCAACGCCATGGCGGCGTTGGGCCTGGATTTTGGCATCGTCACGCCGCCCAACCCTGCCTCCGACGTCAGTGACGACCACCGAAAGGGCTGGATTCCCGCCCGCATTCGTCTATCGGACTACCCGCAACTTAAACAGCTTGCTTGGCAAGTCCACGGCACGGATGAATTAACGCCCGTCGAAGCGCTGGACATCTACGAGCGCAACGGGCGTCATCTGGATTTTGCCGCCATGGAGCCAAGAGAGCGGCATCTGATCGATGCGCTGCGCCTGGCCTTTGGGGAAGGTTGCCTCCATGTTTGAACGGCTGCACCACCAAAGGCTTGCCCAGTTGATTGAAGCTGCTCGGTAGCACGGGTTGGGGCGCGATCTCGGTGCCGACGCGGGTGCTGGTGTCGCAAACACCCAGGGCCAGGCCGCCTTCCTCAGCCAGCATGAGGTCGATGCAGCCTTGGAAGTCGCCCATGGTGCGGTCTCGGAAACGATGGGCGTCAGGATTGGCGCGGCGCTAGGACAAGTCGTGCGGGTTGTGGCGGTTGCGGGGTGGAAATCGCTTGTAGCGTGCGAAATAGAGTCCTATCCTTGAAAGATTGTTAGGCACACGGCTCTACGGTAGGACATTGCGGCGGAGGGATGGTGGTGGAAGGGTATGGTTTCCGTCTGCTCCATTACCGCCTATTCCAGCCAATTCGATTTAAATCGGGCGTAACCCGTCGAGTGCGGGGGTAGCGATGGCTGGCCGGATTGGGGGGCGTTGGCCGAACGGGGGTATCTCTGTGGGCGCGGTCAGTGGCAGTAATCGAGCCCCTTCGAGTCCCCCCCCTCCCAAGCGCGGGGGAAAACGAAGCTAAACTTTAAGCCTACTCAATTTCAACGAAAAGTTGGAGGATCATATGGCACTGGTAATCATCTCTGGTCGCGGGTCTGATCTGGACTACGTCGCACTGAGTAAAGAGAACTTCGTCCGATTAACTGAAGAAAGCGTGGACAGCGATACAATAGAAGGTTTGCTGGACAGCAGTGACACAGAGTCTGGACCTATTAATGGCTACTGTGAGCTTTACGTCGATGGCGAACAGATTAAAGCGATAGAGCTTCCTGAGACTGACGAAATAGATAATCCGTTTTCTCGGATTGAAGCAGACTATTTCCTGATTAAGGATGTGGCCGGCAAGGGCTACTGGAAGCAGCAGGAAATTCAGAATTTTGATAAGGACAAGCTCGAATTCAGCCTTCGCCGCATCGGCCTGCCCAATGGTGTAATAAACGATTACATCGATGTCTACTACGATGGGGAAATGATTGAGTTTGGCTTCACCGAGCCTAATTACGAAGATATATACATTCTTGACAAAGAAGGAAATAGATACGAGATCAACATGCAGGGAGAGGACGAGGACGAGGACGAGATGACAATTAAAGCTACAGCAGCTTTTTCTACATGGACACAGGTGCGAGGAGGTGAGTTACCAGCCGAAGCTGCAAATCGAATCATTGATGGCGATGACTTCGACGAGGTCATTGAATCGTGCTTGGGAGATCATCCTAGTACAGCTGAGTCACAAATCCCCGGCGAGTATTGGTTATGCGAGAGTGATGATATTGAAGAAATTGAACAGATTTTTGAAAATTTCAAAGAGGACTCATTGTCTTGTGTGGCTAATGGTGTAACTGTGCCTTTTAAGGCACTAATCGTGCCGTTGGGCGATGCCGAATCGGTATTAGAAGAAGGGCACGAGGCTTTCGTCAGCATCGAAGCTCTATCGACACATATCGGCGAGCCAGCGGCGAAGGCCATTGCTACCTTGCATCATAAAGCCTGTGAATTGCAAGAGAGATTGCACAAGTGGTGCAAGCAATTGAACAAGGATGAATCACGTTATATTTGGGTCTTTTTGGACAACTGGAAGGGATTATGGCTTTCCGCAGAAAATTCCGTTTCGGATACTCACATTCCAAATGCCACTTTCATATTTTTCTTGGTAAGCTGGGGTTTACCATTCGGTGACGAGGTTGTAGACCAAGATGGTGAGGCATATGAGCTTATTGCCGGGCAACGCCAGTACTCACTGTACATGCCGGCGATTGTGATCGGTGACGAAGTACCAGAACTTTCTATTGAGGATGATTCCGATCAAGGCATTCAACGGTTAGTAATCGAAGAATGTGGGGATCCAGTTGTCGTCTATGACAGTCTGGTGACTGACGACGATGACGATGACGACGGTGATTAGTTAGAGTATGTAACAAAGAATGGGAGGAAATTCTTCCAACATGGCACATAGCGCAACTGTACGAACTTTCAATCCCCCCTGTGTAAAGAGAGGCTGTGATGAGCGAGAAGCCGAAGATCGATGTTGAGGCGTTGGAGACGCTGGAGAAGAGCAAGAACGAAATCCTGGAACGGGTGGCCGCCAAACTGCGCCAACAGGTTGAGGCCCCACAATGTGGTGCTGGGCACAGTTCCCACTCCTCGGGCAGCGCCGGCCGAACACACAATTCAACCACTACCGGTCACTAATTTGGATGGCCTGCCGAGAAGACGGGGCGTTCCCCGTCCTTCTGGCGCGTGGCGGGATGCTACGGCGCATCGAACAGGGCGGCTGGCTGGAACTCCGCCTGCGCCCTCGGCGACAGGGCGAGAATTCTCCCCTGGCCGATGCCATGGTGGATTTGTTTGCCGATCCCGACGCGGTCGAGGGGGCATTTGCCGCCTTCCTCTACGCCCGGCGAATACTCGGTCCCCGGGTCGAGACGTGGGTCGTTGATGTCGGATCGGCACCCTGTGGCTGGCCGGCGGCGGCCCACGGGGTCATGGGCGATTCGTTCTCGCTGGCCCTGCTGTTTCAACTGGTGGCCCGCTGCCAGGATGCGAACTGGCCAGACGGCGTGTTCGTGACGGGTGCGGTGCGCCATGCGCGTGGATTCCGTTGCGTGGCGGTGGGGCAGGCGGTGGCCAAGGGTCGCTGGCTGGCGCTGCACGGTTACCGGCGGTTGCTGCTGCCCCGGCACAACTATCACCAACTGGGGCGGGCGGGTCTCGACCGTGATCGCTGCGTGGCCTTGCCCCCCAACCTGGAGGAGTGCATCGCGTTATGGAAGCGTTGCCTGACATAGCCCCATTGCCTGCCGGCGCGTCGCGCAGTCGCTGCATGGCGCGGGTGCCGCTGGGTTGTGTTTTCTACCTGACCACCCGCTGCCAGCAGCGCTGCGCCCACTGCTGGCTCGAATGTCAGCCCGACCAGGGCGCGGACATGGACCCGGCGATGTTCCGCGAGATCGTGCAGCGCGCCGCCGCCCAAGGTTTGCTGCGGGTGGTGACGTTGACCGGCGGCGAACCCTTCATCGATCCCGACCGCTTGCTGGAGTGTATCCGCGAATTGCTGGCGGGGCATGGCGTCTTGGAAATCTTCATCCCCACCAACGGGCTCTGGGTGCTGGCGGACGATTACCGGGTCCTTGCCGAAGAGTTGGCGTTCATCGGCCAGTTCGTGCCCTACGAACTGCGCATCGCCTGGTCGATGAACCGCTGGAACCTCAAACAGCTCGGGCGGAACGCACGGCCGGTGGCGCAACGCTGGCGCGAGCTGGAGCGTCGCTTTCCGCAGGTGTTCCGGCGGCGCACGCTGGAACGCGAGGATATGCTGGCGCTCGGGCGGGCGGGCGCGAGCGGACTGGCCCGGCCGGGCGCGCATCTGGGAGCGCATTGCAGCTTCGACGACTGGGTGGACCCCAGCCTCGGCGTGGGATTCTATTCGGATTTCCTGGCCTTCTGGCCGGATGGCAGCGTCCGGGCTTGCTACATGGCCGGTCCCGTGATCGGGTCCTATCAGGAGGATTACTCCGCGCTGCTGGACAAGCGCGCGGCGTTTCTCTGGCAATTGCGCGCCGAGTTAACGGGTTCGCCGTTCGGCATATTGCCGGGAACGGCCTGTAGCGACTGCGCGCGGAGGATTCCCGCCGATGCGTGACCCGGCGAGCGAACCGAACGCGGCACCCATCACCCCGCTGGGCAGCCTGCTGGTCAAGGTGCACAGTCGCTGCAACCTGATGTGCGACTACTGCTACGAATACAATTGCGGCAACACCTCCTGGCGCAAGAAGCCCAAGGAGATGAGCGAAGCGGTCTACGAGCAGATGCTGGCACGGGTGCGCGAGCACTCCTTGCGGCACGGTGTGCGCGAGCAGTTCTTCAGCCTGCACGGCGGCGAACCCTTGCTGCGGCGGCTGGACTTCTTCCGCTACGCGGTCAGCTGCGCCCGCGAGGTGCTCGGACCCGAGATCGCCGTCCAGTTCGGCACCCAGACCAACGCCACCCTGATGACCGCCGAGACGGTGGACCTGTTCGCCGAATTGGGCATCGGGGTCGGCGTCAGCATCGACGGTCCCGAGCCCGTCCATAACAAGAACCGGGTTTACTCCAACGGCCGTCCTTCCTATCAGGATACGCTGGCCGGCCTGCAACACCTGCTTACCGAGCGCGGCCGCACGGTGTTCGGCGGGATTCTGGCGGTGATCGATGTCACCGAGGATCCCCTGCCGGTGTTCGAGCACCTGGCCGCCTTCGCGCCACCGTCCATCGATTTTCTCGAACCGCACGGCAGTTGGGACGAGTTGCCGGCGGGCAAGGTCACGGCGGAGGATACGCGCTACGGGGACTGGTTGATCCGCCTGTTCGATCACTGGTTCGACGGCGGCCACCGCGCGGTGCCGATTCGCAAGTTCGAGGAACTTATTGAGCATCTGCTGGGCGGCGCGGGTTCGGTGGAGTCCTTCGGGCTGGAGCCGGTCTCGCTGCTGACCGTAGCCACCGACGGCGCCATCGAGATGGTGGATTGCATCAAGGCGTCGGGTCCCAACGCCGAGAACCTCGGTCTCAACGTTTTCGACCACGATTTCGATACGGCGCTGGCGCACCCGATGATGCGCCTGCGCCAGATCGGCATCACCGCCCTGCCGCCGGTTTGCCAGTCCTGCGAGCTGGTGTGGGTGTGCGGCGGCGGTTATCTGCCGCACCGCTACGGGGCCGGCAACGGTTACCGCAATCCCACCATCTACTGCGCCGACTACCGGAAACTGATTCACCACATCCGGTCCCGGCTGGAACCGATACTCGATGCCCGGTCTGGCGCGCAAGCGGCGGTTTGAGCAACTGGCGGCGTGCCACCCGACGAACAAGGTCCGCGAGATTCTCCTCGCCGCCGAGGGGCTGAAGGTCGCCCGGACCCTGGTGCCGGAGGAGGAGGTCGCTGATTTCGTCCGCGCCATGGCTGCCCTGGGCCTGTACGCGGCGCTGCACCACCGCAAGTACGTGTGCCAGCCGGATGCCGGCAAGGGAGGCTGGATCAGCCGTCATGGACTGGAACTGGAGTTGGAAGCGGCGCCGGCGGGTTTGCTGATGGTTTATCTGGCGGACAATCCCACCACGGCGCTGCGGGCGATGGAGGCGGAGCACGCGCACGCCGACGTGGACTTTGGCACCCTGCTGGGCATTCCCGCCTGCTGTTCGGCGTTCTATGCCGCAAGCATCGCCGTGGCCGAACAGGAGCAGAACGATTTCATCCTGCCCGTGCTGGACAACACCGGGCCGCGCTGGCCCTACCGTCACGGCGCCAATATCGCGGCACAGTATTTCGACAGCGGCCTGCTCAGCTTCTACCCCTGTTCTTTCCACTGCGCCGCCGCCGCCCAGGTGACCCTGGACAGCCACCGGGTGCTGGCGCGTTACGACCGCGTCTGGGCGGACGAGCTGCTGGCGGCCCAGCATGACGCCATCCTCTACACCGAGTATGAGGGCATTTACCGCCTGCGGGGGGTTCGTTATCAGCGCGACACGCTGCACTACGATCCGGCCCGCGTGGAATCCACCCTCGATGGCGTACTCGGTCACCTGGTGAGGCAAGGGGATCGCCTGCGCCTGTTTGGCCCACATCATGCTTTGGTGATGCGCGGGCGGCGCACGGTGTGCGAAATTCAGTCCCGCTACGCCGGCTTGCTGGTTTTTGACTGACCGGCACGACTTCCACAGAAAGTCATCGCAGCAAATTGACTCACGAACTGCTCTACATATCAAACCCAAAAAACAAGGATTCAATCATGCAAGGCTATACCGATACTCCCATAGAACGCCTCGAAAACGATGTCATGGATGTCAAGGTTTATGTTGAAAGCCTGTCCGAATTTATTCTGGGCTGCTCAACTCCCATGACCATTGCCATTCAGGGCGATTGGGGTTCTGGCAAGACCAGCATGATGAATATGATTAAACAGGCAATTACCGAAAAGATTGTGCCGGTCTGGTTCAATACTTGGCAATATTCTCAGTTTGAGATGGCCTCCTATCTTTCCATTTCCCTGTTGAGCAACTTCCTGGAAAAAATTGGGGCGGAGTCAGAAAGTCAAAATTTCCTGAAGAGCATCGCCAAGGGCGCGATAGCGGCTGCTAAAACTGCTGTCGTGGTGGGTGTCGAAACGTTTGCAGGAGGAACCGTCGCCGGGAATTTAAAAGACAACTTGGAGGCTGATAAGCAGGATTCAGCCAAGGCACTGGAGGAACTCCGGGATAAAATACGGGAAGCGGTTAGCGCGAAACTCAAATCATCAGGGAAAAATCGGGTCGTGGTGTTTGTTGACGACTTGGACCGATTGGCTCCCGAAAAAGCGGTCGAGTTGTTGGAAGTACTGAAAGTCTTCATGGATGTTCCCAACTGCGTTTTTGTTTTAGCAGTGGACTACGGGGTTGTCACCCAAGGTCTGGAAAAGAAATTTGGTGTTGGTGTTGGGCATTCCAAAGGCAGGAGTTTCTTCGACAAGATTATCCAGCTTCCTTTCGCGATTCCAATCGCCCAATACAATATTTCCGCCTATATTCAAAATCTCCTATCGAACATGAGTATCGCCTGCTCTGAAGAAGAGATCGATACCTATCGGGGAATCGTAGATTCTTCAATTGGATGCAACCCGAGAAGCATGAAGCGGCTGTTTAATTCATTCATCCTTCTCAATACCGTTGCTAGCAAAAAAGGGATGTTTAACGAAGCAGATGGCGTTAAAGCCAAAGATAAGCAACGGATATTGTTTGCTGCTTTGTGCCTGCAGATGGCTTTCCAGGAAATCTACGAATTCATGATAAAAAATAAGGATGAAGATGAACTGGATGCCGGCTTCTTTGCAGATATCAAGGACTTAGAAAAATTCAAAACGGATATGAAATTTGAGGAGATCAGAAAAAATATCCAATTTAAGGAAGATTTGAAAGATTTGTATTACAACAAAATCGCCGAATTCATGGAACTTTTTTATGACTGTCTCCAGTTAGATGAGGACCGAGAAAACTTGTCGAACGAGGAATTGGCTAATTTGAAAAATATCCTTTCGTTCTCGGCGATAACGGCAACCACGCCGGACGGAGAAGCACAATCCCTTAGAAGCAAGAGAAGCAAGTTTTCCCTAGAGAAAGGCGACTTTGATTTGTCAGAACTCGAACGAAGACTTCGGGCTACCTTGGACCGCCAGACTGACTTGACCCCAAGGCTTGTTAGCCTACTTGAGATATTGCTGTCAGAGAACAGAGCGTTTGACAGAGAAGAAGTGAAGCAGAAACTCTTCGCGCGGGGCATTGGCTCTGACATCGGTCGAACGGGAGCGTATATGAGCAATTTGTCACAATTCCTAACAAAGGGTTCAAATCCGCATCTCAGGCAGATAATGGACTTCGCCTCTGACGGCGGAAGTGGAGCGAGAAAGAACAGCTATCAGATTCAACCTAAATACCGCGAGTTGATAGCAACCCTGATCGACGAATGGAAACAAACACATCAGACCTCTCAAGTTATTGGAGGTCAGAATGGCTAACAAAGAGCAATACAGCAAAGCTCTCAGTGAGTTACGCGGCACCGCCGCTCGATTCAAGCCGGGACAGCGGATTTATGACGAAATCGTTGGATTTCGGGATGAGGTCTTGGCACGGTATCGTCCGATCTTTTCATCCGAGCACATCCCAAGTTTGACCAAGGAGGAGTTCACCTCCTTCTTGTATTCTGAGAATAACCATCACTGGAGCGGTCTTCATCGAAAGGGACTCGGCGCGGCGGAGGATATGAACACGCTTCGTCAGGCGCTTGCCCTACTTTTGGACGAGAATAGCCCGCTCCAGGAACGGTTTCCGAAAGCACTGGACCGGGTAACCGGCTTGGGCAAAGGCATCGCGACCGCGATTCTGACGGTCGCCTATTCCGACCAATACGGCGTCTGGAACAACACCTCCGAAGCCGCGCTCCGCCAACTTAGCCTCTGGCCCGATTTTGAGCGGGGCGCGGATATCGGCAAGCGATATGCCAAGATCAACGATCTCCTCGCGCGACTGGCGGCGGACCTGGAAATGGACTTCTGGACGCTCGATACGTTCTGGTGGTCCATACTCGAACCGATACCGCCGATCTCGGAAACGACTTCAACACCGTCTCCACTCGTTGAGAGCGGCGGGCGTTTCGCCCTCGAACGCCAACTCGAAGAATTCCTGCTGGAGAACTGGGAGCGAACGCCGCTGGCCCAGGAATGGGTCGTTTTCAGCACACCGGACGATCCCGAAGCGGGGAACCAGTATCCGACCGATGTCGGGCGGATTGACATTCTGGCGGTTCACAAGACGCAACCCCGGTTCCTGGTCATCGAACTCAAGCGCAACCAGAGCAGCGATCAAACCATCGGCCAAACGCTGCGGTACGTCGGTTGGGTCAAGAAACACCTGGCCCAGAACGGGCAGAGCGTGGAGGCGCTCATCATCGCTCACCAGATCGAAAAGGAAGCGCTTTATGCGATCTCGACCCTGCCCAACGTCAAGATGATGACGTATGAGGTGGAGTTCCGGTTGAAGGAGTGCTGACCGTAATTGGCCTCGCTGGCTCCACAAGAACCGTCGAAGAACCGAAATAAGAAGAATGGTTATGAGTAAGTGTCGTTACTGCAATTCGAGTTCATATGGTTCAGGATGTCCTCACAGTCCAACTAAAAAACACGAACACTCAGGCGATGAGAAAAAATGCGAATATTGCGGGTCATCCTCTTATGGAAGTGGTTGTCCGCATAGTCCTACAAAAAAGCATCGTCATGGCTTAGGTGGAAACAAATGCCGTTGGTGTGGATCGCCATCGACCGGGAGTGGTTGCCCCCATAGCCCAGCAAAGCATCACGAGAAATAATCGAACGTAGCCCGTGCAGGATGCGGCGAAGAGCGACCCACAGCCAATCGAGATGTTCCTCGCCGCAGTCGGCATGGTCGCAGCCTGAATGAGCTTCAGAGGCCGGTCTTAAAACATCCCGTGCTATTAACCGATATGATTTCAAGAACCGCGACCACTCGGCTGGTGGCTGATATTCTGGACCTGCTGGATCGGGGTTGGATCGCATGGGCCAACGTCCTGGAACTGCTCGCCTACGCGAGCGGCTTCAAGCCGGTGGTGCGGCTGGTGGCGGACGCCGCCAGTCGCGAGATTCTTGCCGACTTCTGCCAACGTCAACAATGGCCGTGGCGCTGGTCGGGCTTCTGGCTGGAACCCGTTTTCCACACCCAACTGAACGACACGTTCACCCGACTCGTTTACGGCCACGCGCCCCTAAACTGCAACCGGGTGCTGTTCGTGGGCCACGAGGCAGCCACCCGCCGGGCCGAGGAACTGGAAGGTATTTCTGACCCGACGGTGGCGCGCGAACTGGCCGCACTCTACGGTTACCCGGAATGCTGTGCCGCCGCTTACGCCGAAGTGCAAGGTGGGAAGCCCTGGCTGGAGGTGTTCCTGCGCGGCAGCGACCCGGCGGACCGGGTACGAGACTGGCGCGGCAACAAGACGGCCTACCTGTTCCCTCCTCATGCCACGCTGTTGCCGGAGTATTTTCCCTGTTCCGTGGATTGCGAACCGACCGCCCGGCTGGCGCGGGCTTACGAGGCCGTCTTGCAGGAGTACGGCTTGCGGAGGTTATTGGACATCATCCGCGAGGGCTTGATGCGACCCCTGTTGTTGTTCGGCGGCTGTTTGTACCGGTTCGACGGATTGGAGTCGTGCGAGGGTTGGTATCACGTGATGGGTTCCACCGAGCGACGCTGCATCGACCATCCAGCGATGCGGCGACAACCAAATATCGACATGATCGAAGCACTCCATATCGGCGGCGGAGAATTGACCGTGCGCAATGGGGCCGGGGAATGGCATGAGTCTTTGATTCCCGCCCGTACTCAATTGCTACGGTTCGGCTAGCCGCACGCGCCAGCAGCGAGTTTGGGCTACAATATGGCTCATAAACCTGGAGGAAAACCCCATGCCCGCGAATGCTGTGGTCCGTGCCCGGATCGACGAACACATCAAGGAAGAGGCGACCGTCGTGCTGGCGGCGATGGGCCTGACCGTGTCCGATGCGTTCCGCCTCCTGCTGACCCGCATCGCCCGCGAGAAGGCATTGCCCTTCGAGCCGCTGGCGCCGAACACCGACACCCTCGAGGCGATGAAGGCCACGCGTCGGGGTGACCTGGAAACCGTCACGCTCGACGACCTGCAAGCCGTGCTCGATGCGGACGATTAAGCAGTCGGGTCAGTTCAAGCGCGATCTGAAGCGCGAAGCCAAAGGCCCGCACCGGCAGACGCTGCAACGCGAGTTCGTCCGCCTGATCGAGGCGCTGGCCAACGACCGGCCTCTGGCCGATAAGTATCGCGACCACGCGCTCGGCGGCGAGTGGCAAGACCACCGAGACTAATGGGATGGTCCGCCCCGCTCCCCCAAGGAGTCCAAAGCGGGCACACTAGGTGATGTTGTCAACCATCCTCTACTGAGAGTACGGAGCGGACCCATGAAAGAGCATAACAGCAACG
>Ga0179937_1087115_pt1 | contig 11527 bp, 1 predicted proteins | sample AD_UKC028_sludge_FD_135980 | JGI IMG/M metagenome (GOLD analysis project Ga0179937, IMG submission 135980) | Active sludge microbial communities of municipal wastewater-treating anaerobic digesters from Illinois, USA - AD_UKC028_MetaT... | ecosystem: Engineered > Bioreactor > Anaerobic >...
ATGAGTAGTTATTTTTTTCTTTGTGAATTTATTTTCATATTTGTGAAATTTTATTCTCATTTTTGTGCCTCTTTCGTGTAAATTTCCTTTCAAAACCCTCTTTTTTTCTCCTTTCTGTTTTTTATACTTGAGCATGGTAGCGAATTGATTGAAATACCGTTGATACTGATGGGTGTGATTTGACAGATAAGCAAGCATGGATTTTTCCATCGCTGTGGACTGCAAAGTAATGTCCTGATGTCACAGTGCTTCAATGAAAACCCTACCTGCCTTGTAAAGTAAGGCAAGCGCAAATGCAATACTTTTCAGAAAGGAGACACTGCATGAGAAAAGCGCTAAGCTGGTTTATAACAGTCGTTATGTTAGCCAGCATTTTACGAGTTGGATTTGTTCCAACCCCTGTCCAGGCTGCTGAAAATACCAACGGTACCTTTATCGTGAATCGATTTGTCCCCGTGGGATTTAATCGTGACGGTACTGACTTAGTTGGCAAAGATTTTCCCTGGCAGAAATCAGGAGAGCAGGTTTGGGGACGCACCGGATACAATATGCCGGATTCCCTGAAAGCTTTCGGAATGTGGTCTTATGTGAACACAGCCACCAACCAGACACTACAGATTTCCAACATCAACATTCCTGCTACCACGACTGAATTAACCGCTACTCCTGTTCTTTGGACCGATTTTTATCTGACAGTCAATCCAGCCGGTGGACGATCCCAGGAGTCCGAGCACTGGTACGCTGTGTATGATAATGTCGGTCAGCTTTGGTTAGATCCGGACGGAAGATTTAACGATCCTCGTTATTTTGAACCCGCCGATCCGACCAATTTAAATGACAAGTACATTTCCGAATCTTGTAAGAACAATCCTTTGGCTCGTGTTGATCCCTCAACAGGAAATAACACCCAGGGACCTTACGTTCTCGATCCTGAGAACCCACGCTTCAATGCATCCGTGGATGATGACGGACAGACTGTCATTTATTTCTGGGATAAGACCCGCACCAACCGTATATTCCGTATGGGTTGGGCCGACATGGTCGATTTTGCATTAGACAGAGGCAATGATGGTGCTCTTGAACCTACTCAGGTTCAGGGTATCGAACTGGAAAATGCCGTCGATGTCGGTTCTTGGGACTGGGATGCTTCTGCTGGACTTAAAGTAGATGCTTCCACTACTTCCAATGTGAAAGGATATCCTTTGGTAGACTTTCGTTATTGGGGTACGCCAGGCGCCACACCATTAGTGGGAGATGCGCAGATTGCTGATTATCAGACCGCTCCGCTGAAAACCTACAATTGGTTTTATAACAGCACAGCTTCTGATACGCAGCCTACTTTTATTGTTCCGACTACCGGAACATTAAATCCTAATGCTGGCGTAATTGGAGTTCATGTAGGAGACGAATTACACACTGGAAGCGGAACGAGCACTTTATTGTCCGATCCGATTACGGAACTTGCTCCTTGGACTCCTGGCAGCTACTGGGCTAACGTAGCTCCTTACAATCCCGGAGAATTTATTTATCGCAAGGGTTTTGGTTTTGACGGTGTTGTTCCCGCCACTGCAGAAAACACAGAGTATTTTGTACAGGCTGGCGATACTCGTCTGACCAATGTATCTGTATTTCGCAATGGCGAAACCAGAAACTACCCCGCGAACTCTGTCGTAAAATTGACAGATTGGGACTGGAATTTAATGTTATATCGTTTCCCCGTCAATTTCGATGAGGGTGGATTACGTGTTGCAGCAGAGAATGACGAAGTACACGTAGACAACCGGAAGCGTCCCGCTGATTTCTATTGGCAGGATCTCTGGACCTCTTTCGAATATGGCGAATGGATTTACCGCGAAACCGGCATGGACACAGCCACTCATGGTTTTGTCACTGTTGGCGATTGGCGTTTAACCAATGTAAACGGTATGATTAACCTGGGAACCCTGAAGAAGGACAAACATCGTGGTTGGATCAACTCCGATGTTAATTTAGTCCCTTCTGAAGAAATGAATGGTGAATTAGTACCAAGAGTATTCGGCGATGGCTTGATCCTGGCCGAAGTTCTCTGGGGTGGATGCAACGCTCCTGCTTATAACTTATCTGTGGAAACAGATATGTTTGAGCACATGGTTCCCTCTACTACCGCTGCCGCTATTCGTTCCCCTAATGATGATGTCAAACCCGCTGCCCAGACAGTGCAGAAGAATACGGTTCTTGATCCAACCGGATCTAACTTCTTCATCCCTGGCACTACTTTCCATAATGTTCAGCTGAAATACCGTGAGTATATCGGCGTTCAGATCTGGAAAGATGATGGTGTTGACAACCATCTTGGCATCAATTATCCGAATAATCCTCCGCCACCAGTGGATACATTGTATCCCTACAACTTATCTGATGACTACCGTGCCGGCAGAACCGGTGAAGAATTCATCGGTGCCAACAATGGTATGTTCTCAGAAAAGGATTTTGGCCGGAATCTACTTCCTTTCCCTTCTGATATCATGTTTTACGATACAGATAGGACGTTAGGATTTTGGGCTATGGATCTTATTGATGACAGAGTTGAGTTTTGGCGTGGTGATTATGGTTGTGGAGAAGCAGTTTATAAAAATATCAACAATGCGCTCGGATTCTACACAGATCCTATTACAGCAGTTACCCATTTTACACAGATCGTTAATGAAGGAGATAAACGCCTCACAGACGTTACTGTCACTATCGGAAACAATGTTATTAAGTATAAAGCCGGTACCACCGTTGCCATCGGCGACGCTGATGCTGGTATGGCTTTATCAAAATTTCATGCTTATAACCTATTCTTTGACAAAAACTGGCCGGAAAAGGATACTCCTTTTAATTGGACTTATGATGTCGGAGAAGAGATTTACTCACTTCCAACTAGAGTAGGTATCTCGGGTGGTTATGTGGCTGATCTTGACGTTGTTAATTCTGGTACCACATATAATTTTTATATGGGCATAAGCGAATTGGATGATGGTGGTGCTTTTGTTCCCATGTATGAAAATGTAGTATACATGGATGTGGATGCCTCTATGACCGCCACTCCTGGTGATATCCGTATCTATGACGGCACCGGAAAATGGGGTCATGGCTCTGTCTTGAATTGGAAAGATGTCGATTGCTTAGGCAATTGGTCTTTTATCAATCCACCTGCTCCAACGGCATATGAGATTATTGCCAGAATGGTTGATAACGCTTTGGCTTTATACGTAGATGTTAACCATGATTCTTTAGTTAATACAGGTGATATCCGCTTAACCAAGATTAAATCCTATTTACCCTACACTATTGTCAAAGCAACCGATACCGATGTTTCTCCTGTAGATCCGGATACAGCTGTTGCAATTGCTACTAGCAGGGTTACTTTATTCGACACGACGTATAGAAATGTCATTGTCTGGGATGCAAGTTATACTTGGGATGGCACAACGTTAACTATTAACCCGCCTGACCCAAATCCAGAAATCAATGACGGTGATCTATGGATCACACCTTATTCTCTCCGAAATGGCGATACCCGTTTAACACAGGTTACTATCTCTGATGTCACCTATGCGTGCGGTTCTGTTCTTGGTGACAAGATGGATATGTGGATCAATGAGAACCCTGTTTACGGTATGTCTATGGGTAAAAACAGCAATTTCCGGTTTATCGACTGGGAAGTCTACCCCTCAGCTAAAATTGGTTTGAGTGTTAAGATTGACAAGCCCTTCAAAGTAGAGCAAACCTCTCAAATTGATGTGACGGTTGATCCTGCTCCCAAGCCAGCCAGATGGGAAGATGGCGTGTATTACCCAGCAGAAAAAGTATACATTCTGATTCAGAATACGGAAGGCCCTGTTCCGGAAAAAATCTTTGAGGATTACAAGGTAATTACGGCTGAAAATCCTGTAGCTACCTTCCAGTTTACTCCTTACCGCGGCACTTGTCCCTCTAACGGCCAAAGCGCTGGCTGGAGAAGAGTGATTAATCCTAACGGCGGTTTCATGCTCCAGGATTATGATAACCGCGTCCGTATTGTCGCATTCAAAGATGATGGCGGCGTTACAGAGCCTGCCCCGAAGACCTATTCCTTGGTGAATGGAAAGATTTCTTCTCTTTACTTAATTGATCCTTTCTGGGTCATGCACAATAACTCCAATGCACGTTGGGGCCAAGCGAAAGGTAATGTTGCCTGGAGTCCTCCCAGATACCAAGTTCCTCCTTTGACGGAAGAAATGATGAACACTTTTGATTGTTATGCGCAGTCACGTTTTGAAATAGCTCCAGAAGACATTGACTTCGTATCCAATAAAAAGTGTTTAGGTGTGTTGGATCAGCGCTTCCCGAACTTAACCATTAAGTTAACGGATGCGGATAATCCAAACGATGTCAACGATCCCAATGGTATTCGCATTTCTGTCCCGAATGGGGAAGGAAGAAATGTTGGAGTATTGTATAACGCGCATAATGGCGGTATTGATTATCTATTCACCGCTGTCGGGTTAGACCAGTTTGGTCAACCGGATTTCTTAGAGAAATTTATTGTCCAGGTCAACCTGGATGGTACTTATCTCTATTGGCACTGGGAAGATAACTATCCCGAAGGATTATTCGATTCTTCAGATGAATTGTATTCTCCCGTTGTCACTTGCGGTTATGATCGTATTCCTAACTACACCGAGAGCAAAGAAAGACCTAATTTTATCGATGCAGACTGTTCATTAGGTTCAAGTTTCTGCGCCATTTGCGGCGATGGATTCCCTGAACTTTCCAAGATCAGCTATGGCGATAAATTTGCAAAATTCTTTGTGCTGACTTATGGTGTTCCTGCTTATTTGATGAATTATGGCGTTCGTTCCACCACGGATGACGGCGGAGAATTACAGCTGGCCATTGCTCCTCGCGATGCCGCTACAAAACTCCAGCTTCGCATCCATACTTTCAACGTACTATTTGATTACAACTCTACCATTAAGCATCCTCCATATTTCATTATCGATACCAATATTCCTGATTTTGCGAACGATGTCATTCACACTCCAGGCAACTTCCAAACCGGCTTACGTACCTATGAGACCATGGGTATTGATTATTGCGGAACCAAAGAATTCAAGGTATTACCGCCAGATCCGTATGTTAACTTTGTGGAAATGTCCATTGTCGACCATGCTTTACAGAATTCCACAGTTAACTATACGACCGGCACCTCTGCCTTGTCTCCTTTGAACGTTCCTACTCCTCAGATCCAGGCTCCTTACCAGCCGAATATCTTAGACGTTGGTAAAGACATGCGTGGATATCCCGGCGGACAAACTCATACCGGCAGAGTGCAGGGTGTGGTTACCGCTGGCGGCGTCACCAGAACTGACCAGGATCATAATGGTTGGAACGCGTATCCAGCCATTTGGTGGTGGTACTGGTATGACAATGTGGACTACAATAATTTCACTGACTTTAACCGTTTAGGAACTGAGTTCTTCCCCTTAACCGACTATGGTATGTATTTCATCCTGAAAGACATCGATGGAAAACATCTCGGTTTTGGTGAGAAATTCCCCATTGACCAGCGATTACGTCGTGTAGAAATTAAAGGTCCTTTTGCCAGACCAAAGTTATTTGATGAAGCCAATATTAAGTACACTTCAGACTATGAGTACAACGGACTTCGTCATGTTCCTATCTCTTATGATTGGGACGGCGTAGTGGTGATTGACCCATCGAATGATGTGGAAGAAGGCTATTTCTACGAGTGCGGACAAGATTGGACCAATGTTGATTTAGAAGGCGCAAGCTATGCGACTGCTAACCCTATCTTACTGGATAACCATCAATTAGACTACACCGGTCTAACTGATGTTTTCCGTTTTGAAGAGTTCATTCCAATTAGCTATGGCCGCGTCAACATTACCGTTACCCTATGGGACGGCACTGTGAAGATCTTCCAGGATTGCTGCGCTGAACCACCTACTGATGGTGTTGATGTGCACGCCCTCGAAGTCACTACCGATGTGGATACTGTCACAGCAGATGCTGACAATAAAGTCACCGTTACTGTGAAAGAGCATGAAGTAATGCAAGCTGTTCAGCCAGCCAATGACGCCTATGTCTATGCATGGCAGGACAGAGGTATCCTGAACACCAGAACCAATCTGTATGACGGAGCTGGTGATGGTTGGGTAACCAATCCTCCTCATTCATCCGATTTCTCCGCTTTATCTCCTCAGTACTTCACAGAAGACGATCTGAACGAAGACGGAAAGATCTCTTTTGCGGATTACGAAACCGAAATTATTGGTAGCTATGACCTGGCCACCAATACCTGGACCGGTGGCGTTATTGATGCCCGTACTTTCCAGAGAAACAATGGACAATACATCTTTGATTTCTCTGAAAGCAATGGCTCAAGAATCAACACCGTTGGTCTTGATTTTGGCGGAGCAAAAGGCGATCCTGATCATGTCGTGTCTGAATTTGAGACATTACCAGTGATGATTACTGCCTATAAGTACGGCGATGATAACAATGACAGATCATTCCGTCCTTTATACAGCTTCCCTGGTACCACTCCTCAATTTTCACACGAAGTTTATCTATCTGGCCAGAAGTTTATCGAAGTAGCTCCTTTAATGGATCTGTCTGTTTCAGTTCAGCCAAATCCGTTAACTGCGGGTGTGACTCCAGAATTAGTGGATCCAGTTTCTCCTCTCTCCTTTGTATTAACCAATGAAGAAGGCAACCCGGTTGATTTAAGCCGCGGCGTCGCTGACTACACTGGCAAGTCCTTAGTAGAGACTGACGATATCTGGAATCATCTATTTAAAGATCCTCATCCCGATCCGCTACCAGAATATTACTGGTTAAGAACAGATTTACACAATGATGACTCCTCCAGAGTCAGCAACCGTAAGCTCTATTCTACCTCTGCCGCTCCATTCCAGCCAATCACCGTGGACTTCTCCATGGCTAAGGATGGAAAATACGCATTCCGCGGCTTCTGCGCTAATGACGAAGGGACGTTCGATGTCTACATCTACACCCCTGACCGTAAGCATGCAGCCAAAGCTACCGTGAATGTCGTGTTACCTACTGCAGAGTGGGCTATCGTGAACACCGAAGATCCAGCCGGTACAGAATTCCAGGTTCCTGGTGAACCAGATTTTGTCCTGACAGCTGCAGATTGCAGAATCTACCGGGTTCGCGTCACAGCCAAGAACGCCCAGGGTCTGCTCCTGAAGGGTGTGACCAAGGGTGTATCCACCTGCGGCGGCGGCATCAAGAATACCGCCCGGTTTACTACTTACTCCACGAGACCTGGTTCCTTTGACTTTACGGAAAAAGACCGTTACCTGTTCGCAGAGCATTTCTTGCAGGATCTCTATCCGTATACCTTGAATATCGGTTTCGATTTCAATGACAATGGTAAGGTTGATTGGCGTAATGCAGAATTATTCAGCCTTGGCGCCTTCACGCACAAACAGAATCGTGACGGTCAGCTAACGCTCGGACAAGTCTACTACAATACCACTTTAATCCGCTACGATGAAGAAAGCATTAAGGGTGGTTGGGATATTACTCCTAATCCTAACTTAGTGCCTCCTACCACCGGTTGGGGATTAGGCGCTATCTATAACAGCGCTCACCGTGGTGGTTATCTGTTTGCAGATATTGACGGCGACAAGCACCTGACTTATCATGATTCCTTAGGTTTGGACGTCAACGCCCAGACAACATTCTACATCTTCGCTGAAGATTTAGCTTACATCGGCGGTTTAATCGGCGACAACACCTATTGTAACAATCCAGTTCAGGCTGATTTGGCAGGATATCCTCCTTCCTATAAGACTGATCCTGAAAAAGTCTACAAACGGTTTGTTCCTCAATTAACTCCTGACGGTGTCTTCTTCTTAGATTGGGAAGCTTTCCCGAACAAAGAAATCGAGATCAAAGCTCCTCAGCTGAAGGTATTGAATGCTCAGACCCGTATCGAGCTTGGCAAAGACTTAGTCAATGCAGCGAACTATGATTTAGTGTATGCCACTGAAAATCATATGATCGTACAGGTTCGACCGGCTGATACCCGCGACATTGCCATGAAAGAAGACGGCAGAGTATTCTTGATCGGTAATCAGCATCAGACAGCGATTTATGGACATACCAAACAGTCCCCGACTGATCCAAAGGTAATGGAGACCACTCTTCATTTCACACCGACTGGATTAGGCGAAAATGTAGCCTATCTTGGTTATTTCAACAAGAATTGCTTCTATCTGAAAGCACCGTATGAACTCAAGAACACTTCTACCTATACATTGAGAGAGCTGTTGCAGTTTGACTCTGTCATTGGGTTGAAAGTTGAAGTTATTTCTGATGATATGCTTCATCCGAATGAAACTTCCACCATTACTGTCAAGGTCACCGAAATTGGTACCAATGCTCCTGTGGAAGGCGCAAATGTTACTGTTAAAGGACCTGGCGTGAATGCATCCAAGAAAACAGGTAAAGACGGACTGGCTACTTTTGATGTAACTCCAAATGACAAAGGCATTATTAATGTCACCGCTTCTATGGACGGGAAAATTATCGGTACTGCTGAAATTCGGGTAGTCGCTGATAATTCTGCTCCATGGATCGAGTTGGATCCATTACAGCCATTTACGAATAAGCCTCAGGTTGAAGTAACCGGTAGAACCAATCCTGGCAACACCGTTACTTTAAATGGTTCTCCTGCGCAAGTATCTCAAGATGGTTCTTTCAAGGGCAATGTTACCTTAAAAGAAGGCTTGAATACTATTGTTGGCGAAGCTAAGAATCCTGCAGGACTTACCGTTCGCAAGATGGTTACGATCACTCTGGATACGATTCCACCCAACATCTTTATCGATGATCCTGGTTATCTAGTCGATGTCAACGAGATCGAATTAACCGGCAGAGTGGAACCCTACTCCAAGGTTACCGTGAATGGTCAGCCAGCTTATGTGGTACATGACATCTGGAAAGTGAATGTAAAAGTAAATCATGGCAGAAATGCTGTGACGGTTATTGCAGTTGACCAAGCTGGAAACAGCAACACTGCAACCCGTGAAGTTTTAGTCTACAAGAGACTAAATATTCAATTAACCATTGACAATCCAGTACCGACGATTAATGGACAGACTCAGGCTGCGCTTGAAGCTGCGCCGTTTATTTCCGGTGGACGTACCATGGTACCAATTCGTTTCATCTCCGAAGCGTTTGGTGCGAAAGTTGGCTGGGATGCTACCACGAAGGGTATCACCATCACTTTAGGCAATACCGTGATTGCGATGCAGGTTGGCAACACCACTGCTATGATCAATGGTAAAGCCATGACTCTCGATGCACCACCAGTGATCCGTGCTGGTCGTACATTTGTGCCAATTCGTTTCATCTCCGAAGCGTTTAACGCAAAGGTTGAATGGGATGAAAGCACCAGAACAGTTACTATTATTTACGATTATCTTCCGTAAAGGTTGAATCTGACTAATAGATAATTGTCTGACAGAAAATACCCGGGGTTTTTACCCCGGGTATTTTCTTGGAAAAAAAAATTTTTTTGCTATGAATTGTTCAATTGAAAATTTTTTACTATAATAGGGCTGGAGTTTTGTAGAATTTAGATATGATGGGTTAAGATTTGGTTGAAAGAGTAAAATTTGTTTATATTATTGCGGTGAATTGATGATATTTATTTATTTTGCAGAGGATGAGAAAGAAAGTGAATTTATTGGACTGTACTAGATTTTTTGGACCTTGTTTGGCTCATGTTAAGTATGAATTTCTTGCTAAAACAAGAAAGGAGAATTGAAATGAGAAAGGCGCTAAGTTGTTTCTTGACATTCTTGATGACTCTCAGCCTTTTAGAGGTTCGGATTCATTCAACTCCTGTGAGTGCTGCTGATGCAAATTTGAATGCCACCTTCATTGCAAACCGATTTGTTCCGGTTGGATATGGCCGGGATGGAGAATTTCTCGATGGGAGAGATTTTCCTTGGCAAAGAGCCGGTGAACAAGTCTGGGGAAGAATGGGTTATGGCATGCCAGACAGCTTGACCGCAATCCAGAATAATGTCAGTATTCCTGCAGATTTAGTGTATAAGCAGGCAAAACCATTGTTTTGGAACGAGTTCTATCTGGCTGTGGAGCCTAAAGGAGGTCAATCTCAGGAATCTGAGCACTGGTACTGTGTATACGATACCGCGGGACAACTTTGGTTTGATCCCGATGGACGTTTCAATGATGCTCGATACTATGAGCCAGCCGATCCATCTAATCTAAATGGTAAATATATAACCGGACAATGTCTTGAAAATCCTCTTGCCAAAGTAGATCCTTCTACAGGAAATAATACCCAGGGACCTTACATACTCGAACAGGACAACCCACGGTTTGATTTATTTCACGGCTCCACCTTTATCGACGAAGATGGGCAAGCGAACTTATACTTTTGGGATTTACACCAAACCAAACGTGTTTTTAAACTTGGATGGGTGGATATGGTTGATTTCCCATTAACCCGTGGTGAAGGCAGCCCTCCACCTTTACGTCCTTCAATTGTTCAAGGCGATATCGTCATCGATCGTTACATTGAAGTGATTATGGGAGAAGTGACTGAAATCGTCGAAGAGATCCCCGTCACACCAGATTGGGATGCAGCTCAGGCATTCCCACTGCTGGATTTTTGTTATTGGGGTTCACCAGGACAGGCTGGATTTTATACCGATCTTCAAACACCAGCCGACGTAGCGATTGTTCAGCCTGACTATACAGCTGGCGATCCAGACAAGAACTACCGATGGTATTATAACAGCGATGTGGGAGATCCCACATCAGCCATTACCTGCAAAGGCGATGAATTACACGCGGATAACATATCTGCAGTCAATCAAAACTCTTCTGCCTCAGACCCGGTTCCTAACAATGCTTTACCTGGTGATCTGGGAGATTATTATGCCAAGATCTCAGATTATGATCCAGGTGAGTATATTTATCGTAAAGGACCCACTGCTACCGTTCATCCCGCTCATAGTTATGAGGTGCAGGAAGGCGATTTGCGCTTAACTGCTGTCTCAATTTATTATAATGGCGAAGTTCGTAATTATTCTCCCAATTCTTATGTAAAAGCAACAGACTGGGATTGTGCATGGGATAATAATGATGTGGAACAAAATACATTTATTCCAGCTATGTACAAAAATCTCTATCGTTTCAGAATTTCTTTCAATCCTAACGGCGTGAGAAACCCTAACGAATTCGATGAAGTACATACAGATAACGTAAAATTACCAGAAGATTCTTTATGGTCTCCTGGATGGATAACCTATGAATACGGTGAATGGATCTATAGGGAACAAACTGAATCCGGATATGGCATTGTCACGGTTAACGATGAACGATTGACTAATGTCAACAGCGTAATCAGCGCTAACATGAAAAAAGACCGTACAAGAGGATATATCAATGCGGATGTCCAAGGCGTCCGAGTCATGACTTATAATTCGCAAGG
>Ga0179937_1133964_pt1 | contig 10948 bp, 9 predicted proteins | sample AD_UKC028_sludge_FD_135980 | JGI IMG/M metagenome (GOLD analysis project Ga0179937, IMG submission 135980) | Active sludge microbial communities of municipal wastewater-treating anaerobic digesters from Illinois, USA - AD_UKC028_MetaT... | ecosystem: Engineered > Bioreactor > Anaerobic >...
GCCTTTCTAAGATTATCTCCTTTATTTCGTGAAAATTTAAACGTTTCTCTTACAGCGGTTAAGACAAACAAACTGCGGTCCGTGCTGACCATATTGATGATAGCCGTAGGAATCATGGCCCTGGTGGGAATCCTGACTGCCATTGACGCCATAAAAGGCTCTGTCACAGACAGCTTTAACCGCATGGGTGCAAGTACCATAACCATACGGTCCAAATCCCTGCGCGGACAATCGGCTGAAGTCAGGCGCAGAATCCGGAATCAGTCCCTGATTACCTACCAGCAGGCTATGGATTTTGTGGAAACGTACCCTGTGCCGTCACGCATTGCTGTATACGCGCCGGCAACAAGCATGCTGGAAGTGAGCTACGGGTCGGAAAAGACCAATCCCGAGATCAGTGTTTTCGGGGTGAACCCCGATTACTTTCCGGTCAATGCGCTGGAACTGTATTCAGGCCGTTTTTTTTCCAATTACGAAATGACCTCTTCCGGATTTGTGGCTGTTATCGGGGATGGATTGCTGACTCTTTTTGGTGACAAGGACCCCATAGGAGAGTTTATTAATGTTGAGGGCAGACGTTACCAGGTAATAGGTGTTCTCAGACCTAAAGGTGCCACTTTTGGCGGAGGGTCTGACAAGCAGATATTTGTCCCGTTGGCAAATGCCCGGAGTGTTTACGGAGGGGACAATATGAACTTCCAAATCAAAATTCAGCCAAAAGAGGGAGAAAATACCCGCAATGCCTATGAAGAGGCCGAGATCAACTTCAGGACCGTGCGCCGTCTTTCACCTACAGATCAGACTGATTTTCAGATAAACCGCAGCGAAGATATGCTGGAACGTTCTTTGGAAACCATGAGGATAGTGACCATAGCGGCTTTCATCATAGGATTCATCACCCTGCTGGGGGCTGCCGTTGGGCTGATGAATATCATGCTGGTCTCTGTAAACGAACGAACCCGCGAGATCGGAACAAGAAAGGCCATGGGAGCCACTTCACGGATCATTAAACAACAGTTTCTTTTCGAGGCCATTGTCATAGGTCAGCTGGGAGGGGCAGGGGGTATCTTGCTGGGATTCCTTGCAGGCAACCTGACATCACTGGCCATGAAAACCCCTTTTGTGGTTCCATGGTTATGGATGTTGCTTGGGGTAGCCATCTGCTTTGTTGTCAGTATTTTATCCGGATATATTCCCGCCGTGCGTGCGAGCAGTCTGGATCCCATAGAAGCCCTCCGGTACGAATAGGGCTATCTGAGCGAAAAGATATAAGTGATTTTCCCTTCCTGCACGGCAGGTGCTGAACCGCTGATATTGAACCGGGCCTGGAGTGCGGCTTTTTTGGCTGCTTCCCAAAGTACTTTATTCTGAACGGTTGTTCCTTCAATTCCCGGGGTGGCAGAGGTCACATTACCATAAGTGTCCACCAAAATCCGCACCACAACCCTGCCGGCCAGGTTTTGGGTATATTCAGGCAAGGGTAGTTTTCCGACAATGGAACGTCCTTCCAGCTGAGCAGTCGGTTGTCCCAGGGGATTGCCGGTAAATGTGTTTCCTGCAGGATCTCCGGCCTGGCGATCTGTTCCGGTATGCAAACCCGTTTGTTCTCCGGCCAGGGTGTCCACGTCCCGGCTTCTGTACAAGGCCCTTTCATTGATAACCGGGGGTTCAGGATCGTGTACTTCAACGTCACCGGTTTCTTCCGGCGTGCTTTCCTCTGTGCGTTGCTTGCCCTGTATCTCTTCGGGAACAATTGCCTGTTGAACCAATTCAGGTGCCTTGTCCGGCACAGGTTCCGGGGAGCGGGGCGCAGTACCTTGTTCGGCAATAATTGTGAGAGGTAGCGGGGGTAACTCTTCCTCCAGTTCAATCTCTATCTCCATAAGATTATTGCGCAGGGGAGGGACGTAATGCAATCCGTTGAGCAGCAAAACAACCGACAGCAGCAGGTGAAGTCCCACTGTCAGCCAGATACCGGTCCTTTTTCCCTTGTTTTGTTGCATAGATGCATGTTTTGTTGCTCCTTACTCAGGAGATGTGGCCAGAATGATCTTGTACTGATTACGTTTGGCAATGTTCATCACCTGGACCACCTGTTCCATGGGAACAGATTTATCCACGTATAAAGATACCGTGGGATCATCACTGCTCTGAAGGGCTTGTTGCAGCAGTGGTTCAATGTCATTGAAAGGGACAGCCTGCTGGTTACCGTTGATGTGGTATGAGAAAGTACCTGCCAGGGTATAATGCTTGATGGATACACTAACCTGTGCCTTGTCCGAGATCTGGTTGGAGCTTTTTGGCAGCAATAGCTTCAGGGCGTTGGGATTGACCAGGGTTGAGGTAACCAGGAAGAACAACAGCATCAAAAACACAATGTCTGTCATGGAAGCCATTGTGAAAGACGGCTCGACCTTGGTGTTTCTTTTTATAGCCATGTCATTTTATTTTAGCGGTTCCTGTAAAAGTTCCAGAAAATCCAGCGTATTCTTTTCCATGGTGTTAATGATGGACCCGATACGTGAAGCAAGGTAATTGTATGCAAAGTAAGCCGGTATGCCCACCAGCAATCCGCCCACCGTGGTAACCATGGCTATATAGATTCCCTCTGATAACAGCGATATCTCAATGTTACTTCCGGCCATGGACATATTGTAGAAAGCCTTGATCATACCGATGACCGTTCCAAGAAACCCGACCATGGGCGCGCCACCGGCAACGGAAGCCAGTACAGGCATTCCTTTTTCCAGCCGGGCAACCTCAATGCTTCCCACATTTTCCAGGACAGATTTGATGTCGGCCATTGGCCGTCCAATATTACGCAATCCCTTGGCTATAAGCCTTGAGGATACAGTATTCTGGCTTTCGCACAGATGAATGGCCGACTGTATCTTTCCTTCATATATGAATTCCTTGATATTGTTCATGAAATTCTCGTCCACTTTGGATGCTTTGTGCATGGCAACAAGTCGTTCTCCGAAAATGTAAACGGCTACAATGGATAATGCAAGCAGGACCAGCATCAGCCAACCGCCTTTGGTAGCCATGGACAATAATGAAATTGAAGAAGAGGCTTCTGCAATGGCCTCGGTTTGAAGTACGATGTGCAACATATCAGTTTACAATTATAAGTTTATCATAATGAACCTTCCACAGGAACAAGCCTTCGGGTGGAACGGAAAAACCAGCCAGGGAACGGTTTTTTCCATCCAGTAACTGCAAAATCCATTCCACGGGTTTTTTACCTTTTTCCACCTCCAGCAATGTACCCACCATGCAACGGACCATGTTCCGGAGGAAACGGTTGGCAGTGACCTGGAAGACCCACAACGGGGCCATTCCGAATTCCTGCTCCTGGGTGAACCAGCGGGCTTCGGTAACAGTGCAGGTGTTGCTCACGGTTTGTGTATGGAGTTTGGAAAAGCTTGTAAAATCATGAGTTCCCAGAAACAATGCAGCTCCCTGGTTCATCAGGTCCAGGTCGGGAGGCGTAGCGGCGTATGTTCCCGGAGCGGAAGACATACCTTCCAGGAATGGTTCTTTGTTCCTGCGGATATAATAACGGTAAGTCCTGCTCACGGCATGGTACCGGGCATGGAGGTTTTCAGGTACGTGAAAAATGCCGAATATATGAATATCATTAGGTAATATGGCATTCAATTTGTAAGTTAAGGCTTCACACCCGAAAGGTTTACCGTTGTAATTGAAATGAGCCCAGAAATCAAGCGCGTGGACACCCGTGTCGGTGCGGCCGCATCCTGTGACTGCGACTGTCTCTCTCAAAACACGTCCTAGCGCATCTTCCAGAAAAGCCTGAACGCTACGTGCGTTTTTTTGAATTTGCCAGCCATGGTAATGCGTACCGTTAAAGGAAAGATGAACAAAAAACCGCATAAAGGATGTATCTTTGACAAATATATATGAAAAAAACATAATCGTATAGAAAAATAACATTGTATGGAAACCGTAAACATTAAAGAATTGAACGAACGGATTCAGCGGGAAAGTGCTTTTGTGGATATCATGACGCTTGAAATGAGCAAGGTGATAGTAGGGCAGAAACAATTGGTTGAAAATCTGCTTATTGGACTTCTGGCCAATGGACACATCCTGCTGGAAGGCGTTCCGGGACTTGCTAAAACGTTGGCAATAAGAACATTGGCAAGTGTTGTGGACGCAAAGTTCAGCCGCATTCAATTCACTCCCGACTTGTTGCCTGCCGACCTGATAGGTACCCTGATTTACAGCCAGCGAACAGAGGAATTTCAGGTAAAGAAAGGCCCTCTTTTCGCTAATTTCATTTTGGCTGATGAAATCAACCGCTCTCCGGCAAAAGTGCAATCGGCCCTTCTGGAGGCCATGCAGGAAAGACAGATCACCATTGGAGAACATACATTTCCCCTGCCGGAACCTTTCCTGGTGCTGGCAACCCAGAATCCCATTGAACAGGAAGGGACGTATCCTTTGCCCGAGGCACAGGTGGACCGCTTCATGCTCAAGGTCATTGTGGATTACCCCAAAAAAGACGAAGAAAAACTCATCATCCGCATGAACAATTCCGGTGAATTTCCGACAGCGGCAACGGTTCTCAAACCTGCCGACATCAGGAAGGCCCGGGAGGTTGTCCGGGAAGTTTACATGGATGAGAAAATTGAAAAGTATATAGTAGACCTGGTTTGTGCCACCCGGAGACCGGAGGAGTACAAACTGCCCGAGCTCAAATCCCTGATAGCTTACGGTTCTTCCCCGCGTGCTAGTATTTCCCTTGCCATCGCTTCCAAGGCCTATGCCTTTATCCGCCGCCGTGGCTACGTCATTCCGGAAGATGTCCGTGCAGTGGCCTACGAAGTGTTACGCCACAGGATAGGACTGACTTACGAGGCAGAAGCCGAAAACATTGTCTCTGAAAACATCATCACTTCAATTATCAATGCGGTTGAAGTTCCTTAATAGCCGGCTATGTCTGAAAATTTGCTCAAAAATGTCCGGAAGATAGAGATCAAATCCAGGGGTCTTTCGCACCAGATCTTTGCAGGCCAGTACCACTCAGCTTTCAAGGGCCGGGGCATTGCCTTCAGCGAGGTGCGTGAATACCAGTACGGAGACGACATCAGGGACATGGACTGGAACGTCACGGCAAGAATGAACGCCCCCTATATCAAGGTTTTTGAGGAAGAACGTGAACTGACCGTAGTGCTCGTCATCGATGTGAGCGGCTCGCGGTGGTTTGGCACAACAAAGAAACTGAAGAAGGAATTGCTGGCCGAGGTGGCTGCCATTCTCAGTTTCTCTGCGTCCATCAACAACGACAAGGTGGGAGCGTTGTTTTTCAGCGATAAGGTGGAAAAATTCATTCCCCCGAAAAAAGGACGTTCACACCTGTTGCGTATCATTCGCGAAATGCTGGAATTCGAGCCCGAAAGCCGGCAGACAAACATATCTGAAGCCTTGCGCTTTCTGACCAATGCCATAAAAAAACGTTGCACTGCCTTTATCTTGTCAGACATGATGGATATAGACAATGCAGAACAACCCCGTTTTGAAGAAGCACTGAAGATAGCCGTGAACAAGCACGATCTGGCGGCCATACAGGTTTATGATCCAAGGGAAAAAGAATTACCCAATGTAGGCCTGGTCCGGATGATGGATGCCGAAACATACCGGGAACAATGGGTAGACACCTCGGGAAAAAGGTTGAGGGAGGATTATGCCATGTGGTACAGAAACAGTCAGGAGAGAATTAAAACCCTCCTGAATAAATACCATGTTGATCATGTTAAAATTGCTACTGACCAGGATTATGTGGAACCCCTGATCCGCTTGTTTAAACAAAGGGCGTGATGATGAAACGTTTTCTGTTACAATGGTTTTTCCCGGCCTTGCTCATTATGATGCCACACATATCAGTGGCCCGGCAGGACCCTGCTACAGTACAGGGAAAGGGAGATTCTGTCCTGGGATCGGTTCTGGAAAAGGATAGCATTCTGATAGGGGACCAGGTCTGGTGGAACATGACATTACCACCCGGAATATGGACCGAAGGAATAATCGAGACACCTGAATTCCCATCGCTTCCTTTCGAGATCACCAGGGGGATCGAGGCCTTGTCCGGGGTGCGGCTGGATTCCGTATTCAGGAAAAAAAACCTGGAAAGCATCCGGGCGCGTATTCTGCTGACTTCGTTCGACAGCGGGTCCTATCAGCTGCCGCCCGTTCCGGTTCGTCTGCTACGGCAGGATGGTACAGCTGATACCTTGTGGTTCAAAGGACCCCTGTTAAAGGTTCAGACCATTCCGGTAGACACCACGTCTTTTGAACCTTACGGGCTGAAGCCCCAGATGCGTTATCCGATAACAACCGGAGAAATACTGGCCCTTGCCGGTATTGTCGCACTGGTGACAGGCCTGGTTTTTTTGGCGCTTTATATTATAAGACGCCGCAGGAAGAATCTGCCTCTTTTCGGACCTGTCAGGCCTAAGGACCCGCCTCACATTGCAGCCCTCAAAGTGCTGGAAAATATGAGGAGGCAGGAAATCTGGAAAAAGCAGAAAGCAAAACTATACTATACCCTGCTAACAGACACCATCCGGGTTTACCTCAGGGACCGGTGGGGGATGCAGGCCATGGAACTGACCTCGGGCGAAATGATCGCATCGCTGGAACAGAGGCAACCTGAAGATCCGCTGCTCTCCGGGAAGATCATAGAAGTGCTCCGGGAGATGTTAAGTATGGGTGACCTGGCAAAATTTGCCAAATACACACCGTCAGAAAGTGAAAACGAAGAATCCCTCAGGCAGGCCGTCCGGTTTGTAACAGAAACGGCCAGGTATGAAGAAGAAAAAGAAGAATAAGGAGAACCATTATGTTTTTTGAATATCCCAGACTCCTGTTTTTATTGCTCTTGCTGATCCCTTTGGCAGCCTGGTACGTATACCGGCAAATGAAAGGGAAGCAGGATCCTTCGCTTCAGGTATCTTCGCTGCAGCCTTTTGAAAAAGAGAAGGTTTCCTATAAGAGAATCCTTTATCACGTGCCCTTTGTACTGAGGATGATTGCCCTGGCCGCCCTGATACTGGCCATGTCCAGGCCGCGCTCTTCCTCGGATTATGAAACAACGGTCACCGAAGGGATAGACATCATGCTTGCCATGGACGTGTCCACTTCCATGCTGGCACGTGATTTTGAGCCGGACAGGATTGCAGCTGCGAAGGACATTGCCATTCAGTTTATTGCGGAACGTCCCGCAGACCGCATAGGCATAACCGTATTTGCGGGTGAATCGTATACGCAATGTCCCCTGACAACAGACCGCATCACGCTCATAAACATGATGAAGGAAATCCAGACAGGTCTGATTGAAGACGGAACGGCCATCGGGAACGGACTGGCAACAGCCGTGGCCCGTCTAAGGGATTCGGAAGCCATTAGCCGGGTGGTCATCCTGCTTACAGACGGGGTGAACAACAGAGGCGAGGTGACGCCACTCACAGCAGCCGAAATTGCACGCACTTACGGGGTGCGGGTGTATACAATAGGTGTGGGAGCGCATGGGATGGCTCCCTACCCGGTCATGACGCCTTATGGCGTGCAGATACAACAGATACCGGTGGAAATTGATGAGGAACTGCTTCGGCAGATTGCAGACATTACCGGTGGTGAGTATTTTCGCGCCACGGACAATACAAAGTTGATGTCCATTTACAGTCAGATCAACCAAATGGAAAAAAGCAGGACCCTGGTGGATTCATTTCCCGTATACAGGGAATTGTTCATGATTTTTGCCCTGTCAGCCCTTTTCGCCTTGGCATTGGAATTTTTATTGCGTTGGATCGTATTGAGAAGAATACCCTAAGGAGATATGATACAATTGGCTCAAGTTCAATATTTATGGATCATAGCAGTCATCCCGCTGCTGTTGGTTGTATATGGCCTTTACCGCAGGTACGGAAAGAGGATGCTAAGACGGTTCGGGGATCCGGAATTACTCAAAATGCTCATGCCATCGGTATCACGCCGCAGGGGCTGGATCAAGATAAGCCTCTTTTGTGCCGGCTTGTTTTTCTTTGCCCTGGGTTTGTCGCGTCCCCGTACCGGGGCCCGTGTCAAGGAAATAAAACGTGAAGGTGTGGAAATCATCATTGCGCTGGATGTTTCCAATTCAATGCTGGCCCAGGATTATACCCCCAACAGGCTGGAACGGGCCAAACTGGCCGTTTCGCGCCTGGCGGACAACCTGGGCAGGGACAGGATAGGCCTGATTGTTTTTGCCGGAGATGCATTCGTGCAACTTCCCGTAACAACGGATTACGTCAGTGCCAAACTTTTCCTGAATACCATAAATACCGGATCGGTCCCCCGGCAGGGAACGGCACTGGGCAATGCCATCCTGACAGGTATCAGGAGTTTCAGCCTGGATACACCCGGTAGCAGGGCCCTGATCCTGATTACAGACGGAGAAAACCACGAGGACGATGCTGTGGCGGCAGCCGGGAAAGCTGCAAACCAGGGAATCCAGGTGCATTGCATAGGAATTGGCTCCGAATTCGGGAAACCAATACCTTTGGCCGACGGAGGATTGCTCCAGGATGAGGAAGGAAATACAGTGGTCACGAAACTGGATGAGAAAACATTGATGGAAGTGGCCCGGGCAGGCGGAGGAATCTATGTCAGGGCAGACAATTCAGATTTCGGGCTTCAGGGGATCGTGGATTCGATACGTCAAATGGACCAGCAGGAATTCCAGGCAGTAGTATATGAAGATTTCAATGAGCAGTATATGTACCTGTTTGGTATCGCATTCTTTTTCTTTTTCCTGGAAACGCTCATCGGAGAAAGGAAAGGGCGACGTTTCAAAAGTTTGGATATTTTTACGAAAACAGCGATGGTCTTTGTGTTGTTCTCTGCTCTCTCCATCACAGCCTCGGCCCAGGCAGATAAAAAGGATGTCCGGGCGGGTAACAGGTCTTTCCGCAAGGGAAACCTGGAAAAGGCGCTGCTGGATTATCACAGGGCTGTATCAAGGGATTCCACATCCCTTAAGGCGAGATACAACCTGGCAAACACCATGCACCTGAGCGGAGACGACCAGCAAGCCTCTTCTACCATGGCCACTGTCCCCGATTCCCTGAACATTCCGGAGAAAAAAGCCGATGCATGGCACAACTTGGGAAATTTCCAGCTGTCTGCCAAACAATATGCCGAAAGTATTGAAGCCTATAAGAAATCATTGCGGATACGGCCCGGGGATATGGAAACAAAGACCAACCTGGCATATGCCCAAAAAATGCTGAAAGACCAGCAGGAGAAGCAGGACCAGCAACAGCAGGACCAGGATCAGGACAAGAAGGACCAAGACCAGAACCAGGACCGGCAACAACAGGATCAGAACCAGGACAAGCAGGACCAGAACCAGGTGACACCACCAAAAATAAGCCCCCAGGCTGCGCAACAGATGCTGGAAGCCGTGCTGCAGAAAGAGCGTGAAACACAGGAAAAGGTGAACAAAGAAAAGGCCCGGGCAGCAGTACCTGTTCGTTCCGGGAAAAACTGGTAAACACAGGAAATATGAAAAAGACATTTTTGTTGATTCTTGCAGTTTTAAGCCTGGTGCAGGCAACGGCACAGGGACAGTTTACCGTTGAAGTTCCCAATGTGGTAGCCTCGAAGGAGAGATTCCGCCTGGTATTTACCGCAACAGATCTAGCCCACGAATCTTTCAGTCCACCGTCAATTTCCGGTTTTTTAGTATTGGCAGGGCCAACCACTTCCACCATGAACAGGATGGAATATATCAACGGGCGCAGGACACAAAGCCGTTCAGTCAGTTACACATATATCCTGGAAGCGGGTGAACCGGGAAAATATACCATAGGGGAGGCCTCCATCCTGTCGGACAATGTGACATACAGGACTAAACCGGTAACCATAGAAGTGATTGCCGGAACAGCGGCTCCTGACAGTCCGGCACGCGAAGAAAACATTACAACAGAGGCAAACATTACAGATAAGGACGTCTTCCTGCGGCTTTCCATAAACAAGCGCCGGGTTGTGAAGGGAGAACCGCTGACAGCCACGCTTAAGCTTTACACACGGGTGAATGTGGCCGGGGCAGAAGATATTCGTTTCCCCACCTTTAACGGTTTCTGGAGCCAGGAGGTCTATGCGCCCCAGCAGATTGAATGGCAACGCGAGAATGTGGACGGTGAAATCTACCAGGCAGCCACCTTGAGAAGCTATGTGTTGCTACCCCAGCAAACAGGGGACATCCGGATTGATCCGTCTGAAATAGTATGTGTCATCCAGGTAAGAAATACGCGGCGGGGACAATCCCTGCTGGATGAATTCTTTGATTCCTACCAAACCGTACGCAAACGAGTTATAGCCCCTGCATTGACCGTACGGGTAAATGATCTGCCGGCGGGAGCTCCTGCCTCCTTTACCGGTGCTGTGGGAAAATTCAACCTCAGGGCAGAACTTGGAAAAGATTCTGTAAGTGCCCACGATGCTTTATCCTTATTTGTGACCATTTCAGGAGAGGGGAACATCAACCTGCTGGAAACGCCCCGGGTTCAATTTCCTCCGGATTTTGAAGTATACGACGCCAAAGTGACGGATAATTCACGCAGTACAGGAGGAACTTTCTCGGGATCAAAAACATTTGAATATCCTGTAATTCCAAGGAGTCACGGAGATTTCACCATTGACCCGGTGACCTTTTCCTATTACGACATAGAGGCGGGAGTATACAGGACCATAAGTTCCCGCCCGCTAGAGCTGAAAGTTTCAAGAGGTTCCCAGACACCAGCCCAGGGAATGCCTTATACACCGGGCACGCACCGCCGTGCTGTGGAAAGCCTGGGACAGGACATACGGTTTATTCATACTTCTGTGCAGCCCTGGCGGGTGAAAGGCAGGTATTTTACAGGGAGTGTTTATTATTTTGTTCTGA
>Ga0179937_1288918_pt1 | contig 10417 bp, 13 predicted proteins | sample AD_UKC028_sludge_FD_135980 | JGI IMG/M metagenome (GOLD analysis project Ga0179937, IMG submission 135980) | Active sludge microbial communities of municipal wastewater-treating anaerobic digesters from Illinois, USA - AD_UKC028_MetaT... | ecosystem: Engineered > Bioreactor > Anaerobic >...
CGAAGCCGGCCACGGCTTGATTAACGGGCAGAATGTCGCCCAGAATCAGCGCTAGAATGATCAGCAGGGCGACGATGTCGGGCCGCAGCCGGTCGCTGGCGAACAGGATGACGGCGGCGGCCAGCAGGCCGAAGACGAACAGGGCATCGGGAGTCATCGGTTGCGAAATTCTGGTGAGTGAGAAGACAGAGTGAAACTTTAACTCAAAGGGAGGGAGTGGGTCATGCGAACGCTGAGGGAAGCCGGAGGTTTTGACAGGAGCGAACGACTGCGATGATTGCACTGCTTCGGCATCCCGCCCGCCTGCTGGTTGTTGGCTTTGCCGCCGCTGTGGTCGTTGGCGGTGGATTGCTGGCCTTGCCCATCGCCAGTCAGGGAACACCACTCGCGTTCCTCGATGCGCTGTTCATGGCGGTCAGCGCCGTATGCGTGACCGGCCTGGCCGTGGTGGACCCTGGCGGTACGTTCAGCAGTTTTGGTCTGGCAGTGTTGCTGATCCTGGTACAAATCGGTGGTTTGGGCATTGCAACCCTGTCTACGACGCTGCTGTTGCTGGCGGGTCAGAACGTATCGTTCTCCAGCCAGGATGCGGTGCAAGAGAGCTTTACCTTGAGTCATCGCGTCAGTCTGGACTCCCTGTTGCGACAGGTGTTGATATGGACATTGGCGATAGAGGCGCTGGGGGCGGGTTTGCTATTGCTGACCGAAAGTCAGCGGTTGCCGTTCGGTCAGGCAGTGTGGTTTTCAGTGTTTCATGCGGTCACCGCTTTTTGCAACGCGGGTTTTGCCCTGCGTCCTGATAATCTGATGGGAGATCGCGCCAACGCCGGCGTCATATTCCCGATTGCGTTGCTGGTGATTCTTGGCGGCCTGGGATTCACCGTGCTGGCGGAACTGGTTCGCTGGCGCGTTCGTCGCTGGCGGGGACAGCGGACCGCGCTCAGTCTGCACGCCAAGGTGGCTTTGACCATGACCGGGGTTCTGCTCCTGGTCGGAATGATCGGGTTTGCGGCGCTGGAATGGAACAATCTCTTGCGGGACATGGGCTTCGGCGAAATGTTGCTGGTTAGCGGGTTTGCCGCGGTGACGCCGCGCACTGCCGGGTTCAATACCATCGATTATGGTCAGGCGACGGCTGCGACCTTGTATTTCACCATGGTGCTGATGTTGATCGGCGGTTGTCCCGGCTCAACCGCAGGGGGTGTTAAGGCGACTACATTGGGGGTATTGCTGGCGCTGGCGCGTTCCCGTTACTTGGGCGAGCGCGGCGTTCGGCTGTTCAACCGCAGCGTGCCGGAGACCAACTTGGCCAAAGCCGCCTGGGTGGTGGCGCTGGCGCTGGTTGTCGCCACACTGGGGATAATCCTGCTGTTGGCGGTGCAAATCGAAGGGCCGTTCCGCTCGCATTCCGGCGAGTGGTCGCTGGGTTTATTATTTGAGGCGGTTTCGGCGCTGGGAACCGTCGGTTTGTCCACGGGCATCACGCCGCAATTGAATGAGGGCGGCAAAATCCTGATCATGGCACTGATGTTCGTCGGGCGACTAGGGCCACTCACCATCGCCCTCGCCATCGCCCGGCAGAAACCGCGTCCGGCGGTGTCCTATGCGGAAGAGCAAGTGATGATCGGTTAATCGGCGCAACAAGAGGAGAGGGCCATGCGCGTTGCTGTGTTGGGATTGTCGGATTTCGGCTTTCATCTGGCGTGCACGCTGAGTGAGCTCGGCGACGAAGTGATGGCGGTGGATCGGGATGAGGAGCGGGTGCAAAACATCATGCGCCATGTCGGCAAGGCCATCGTCACTGATGTTGCCGACCGCGAGGCGCTCAAGGATTTGGGCATCCGGCACATGGACGTCGTGGCGGTGGATGTCGGCGAACGGTTCGAGACCAGCGTATTGCTCACACATTATTTGCGGGAACTGGGCGTGGCGCGGGTGCTGGTCAAGGTGGCCAATGAGGACCAGGGACGGATTTTGAGTCTGATCGGGGCTAACGACATTGTTCAGCCGGAACGGGAAATTGCGGTCAAGACAGCGCATCTGGTGCATTACTCCCGCGCCAGATTGCTGGACGCCATGCCGCTGGGCGGCGGCTATTTTGCGGTCAGCGTCCAGACGCCGGCCAGTTTTGCGGGGCGCGCTGTGGCTGATTTGGGGTTGCTCGACCGTTATCAGGTGCAGTTGATGGCTATTAAGCCGGCATCTGAATCTGTTGCGCCTTTTCTGCCTGATCCAACGTATCTGTTGTCGCAGGATGACGTGCTGGTGGTGATGGGCGAAGAGATGAAACTGATCGAGTTGCATCAGAAATTGAAATGATGCGGGTGGGGAAAAACGATGCATGCGCCATGATGGTTCTATGAAATTTTCCGTTGCGCGTTCAAGGTCGGGCCAGCATGGCTCAATCGCTGCCGGAGATCGTTCAGCCTTTACGATGGGGAATCGCCAGCGGTCAGGCTCGCCAGTCGGGGTCGATTTGCCCATCGACGATGCCGATCCGCCGGTCGGCGGCGCTGGCGAAGGAAGGATCATGGGTGACGACGATGACCGTTTTGCCCATCGCTCGCGTCAGATCATGCAGGATTTGCCGAACGTTCGCTGAGGCGTGACTGTCCAGATTGCCGGTCGGTTCATCGGCCAGAATGATAGGCGGCTCATTGGCCAGAGCACGGGCGATGGCCACGCGCTGGCGCTGCCCGCCGGAAAGTTGATGGGGATGTTTGTGGCCGTGTTCGCTGAGTCCAAACTGATCGAGTAATTGTTGGGCGCGTTGCTGTGCCGCTTCCTCGCTGAGCGCTCCCAACCGGCGCATGGGCAGTTGTACGTTATCCAACACGGTGAATTCGGCCAGCAGAAAATGGAACTGGAAGACAAAGCCCAGATGGCGCAGACGGGTCGCCGCCAATTCATCCTCGCCATAACCGGAGGTGTCCCGCCCCTCCAGCAGCACCCGACCCGATGTTGGGGTATCCAACAGACCGAGCAGATACAGCAGTGAGGATTTGCCGGAGCCGGACGGTCCCATAATGGCGAGAAACTCACCGCGCTCAACCTTCAGGTCGATGTCCCGCACCAGCGTGACCGGCGCTTCGCCGGGCAAAATACGTCCCAGCCGCTCCGCCGCCAGCACCGGATTCATGCCATTCCCCGCAAAATCATGACCGGCTGTACGCGCCCCGCCTTGCGCGCCGGCAAATAGGCCGCGCCTACTGCGGAAATCAGGGCGAAACTGGCCGCCAGCAAATATTGTTCCCAGCCCCAGTAGATCGGCAGATGGACGATATCCGTCGCGCCGGGCGGCTTGATTTCGACCTGGGTCAGCAGCCACATCAGCCCAATGCCGAACGTGACGCCCATCAGGCTGCCGAGGATGCCGAGAATCAGCCCCTCCGCGAGGAAGATGTGGCGAATATCGCGGGCATGGAAACCCATGGATATGAGAATGGCGATGTCGTGGATTTTCTCCATGACGATGGTGGAGATGGTGTTGTAGATGCCGAAAGACGCCACGACCAGGATCGCCGAAACTACGCTGTACATGATCAGATTGCGTACCAGTAGTACGCTCATGATGTCTTCCGCCGCTTCCTGCCAGGACACCGCCTTGTAGCCGCCTTGCTGTTCGATGACGGCGGCGACTTCACGGGCGGCGTAGGGATCATCCAGTTGCAGAATGAAGCGATTGACCCGGTTGGCCCGATCCAGCAGTCCCTGCGCCCGTTTGAGCAGGACGAAGGTTTGGGACTCGTCGTAATTGGCGTTGCCGGTGCGAAAAACGCCGACCACTTTCAGCGTGCGCACTTCACCGCCGGGTGAGGACGCATTCACTACGCTGCCCATTTCCAGGCCGAATTTTTTCGCCAGTCCATCACCGATCACGATGCCATTGGGATTCGCCGCCAGCGCGTCCAGTGAGCCATGAATCAGCTTCTCCTCGATGGTGGACACGCCTTTCATCTTGTCCGGGACCATGCCGTTGAGGGTCACGCCTTCGATGCGCCCGGCGAACGTCAGCACCACCGATCCCACCAGTACCGGCGCGGCGCGCAGTCCCGGCAGGGATTCAATAAAGGCCAGTTTTTGAATATGGCCGCGAATGCCGCGCACCTCGGTCAACGGCTTGACCCGCCGAATTTCTACCGCGCCATTCGGCCATTGTTGCCAGGCCGGCTGTTTCTCAGGGTTACGGTATTCATCGGAGACCGTGATATGCGGGCTGTTATCGATCAGCCGCTTGATGAAATCCTGCTCGGAGCCGCGCATTAATGAGGATACCGCGAGAAAGAACGCGACGCCCAGCGCGATGCCGACCAGGGAAACCAGCGTCGGACGGCGGCGGCTGACCAGTTGCGTCACGGCAATGGCTAGTTGGATGGACATGAGGGATCGGATTAATGGATGGGTGGTTCAAGGCGTGGTGGAGGCGTTGGCGGTTTGAACCGTCGGGAATCCGGCGGTTCAATGCAGGTTATGGCGTTTTTCATCAGTTGCCCCAGCGCTAACACAGGCGTATGCTCAAACTTCCTAAAAACATTACGCCGTTCCCCGCCCGGTCAGGCGGTCTTTTTGTTTGTGCCTCGCTATTCACCAATGGGGAGGTGTCGGGTCAACCGTAAGGTCCCGGCGGTCGTAATGCCGTAGGAGCGCCTCCCCGCCTGCTTGACGGGATCATCCTAAATGATTACGGAGATAGCATCATGACCGCTCAAGTCATTCCCTTCACCTTCCAGCAGCATTCCATTCGCACAACGCTCATCGAGGGCGAACCGTGGTTTTGCCTGATTGATGTGTGTGCTGTATTGGAAATCCAAAACAATCGTCGTGTGGCGGCTGAAATGCTGGATGAAAAGGGGGTACGCAAAATATACGTCCTTACGCAAGGCGGTGAACAGCAAGTTATTTTTGTCAATGAACCCAACCTGTACCGGGTCATTTTCCGCAGCAACAAGCCGGAAGCGAAAACCTTTCAGGATTGGGTGTTCAACGACGTGTTGCCGGCGCTGCGTCGCCAGGGTCGCTATGAGACGCCCGGCGCTCGCCCTGAGCCTTTCTTGGTCATGACTCAATCCGAATGCGCCGCTTTCTTCGAGCGTTGCATCACGCGAGCGATTCGGGCGGCGATTGGCGCGCCACGCGCTCGGCGGGTGAAATTCAGCGATGCGGAAAAAGTCGATATGCTGCGACTGCGGGAGCAGGGGGTGGGTGTGGCGGAAATTGCCCGGCGCTTGAATCGTTCCGCCGGGTCAGTGGGCAATTTTTTGTTACAATACCGGCGCAATGTCTCCAGATCGAGCATCAACTGAAACCTAATTCAATCGCACTTTTTTATAAAATTTATCAATCAATGAGTTGAAATGTCTAACTTTAATTTGAGACAATAAACTTATTAAGCATTAGCGTTAGATAATGTTGCTCAGGTGGGTTACCCAAGCGGCGAGATTCTTCCGTTACTGATGGGTTGGGATTCTGGATAGCTTGAACGGTTTATTTTGAGTAAGCCTTCGTCTGTGTGATTGAATTTAGACTGATGAGGGGATGCTATACAGAATTTTGTAGGTGATAGGCAGAATTCTGTCTAGTCCAATATTGACTCTTTCTGTCTACCCAACAGTTAGGCATAAACGATGGAAAAGTTGTTTCAAGAGCAGGTTGAGCGAGTTGACCGTCTTATGAAGATCGTTGAGGCAAGCGACCCTTACAAGGTAATGAGTGGCTTGTTATTTTATGACGTGCTGATTTTACATGCCAATCAATGTGGCATTTAAAGGACTGGATTCTTAACGATCCATACTTTGGCGCTGGGGACATAGCAGCACTAAGCCGCGAAATTCATTCAATGCGCTGCTTACTGGTATGTTCAGATATAGCTAATGGTACCAAGCACCTTTCATTGAATCGCCCGAAGATTGGAAGTAAGCTCTCGGATAGAATTGGGTTTCATCTGGATACTGCAAAAGGAGTGTTTCAAGAGTTTTATTATATATCCTGTGACAACCCAGCGGATGAATTTCATGAAATGGAAATCCGAACACTCCTCCGGTACTGTAGGGATTCTTGGGAGGACATTATTAGCCGTTATTATTTATCTCAAGCTGATGCATGGCTAGACTAACAAGCAAAATCAGGAAAGAATCCTTCTACTTCGTAGTATATTTTTCCTATGTTTGCTGCATGGAGAAATAGATTAAGATATGAAAATTTTACAAGCTGTATTGTGGCTGATCCTGTGTGGTTGGTCATTCTCAGTCTTAGCTCGTGGCTATCCTAATTATGGTGGAACCAGTTTAGAACCATTTGAGCAATTACTTGTCACTATCGTAATTCTTATCGGTTCAGTATTCGCTTATGGATTCCTGTCATCATCTATCAGTGAATGGAAACAAAGGCAAGCCATGACCGCAGAACAAAAAGCTAGCGTTCAAAGAGACTCATTGGCTTGGGCGCTTATCGGTTATCTAATTGTGGCGTTTTTCTTAAGCGCACCGGTGTTTTTCGCTATCAAGTGGCTCGGTAGTCGGGATTTGTTGATTCAGACTTGGTATTGGGTATGGACCGCAGCATTCGTTGGGCTGACCTTCATACGAAGAACTTAGCCGTGTGTAGGTTGGTTTGCCGTCTTTTTGGCAACACAACATTCAATTAACCTGTCTAACTGGCGCTTGACCTGACCCGCCTACGGCGGGCAGGTGAAGATGGTCGTTAGGCAAGGATTTATAATTTGCAGATGGAAGATACTGATGGATTTTGAGTGGGATGAGGCAAAAGCATCTACGAATCAGAAAAAACATGGTATCTCCTTTACTGAAGCCAGTGAAGTGTTTAATGATGAGTTCTCTTCTTGTGTTTCTGATCCAGATCATTCCTACGAAGAAGAGCGGTATTTGCTTTTTGGTGTTTCATCAAAAAGCAATTATCTCGTGGTATCTTTCACTGAAAGAGAGGATTCTATTCGCATTATTTCGGCAAGACGCATGACTAATCAGGAGCGTAAAGCCTATGAACGATGAAGATACATTACGACCTGAATATCCCGCAGACCTTATCAAGTCCGGGGTGCGTGGAAAATATGTCAAACGCTATCGGGAAGGAACAAATATTGTTGTTATTTCCCCTGAGTTGCATAAGCTTTTCCCCGATTCAGATTCCGTCAATAAAGCACTACGCGAGTACGCAAAAGAGCATGAAATATCAGCCTAACTGGCTGCTGCACCGGAGACCGCGCCACAGCCGGTGTTGGCATTTGAACGCTCATCGCGTGGCACGGCCCCGGTGAGCAAGGGCGTTAGGCAAGAAACTTTTACTTTGCAAACAGGAGCTAAGAAATATGAAAGCTGAATTCACTGCCATTGTGAAAAAAGACGGCGACTGGTGGCTAGGCTGGGTTGAAGAAATACCCGGCACTAATGCTCAAGAAAGAACAAAAGAAGAATTGCTGGTTAGCTTAAAAGAAGCTGTCATTGACATTCTAGAATTGAGAATTGCAGAGTCTCGTAGACAAGCCGAAAGGGATTTTGAGGAAATTCCATTAGTTATATGAAAAGAAGCAAGCTCATTCAACAAAGAATGGATGTGTTTTGCTGAGAGAAGGCAGCAGGCACTCGATTTGGAAAAACGCAAATAACGGAGAAATGACAGCAGTGCCGCGTCATAGTGAAATTAAGGATTTTATGGCACAAAAATTTGTAAAGACCTCAAAATCGATCTGCCATAAGAAGCCGATAAATCGCTTCAACCACCCTTGTACTTTGCTGAGGCAAAACGGCGACTGAACTTTGTAGGTGGGGTTGCCGTCTTCTTGGCAACCTAACATTTCAATCAACTGGCCTAACTGGCTGCTGCACCGGAGACCGCGCCATTGACGGGCGTTGGTGATGTCAAGGACTGCAAGGCGCGGCCCCAGTGAGCAAATTCGTTAGGCAATAAGCCGATAAAGATAAACTATAAAATTGAAGAGTTATACTTATGTTCTCTCGATATTTAGGAAAGATTAGCGGCGCAAAACCCGCCTAACTGGCTGTTGCACCGAGAACGATAGCAGGTGAATATTGAAACTGAGATATTCGAAAAGTCGTGATGAGACAACTCGACCCTATTTGGAATTATTTGTTATGAGAAACTACACAGCAATTGTTGAGCGTTGCCAAGACACTGGGCTTTATGTCGGTTTTATCCCTGGATTCCAAGGAGCGCACACGCAAGCGGAAACCTTGGATGAACTCAATCAAAACCTTCGAGAAGTAGTTGAAATGCTGCTTGAGGATGGTGATCCCATACTAGAGGCTGAATTCATCGGTACTCAAAGCGTTGTTGTAGCTTAAATATGGGACATTCACCTATTCTTAAGCCTCGTGAACTTGTTGTATTGCTTGAAGCATTGGGATTTGCTGAAGTTCGACAGCGAGGCGCTCATAAGCAGTTTCGCTATCCTGATGGCAGGTGTACCACAGTGCCATTTCATGCGGGCGCGATGTGTCACCCATTTTGCTTCGACAAATTGCAAAAGATGTTGGCTTAACGGTTGACGAACTTCTTAATGCTAAAGCCTCACTGGGCGTTGCACCGAACGCCATTGCCTGTCGTGGACAATTCCATCAATAAGGCAAACTCCGCACCCGCCGACCTTCCCGCAACCCGTTTGCCGGACGAATCACCAACACATCGGCTTCCGCCAAACCGGAGATAATCTCGATTTTCGCCTCACCGGCGACGCCCGTTTCAACGGACTGGCGATGTAACCGCCCGTCACGCACCGTCCAAACCTGACCCTTCACTACCGCCGTCGCCGGCGCCAGCAAAGCATTCTCGCGCTGCTCGACGATGATATTCACCTCGGCGGTCATGCCGATCCGCAGCGGAATCTCGTCGTCGGCGAAACGAATGCGCACCCGGTAACTGCGCGTGACCGGATTGCCTTTCGGGGTGATGTCCTCAATCATTCCCTCCAGTACCCGATCTGGCAAAGCGGGGGCGCGAATCAGCACCCGTTGTCCAGGATGGACCAGCAGAATGTCCTCCTCATCCACCTCAGCCTCAATCCGCAACGGCGCACAACAGGAAAAGTAGAACACCGGCTGATTGGCCGGGATCAACTGGCCCACTTCGCCGTCGCGTTGCAAAATTTGTCCGTCAGCCGGCGCGTTCAGCGTCATGTAAGAACGCAGGGTCCGCGCCCGCGCCAGAGCCGCTTCCGCCGCCTGCCACTCGGAGCGCGACCGATCCCGTTCCAGCACCGTCCCCAATCCCCGATCCAGCAGCGTCTGGGCGCGATCCAGTTGAGTCTTGGCGAAACGGGCGCGCGCTTCCAGTTCGTCCACCGATTTGCGCAAGTCCTCATCTTCCAGCCGAGCCAGGGTCTGACCTTCACGCACCGCTTGACCTTCATCGACATGAAGTTCCATCAACCGTCCAGCCGTGCGCGGCGCGATGGGTAGCATGACGGTTGGCTCCACCGCGCCGGTGGCGTAGATCGCCCGCACCGCCGGCCCGCGCGTCGGGTGAGCGGTTTCTACCGTGATCGGCCCGAACAGCCGCCATGCTAAAAAGCCGCCGACTCCCAGCAGGGCCAGCGCAAGCATCGTCCAAAAAAATCCATGTCGTTTCATGGAAACATGATAACCGGTCTATCGGCCCTCGCGCATGAACCGGGAAGTCGTGAAGATTTTGTCGTTATCGCTATCCCATTCAGCGAGCGGCTAAATTTTCCGCTCAAAGGGCGTCAGCGCCCGATGGGTCAAGCGATAAAGCTGAGCCGGGCGGTGCGCGCCAGTGCGGAACTGGCCGGGAATCGGCTCAATGATGTCCTGCTCCATGATCTTGTGCCGGAATGAGGCTTTATCGAGTCGAGTTCCCTGGGTTTGCTGATAGATGCCGTGCAGGTCATTCAGGGTAAAGATCTCGGGCAACAGGAATGCGGGCAATGAGGAGTAGGTCGCCTTGCTGCGCAACCGTTCAATCGCCTTGGCGACGATCTGGTCGTGATCGAAGGGCAACTTGGGTAAGTCCTCCACCGGCAGAGTTTCCGCAACCTGGCTGTGATCCAGCAGGGAAGCGGGAATCAGCGCGTAGTAGGCGACGCTGATCGACCAGCCCCGGGTATCGCGGTCTTTCCCGGAGAAGGTGTAAAGCTGCTCCAGATAGGGCGCGTCAAAGCCGAGCTTGGCGCGGATGACCCGCCGGGCCGCATCCTCGGTATCGACATCTTCCTGAACATGCACAAACCCGCCGGGCAGCGCTAACTCACCTTGTTCAGGCGGTTCCTTGCGCCGCGCCAGGATCAGACACAGGCGCTCATGCAGAATGGTGAACAATGTAGTATCGACCATCGCCAGCGGTTGCGGAAAAGTGGTTTCCACGTCCCAGTCTCCTGAATACCGTTGTGCTTCAATGTTATAAGAAAATAACAATGATTCTATAGAAA
>Ga0179937_1184975_pt1 | contig 9733 bp, 7 predicted proteins | sample AD_UKC028_sludge_FD_135980 | JGI IMG/M metagenome (GOLD analysis project Ga0179937, IMG submission 135980) | Active sludge microbial communities of municipal wastewater-treating anaerobic digesters from Illinois, USA - AD_UKC028_MetaT... | ecosystem: Engineered > Bioreactor > Anaerobic > Digestate...
CGGTTTGCTGCTGATCTGCGAATTGAAGTCCTCCATCGACAAGGCCGGGATGTACATTTTCGAGCGCAAGGCGCGGTTTTACGAGCAACGGCACCAGCGGACCGCAAACCGGCTGATCGTAATTTCACCGATGATCGATGCGCGGGCGCGCAAGGTGGCGGAGCGGCTGGGGATCGAGACCTACGGCGATTCGACCGAGGTGGAGGCGTTGTGAATCTGGGGAATTCTGGCGCTTTAGGCGGTATAGGTCAGGAGGCAGTGAACCGGTTTCACCTTTGGTCATTAACCCTTGGCCTTTGGCTTTTGGCCTGGTGCTTGGCGGCGCCGGCCGTTGCTACGCCGACCCTGGAGCAGGAGCAGGAAATCCGCACGACCTTGGTGACCCCGCACACGAAGTGGGCGCAGCCGTATGCGGGTGGGATGACACGGGTACTGTTCTTCAGCGATTACCGCGAAACCCGGGCGCGCGAGATTGTGGAGCTGATGCAGCGCTTCGACATCAAGGCGGATGCGGCGTACTGGACCCGGAGTGACAAAAAGCCTCATCCTTATCAATGGCATAATGGTGAGGAGGGCATCGCCCGCATCCGTCGCTTGCTGGAAAGCAATGTCCACGAGGTGTTTCTATTCAATGGCGTTAGCCCGGACAACTTGCCGCGTGAACTGCGGGATGCGTTATTGGCGCGGGTGGCTCAAGGCAGGGGGTTGGTGTTGGTGGGGGTCAAGGAGCGGCAGAGGCTGGATCCACCACTGGACAACGATCCCGACCGGGTGGCGCTGGATGAGCCACTGATGCTCGATCAGCCGTTCCCACGGCAAGCCGGGCGAGGCGAACCCGATGCGGAGTTATTCGCGTTGAAGCAGGGTCGGGCGGCGCGGTTGCCGCCCGCGCCGGTGGTGGACTATGTCTTTGGCTGGGAGGTGGCCTACGACCATTGGCAAGAGCGGTTGGGGCGCACGGTGCTGTGGGCAGCGGGGAAACTGCCAGCGCAACCGTTGCGGTTGCGCCGCGAACCGGGTGCGGATACGGCCAACCCCGCTGAGGTGCGGCTGGTAGTGACACTGTCGGCGGATGCACCCATCGCCCAGGTGCGGATTCGCGAGCGGCGTGACGATGGTCTGGTGGTGCGGGATTCAACTCAGAATTCCCCTCCTTGGCCAAGGAGGGGCGGCGCGGAGCGCCGGGGTGGTTCGGACCCCGCTCTGGCAGCGGAGTGGGAACTCGCCGGCCCGCCCGCCGCCGGTCTACCCGCTGGCCGTTATTACGACGAGGTGATCGCCAGTGATGCCGCTGGTCGGGTAGTAGCGTGGGCAACCTTGCCGTTCGTGGTGGCCTCACATCATCAGGCGCGACTGGAACTGTCGCGAACTTGGGGTGAGATCGGCGAGACCTTGGCAGGGAAGGTAAGCTTGGCCGGCCCAGCATTGGAAAACGGCCGGGTATTGGTCGAATTGCGCGACCGTCGGGGCCGGATTCTGGCCGCTACGCCGCCTGTTGCGTCCAATCAGGCTATGGCACCATTTTCATTTCCCATCCCTGAATGGTATCCGATGCTGGTGCAAGTGCGGGCAGTGGTGCGGGATGATGCTGGCGAAGTGGTGGACGCGGTGGCTTATTTCAATGTGACGAAGCGCCATCGCGACCGTTTCAATTTTTTGTCTTGGGCCATCCCCATCGGTCCCACGGCGGCTTGGGCGCACGAGGCGCTGGCGCGGTTGGGAGTAACCCTGGAGTTGGGAAATTCTACTCCTGTGATGGCGGCCTACGACATGGCCGTGGTGCCCTATACGACGCGGATTCTGGCAGAGAAGGATGAACGCGGCTGGATGAAGCCCGTACCTTGGAACCAGGAGCCGGAAATTCAGCAGTACGTGGAAAACCTGGTGGCCAAATACGAACCAGCCCGGCGCCATGGGGTGTTCGCCTATTCACTGGGCGATGAAACGGTGACGCGCGGTTCGGATGTAAGCCCGTCGGATTTAGTGGCCTATCGCCGGTATCTTCAAGGTATTTACGGTAATATCGCTGCGCTCAACGAGAGTTGGGGAACTGCTTATGCGGAGTTCGAGGCGATTGAACTGCTGGAGGCCAGCGATCCGACCGAGGCAGGGGCAAAGCTTGTGGGGCACTATGCCCGTTGGCATGACCGACAAGCATGGGAGAGCGCCAACTTTCTCGGGTTGTGCCGCCGCTTTGGCGAGGAGTTTCGGCGACTCGATCCGCAGGCGCTGACCGGCTTTGAGGGGGCGGGCCGGGTGGGGAGTAGTGACGATATCGAGGGTATTGTGCGGACCAACGGGTTCTGGACACCCTACCCCGGTCCGGGTGATCAGGTACTGCGCGGGATCGCGCCGCGCGATTTTCCGTATGCGAACTGGATGGGTTACGCCAGGGATGTCGATTCGCTGACCTGGTCCTATTGGCGCATGGTACTGAACGGTAGCCACGGGGTTTGGTGGTATCGCTGGGATGGCATCGGCCGGTTTATCGGGTTGCTGCGCCCTGATCTGAGTCCGTCCGATGAAGTGGCGGCGATGCTGGAGGATACTCGGATCACCCGTGAGGGCTTGGGTGATTTGTTGCTACGCAGCGAGATGCAAACTGACGGGATTGCGTTGTTCTATTCGCAGCCATCAATGATCGCGGCGCAGGTGGCGGAGGGCCCTAGTTATGGTAGAGCAGCCAGTCAACATGAGGCATGGCAGCAAGTATTGCTTAACTTGGGCTTAAGCTTCAATTATATGACCGATGCGATGCTGCGGCGCGGCGATATTGATCCCCGGACCACGCGAGTCTTGATCTTGCCACGGGCTGAGGCGCTCGGTGAAGAGGAAGCGCGCCGGATCACCACATTTGTCGAAGCTGGCGGTACAGTGATCGCAGATGTACGGCCAGGGCGGTTTACCGGGCGGGGGAAGCCGCGCACGGCTGGGGCGCTGGATGCGTTGTTCGGGGTGGATAGCCGGGGTTCGGCTGGTGCGGTGCAAAGGGCGACGATGGAGATCCGGTTAGGTGAGGGACAACCGACGTGGCGGTTCGAGGGAATGACAGTGGATTCGGGGGTCGTGGCCAATGGGGCGATAGTGCTGGGGCGGGTAGGTCAGGCCCCGGTAGTGTTTAGCCATGCCGTTGGTCGAGGACGGGCGATTCTGCTCAACTTCTTAATGACAGCCTATCCGCGGATGGGCGCGGTTGGATCACCAGCGGGAACTGCTGAGCTATGGCGAGCGTTGCTCGATCAGGCTGGAGTCGCAGCACCGTTCACTCTGGTCCGCGCTGATGGATCCGCAACCGGCAATTTGCAAACACAACGCTGGCGAACTGGCGAGATTGAGTTGCTGGGGCTTATGCGAGATCCGGAGACACCGCCAAGGCAATACGCATTGACAATGAAGGAGAGGGATGCGCCTGCCGATTTTGTGCTGAAGCTGGCTTCCCCTCGCTGGATTTATGATCTGCGCGATCATCGTGATCTGGGCAGGCAAAGTGAAATTCGGTTGAAATTGAATGTAGGCCGGGCAACATTTCTGGCGTTGCTGCCTGAAGCCGCGCCAGTACTACAAGCGGCGCTGTCATCTGAGCGTGTCCAGCTTGGCGAAACGCCAGAGTTGCAGGTGAAAGCGCCACAGGCAGTCGGTGCTCACGCGGTATGGATGACAGTGGTAAAGCCGGATGGAATCGAGGCGGATGAACTGCGCGCCACGCGAGTCATTCCACGGGGCGAGATAGTGCGTTTGCCGCTGCCAGTGGCGCTAAACGAGGCGCGAGGACGCTGGTTGGTGCGTTTGCGGGAATTGTATACGGGGCGGTTAACGGAATTACCGCTGTCCGTTAGAGAGGTTAACGCTAATGGACGGTAAAGGTTTGTTTCGGGCTGCAATGGGCTTATGTGCGGCCATTGCTAATTTGGTGCTTTATCCTTCATGAAGCAGATTTTTATAATTTTTTCCTTACTGATAGAGCGATCTTCTAACTTGCTTGGATTTTTACTTGGGAGAATTCATCGGTATCGCTTCGCCTGTATCGGAAAGAACTTTTCTTTTGATCCATATGGCGTCTATTCCTACTCCAATATCAGTATTGGTGATAATGTCAAGCTAGGCTATAGGCCAATACTTATCGCCAGCAGGTCAAAAATCAGAATTGGTAACAATGTAATGTTTGGGCCTGAGGTCACTATTAGAGGGGGGAATCATCGTATTGATATTTTAGGTCGACATATGATCGATATTAAGGAGGGTGAAAAAAGACCTGAGGATGATCCAGGAGTCGTTATAGAAGATGATGTTTGGATCGGTACCCGAGCAATTATTCTTGCAGGGGTAGTGGTAGGGCGAGGTGCAGTGGTCTCAGCCGGTGCTGTAGTGACAAAATCAGTACCACGCTACGCCATTGTCGGTGGGCATCCTGCAAAACTCATCAGGATGCGCTGGTCAGACAATGAAATAGCCGAACATGAGAGGTTGTTGGCATTACAGGAGAACGTATGACATCCGCTCACAACGAGCGGGCTAGAAACCGGGGGATTATAGCCGGTATCCTTGGTGGATTTCTCGGTCGTAGTGTTTCCTTACTGGCGCCATTCATCGTTATGCCAGCTATGTTGCGCTATTTGGGGGATGCCGGTTTTGGTGTCTGGATGACGGCAGTATCCCTCACCAGTATGGCTATGTTCATTGATTTTGGTATCGGGAATGGGTTGTTGACACGGCTTTCCAGGGCTTTCGGAGCGGAAGACTATGCTGGCATGCGTAGTTATATCGCTAGCGCCTATGCGGCTTTGACGGTGGTTGCGACTATTCTGCTAGGTGCTCTATTGGTGATGATTTTTGCCGCACACTCTGGATGGCCGATTAGAGTTGGGAGCATGGTTTCTCAGAACTCCTTAACTATTATCACTGTCTGCCTTGCTATCTTCATCATCGGCGTTCCGATATCAGTTATCCAGAAAGTCATGTATGCCTGCCAGAAACTATGGCTCAGTAATCTGTGGCAGATCGTGGGGGCTACCTTATCGGTGGTATTTTGCCTGTTGGCTATCCGGGTTGCACTAACGCCTTGGCAGGTGATCGCTGCTTACTCATTGTCACCAGTGGTAGTGATGTGCGCATCAACGATCTGGTTCTTTGGCAAGCATCCTGAACTACGACCACGAGTAGTGGATTTTTCCAGACGACACGCCATCGATTTACTACGCATCGGCGTGCGCTTTTTGGCGTTGTCTGTGATTACTTCGACTGCACTAAATGCTGATAACCTCATCATCGCCCAACGCCTAGGTGCCGAAGCGGTGACGGCGTATGCGGTTCCGGCCAAGCTCGCTTCGCTTCTAGGCTTGGTAGTGACTACATTGTTTCTGCCCCTTTGGGCCGCAAATGGTGAGGCTTTGGCCAGGAACGATTATGCTTGGGTTAAGCGGACTATGTTAAAAATGAGCGTTTTTGGAGGGCTGATTGTATTTTCGGCTGGAGTATTATTAGTTACGCTTAGCGGCTTCATTATTCATCTATGGATGGGCAGAGTATTTGAGAATCAGGTTGAAGTTCTGATATTCCTGTGTTTATTGTCAATTTTAATGGCTATCAGTGCGCCATTTAATATGTTATTAAATAGTGCAAGCAAAATGCGATTTCAAATCAGAGCTTGGTTTATTTTTTTAGTTACCTCGGTAAGCTTAAAGTATTTTTTTCTCTCGTGCTGTGAAATTTGGATTATTCCTTTGGTTAGTGCTTTAAGCTATCTTGTGATTATACTACCAGCAGTCATTTTCAGTGCTTTAAAAATTATAAATAAGGAAGTTTTAACATGATTTACCTGATTAAAATGATTATTCGTTCGGTAATAGACAGAGTACATATTGCCAGGGATCCTATAGGCTTTGCTAAATCACTAGGAGTTAGGGTGGGCAAGAATGTCCACTTTTATGGTATTTCCAGGAATATGTTTGGCTCCGAGCCATGGATGATTTCCATCGGCAATGACTGTTATATCACTGCAGGAGTGCAGTTCCTCAATCACGATGGAGGGACGCTTATCCTGCGCAAAGAGGTGCCATCATTGGAATGGACTGCGCCAATCGAAATTGGTAATGATGTTTATATTGGTATTAAAACAATTATTTTACCGAATGTGAGAATTGGCAACCGCTGCATCATTGGTGCAGGTTCAGTTGTGTCAAGAAATATTCCTGATAACTGTGTTTACGCAGGTGTTCCAGCACGCTTTATCTGTTCCACAGATGAGTATCTGGATAAAATGAAAGCAAAATCGTTGGGGTGTGGTCATCTTAAGGCTGATGAAAAGGCTAAGGTTATTCGAGATATTTATGAAAAGCGTGGCTGGTTTCAATAATAAGAGTATTAAAAAATTTTGTTAGTTAATGAATCTAACATGAAAATTATTATTCTAAAAGATTATCGAGGTGCTTTTTATTCTCGAACAAGCAATAGGTATACAATTTGCTCGTTTGACTTGGAGTATCTTGTTAGTTGTTTCAGTAAGCATGGATGGCAGGTTGAAGTATTAGAGTTTTCTGAAGCTTCAGGTCTATCCACTGCTTTTCCAATACTGCTTACTTCCTCAGAAGATAGCTTCAATATTTATAAAAATTTTATTGAAACTTTTGCACTGGGGCTTGAAAGCACTGGGGCAGTAGTTGTGCCACGATATGAATATTTGAAGGCGCATCATAATAAGATTGCAATGGAGCAAATTCGCTATAGGATTTTTCCTGAACAAGCATTGAAATTAAATTCAGCATTTTTTGGTTGTTACGAGGAGCTACGACTTGAGCGACTAAAAAGCGAGAAATGGCCAAAAGTTTTCAAAACTGCATTTGGCGCTGGATCAGCAGGAGTTTGTTTGGTTTCCGATTATTTTGAGTTGGACCGGCTGGCCAAAAAAATGTCCAGGACATGGATTTGGCCTGAGTTTATTTATGAACTGGTAAGAAGGGTCAAGCGCAAAGATTATGTACCCCGTTCGTTGAACAGAAAGAGTTTTTTAGTTCAGGATTTTATTCCTGGTTTGAAGTGTGATTACAAGGTTCTGGTTTTTGGTAGACAATATTATGTTATTACGCGTATGAATAGGAAAAATGATTTCAGGGCCAGTGGCAGCGGTATCTTTAGCTTTGATGAGTTGCCTCAGGATGAGCTATTTAAGATTTTGGGATTTGCCAGAGAGTGTTTTATAAAGCTTGCGAATCCAGTACTTTCAATGGATATCGCGCTTGCGCAAGATGGTCCGATTTTGCTTGAGTTTCAAGCGGTTTGTTTTGGGCCGCTCACCGCTGAAAAATCCAAGCGACACTATACTTATGAAAAAGGAATATGGCTAAAAGATGAAGAACCTTGTGACTTGGAAGCTATCTTTGCCGACGCAATTGTTGATTACTTTGAAAGTAGATTGCCTTTCAAGCCAGATTTGAAAAATCAATATCAAAGCGGAAGCTGTGTTAACGACTCCACATCTAGTTGAATTAGGCCAGTTGGAAGTGCTGTCATAGAGGCGCTGTGGTTTAAGATCGGTTGTATTCCTCATTGGCAAAGAGTTGTATTCCTCATTGGCAAAGAAAGATTACGAGTAAGAAGTAAAACGATGCTTGAATCTAAATACTACGATTACACAAACAATCGATCACTCAACCTTGAATCAGATGGTTGTGATCTAGCTGACTGGAATCAACTCTACGGAGACTATCGATTTGCAAGGCATCCTAAAGGGTTCAGAATTTTCCTTCCTCCTGACAAGCTGGTTATCAGTGATGAGTATGCTCAATCTGATCCATATACCGTAGAGGAAAACATAAAGAGTGAGTTCCATATCCGTCGGATCGACCTTACAGTAACCTTGATTCGTGAAGCGGTCTCTTTGATGCAAGATACACCACAGATACTTGATCTAGGGTGTGGGCAAGGTCATATTACTGAAAAGATACGCCAATCCTTTAACATCGCGCAGGTTACTGGATTAGATTACTCTGTTTCTGCAATTGAATATGCACACGAGCATTTCCCACAGATCGATTTTGCAGTCGGCGACGCTTATGATAGCCCATACTCACCTATGTATTTCGATGTAGTTGTATGTAATAATTTGTGGGAGCATGTCCCCGATCCGCTTTTCCTATTGAGCAGGATTAAACGAATTATAAAGCCTAGTGGATATTTGGTTTTATCAACACCAAGTCGTTATAGAGTCGGTAATCTGGTAAGAGTGCTTAAGGGTGATCCCGTGGCTTTCATGTCCAAGCATCACGTTACTGAATATACGGTCGGGCAAGTTAAGGAACAACTGGCATATGGAGGCTTTGAAGTCAGGAAAATATTGAGTAAACCAATTTCTGTTGGAAGCCTCAAGGCCAATGCCACACGATGGGTGCTTTCAAAGCTAATTTCAATGGTTGGCTCACATCATCAATTGGAAGCAACAGTTTTTTATCTTGCACAGGAGGCAACCAGCACCACCGAATAGGCAATTTTGAAAACCCATGATTAAGGCCAATTTATGAGGCTCATTTTTATTTCCGCTATGGATTATAACGCAGCAGGCGCAGCTCAAGCTCGTCAACTATCGGTCATACAATATCTTGCAAAACAAGGCTTCAATGTTGAATTGTTTAATCTACGGGCAAGGACTAATTTTAGGTTCCAAATAAATACCCGCTTTTTTCCTAACTTGGCGTATCATATTCCATGGCGAGTTAGTCTTATTCTTTTTTATTTGCCAATGTTGATTGGTTTATGTTTTTCGGGCCAAAATAATAAAACTTCTATCTTTTGCTATGATCGTGATCCATGGATACTTGGCGGTGCAATTCTTGCGGCCAAGCTATTTAGATACCCAGTGATGCATGAGTTAACCGAATTTCCTTCGGAAGTCAGGCCAAAAGGGTTGTATGGCATCACTTTAATACTGCTTTTTGAGCGTGTTTTTCTGAAACTAATCACAGGAGCTATTGTTATTTCCCGTTCGCTTGTTGGATATGTACGTTCCTATTCTCAGAATATTTCAATTATTATGATTCCAAGTCTTGTCGATTTCAACAGATTTAATGAATTAAACAGACTCAATAATTCGCTAGATTCAAGCATACAAAATACCTTCAGGTTTGTATATACAGGCTCATTAAATGAACAGAAAGATGGCGTTGTTTCCATGATTAGAGCATTAGCGTTAGCCCAAGAAATAGTGCAATCAATAACCTTGGAATTATATATTTATGGATCTGGTAGTGAACATGAGATTAACCTGCTAAAAAATGAGATTGGCATTTATCATCTCGATCAACAGATCAAAATTAAAGGTAGTGTACCACCTGATCAGATTCCTACGATTATGTTTGGTGCTGATGCTCTTCTTCTCTGTCGTCCTTTCTCTAAACAAGCGAAAGGTGGATTCCCAACAAAATTAGCTGAATATCTTGCTTCGGGAAAACCGGTATTAACAACCATAACCAGCGATATTGCCAGGTATTTAAAAGATGGAGAAACAGCTTATCTTAGCCCTCCAAATGATACGCAATATATTGCGAAAAAAATGGTTGAAATTGTTTGTAATTTGGAAAGAAGCGATTTGATTGGTAGAAATGGAAGAGAGGTTGCCAAGAAGCATTTTGATGCGGAGCTAAACACTTCAAAGATTGGAGGATGGATTAAATCACTACATTCAGTGGAGCGAAAATGAAAATTGCAGTTGCAGGTGATTATTATTCCAATAATGACATGTCAG
>Ga0179937_1293990_pt1 | contig 9693 bp, 7 predicted proteins | sample AD_UKC028_sludge_FD_135980 | JGI IMG/M metagenome (GOLD analysis project Ga0179937, IMG submission 135980) | Active sludge microbial communities of municipal wastewater-treating anaerobic digesters from Illinois, USA - AD_UKC028_MetaT... | ecosystem: Engineered > Bioreactor > Anaerobic > Digestate...
GGGAAGGCTTCAGCGAAGCGGGGCTCAAATCCTTTGACGGCTGGCTGTTCGGGGCGGTGACAGCCTATTTCTATCTGGGCAACATCTACGGCTCCGCCGTATCCGCCAGAAACTTCAACGAGCGCACGCAGAACGATCTGCGCAAAGAACTGGAACGCATCATCAATGCGGAGAATTAGCCTGCTGATCCTCTGCCTGGCCTGGCTGGCCTCACTGCCAGCGAAACACGGAGCCCTCCTGGCCGTGGCCGACTCCCTGCGGGCCAGCGGCGATACCTATGCCGCCATCACCGAATACAAGCGCTATGTGAGCTATGAGGGCGAGGATCGCGTTTCCGGGGAGGTTTTTCTGAGGCTTGCCCTTGCCAGCGGGGAACTGGGAGAATACCGTGACGCTCTGGCATATGTGGAAAAAGCGTTTTTCGCCGCGGCTACGGACAGCTTGAGAGCCGAGTACACCATCGATAAAGCCATCCTGCTGATGAACGCGCGAAACTTCAGCCTGGCCGAGTTCATCCTCTTCCGCGAAGCCCGCACGGGCAGATATCCCGCGGTGCGGGAACGAGCCGCCTTTCTGCTGGGGTTGAACTACATCCTGCAGGCCAAATGGTACGAGGCCGGACCCGCCATCCGCGACTATGCCCAGCTGACCGGCAGGCAGGACGCGCCGGAAACGCAAACGCTGCTTGCCGCAGTGGATGAGGCTCGCGTCGCCCGGACCAAAGACCCCGGCCTGGCCAAAAGCCTGTCCAGCTGGCTGCCCGGGCTGGGCCAGTTTTACGCGGGCGACTGGAGCAACGGCGTGAACTCCCTGGCCATCAATTCCGCCATCATCTGGTGGTTTGTGGAAAGCGCTTTGAGCGGCCAGTACGTGAAGCTGGTCCCCATCGCCTGGCTATTCTGGAAATACTATCAGGGTTCCCGGGTCCGGGCGGCGCTCATCGCGGAAGACAAGAACAGGGAGAGGCGGGAACAGCTGGTCCAAACGGCCACAGAACTCTACGGAGAGCTGATCCGGCAATACTGACGGGATGGCCGGTCCGCCAGGCCAGACAACCGCGCTCAAGACCAGCCCCATCTCCCACAAACAAAACCGGGACGCCATAGCCTGGCATCCCGGAGACAATTCTGTAATGCTTTGCGCCTACTCCACCGGCAGGAAATTCAGGAAGGCGTTGATGCCCAGGCTGGAGATCACGGTGCCAACCAGCACGCAGATCACGATGAGGATCTTGAAATAGTCCTGGGCCTTGAGCATGGCCACCAGTTCCACGTTGCGGGAAAGGTAGGCCGAGGCGGCGTAAAATTCCTCGCCGATGAGGGTGTAGTCGCAGGTGGTGATGAAGAAGGGGATCTGGGTGATGGCGTCCGAGCCGGCGATCTGGATGGCGCCGCTTTGGTTGCCTGTTTCGGTCATCAGCAGGGCTTCCGCGTAGAAGTAGCCCATGTAGAAGATGGTGGCCACCTTTTCCCGGACGGTGATGCCGTTCACGGCTGCGCAGAAAGCGAACTGGGTGTCGGAAACAAAATAGATGTCATCCTGGTTGAAGGCGTCGGGGCGGCCAGCCTCGTTGAAAGCGGTCTGCACCATTTCCTGGGCTAGCGGCAGCACCAGATAGTCCACCTGGGGCGCGATCAGCCGGATGTCATATTCCGCGGCTTTGCCGCCGATCTTGTTGAGGATCATCATGGCCGAGATGGTGCAGGGATCTCCCAGCGTGCCCCAGCCGGGCACAAACATCACCGGACGGCCCATCTCCGTGGCTCGGCCCACGGCGTTGTCCAGCTCTTCCAAACCGGCGATGGGACGGATGTAGAGGTCCTTGCGCCGGGCCTGGAAGATGGCATAGACCACCATCAGCCCCAGGATGATGGAGGCCAGCAGGGTGGCCAGCTTGGTTTTGTCGAACCACTCGCCCCTGGGATGCAGCGGAGCATCGATCCCGGGACCGGACGGTTTGAGTTCCGGCTGATCGCTCTGATCCGCCCAGAGCCCTTTGCCGTTGGTGGCCAGCAGTTCATACTGGTAGGCGCGGGAGTTCTGGTCCAGTTCCTTTAGCATTACGCGGCGCCAGGCCTTGTCGCTGGTGGCTTTGCTGCCGGCCTGATACGCCGGATGGCCTTTGATGAAGGCCAGCTCCGCCTCGCTGGCTTTCAGTTCCTGGGCCGCTTCCGAAAGGGTGTCGCCCGGGGCCACCGTCTGTTTCAATTCCGCGATCCCGGCAGCCAGGCCTTTCAGATGCTCTTCCATGTCCCGTTTATACAGGCTGGGAGAGAGGGTGGCGCCGGAGGCCGGATCAACCGCTACGGTGAAGTGCGGGTCAGTGAGCACCAGGCCCGTTTTGGGGTCGATCTTGCTGATCAGCGGCATCTGGGTATCCTCAAAGGGCACCAGATGCTCGTAGTAACGGCTCAGGGCCCCTATGCGCATGCCGGGGCTGTAAGAACCGCTCAGATTGTTCTTGCTGAAAATGTCGTAGTAGATGCGGTTCAGTTCCTGGTTGGCGCTGGTAACCGTGCCTCCGTTGAAGCGATAGGCCTGGGGATCGTAAACCACCTTCTGGCTGATGGGCGGGGCCGGGAACTTACCTTCTCCCTGCAGTTCGGTGAACACCTCAACGCTGAAGCCGGTTTCGGGGTTTCGGCCGGCTGGTAAGTTCGCATGGATGATCTTGTCCGGATAGTTCTCCAGAACTTCATCCAACACTTTGCCATCGGCATCCAGAAAGCGCAGCCGCAGCCGCGAAACCTTCTCGTGGCCGTTATCGGCGATCTCATAGTTCACCCGCAGCCTGGTTTTGGCCTTGTTCACCCAGGAGGCCTGGGTCACAAAGGCAAAGGGCCGGCCGAAGGAGACGATGATGTTGTCGCCTTTGTCGTAAACTTTGTCCAACACCCTGAAATCGGGCAGCCGGGGCAGGTCCGCGGAGGCCTTGATCTGCAGCTTTTCACCCAGGGCCGCCGCCTGGTAAGACTCCTGGCGGCTGCCGTCCTCCGATGACCAGAAATTGGCGTAGGTAAGCACCGGCACCCAGTTGGCCAGTTCCGCCGGGGCGGGCAAGCGCACCTGGGTGGCGTTGAGGTCCACCTTGTCGTAAAAACTTTGGGACCAGTAGCTCGGTTCCATCTGGTGAACAAGGATGGAGCCCTGTTGCCAGTTGGCGTTGAACACGCTGTCCGGAGCGGTGGCGTTGGCCTTTTGGTCCGCCTGGAACTGCGGCAGCAGGCTGCGGGGCATCAGCCAGGCCTCCCAGGCCACGATGTTTTCGCTGCCCAGGGGCGGTGACCACTCGAAGCGAAGCTCGTTCGTATCGGTAAGATAGCTGGTGTGCAGCACTGCGGTGGAATCCGGCCGGTTGTTCACCGGAACCACCTTCAGCACCGGGGTCGCGGCCAGGAATTTTCCCGTCTCGCTGACTGGCACCACGCAGTAGTAATAGCTGTGTTCAGCCTTGGGATTGGCATAGAGGTTGTTGAACTGGTTAAGCCGGTAGCCGGCCCAGACCTCTTTGTCCTCACCCTGGCCCAGTTCCACCCGCTGCGAGCCGTTGTAATATTTGGAAGTTTTGATGTCTCCGATCACATCATAGTGCCGGAGCATTTCACCCAGGATCTTGGTATCCCGGGGAACGCCTTTGTAAGGGTCCCCTCAGCCACCTGCTGCTTTTCTTTTTTCAGCTTGCCCGGGGCGGTCTCGAACTCGATGAGGGGGTTGAAGCCCTTGTCCTCAAAATTCAGCCAGTTGCCGGCCACTCCGGCGTTGGGGTCCACTTCCTGGCGGGAAAGCAAAAACAGGCTGTCCGGGCTGGCGCCGCGGTAGATGTTGTATTGGATGATCCGGTGTTCGCCGCCCAAGGGCTTCCATTTCAGCAAAACCCCGCTGCCGTCGTCGTGAGGCATGTCGAGGGCGACAAATTCCCCTATCTCCGCCTCAGTTGCGTCCCCGCCCACACAGGCCGTCAGTAACAGCGCCGCCGCCAGAAGCAGCAGCAGCCCAAGCTTCATCATTTCATTCATGCGTTCATCCCATGGGCCTCGCCCACCGGTTCAGATTCAAACAAACAAGGAGGGGAAGCCCGGAAAAGCTTCCCCCATATTCATAAACGCGGTAACGCTCAGCCGGCGATGGCCTGTTTGATGGCCAGGAAGACGTCGTTCACCAGGAACTGGATGCGCCCGATCAGCAGCGAGATACGGGCCATCACGGTGAGGCCGAAGGAAGCTCCGAAGCCCACCATCATGAACCATTTGCCCACGCTCACAAACTTCCCATAGACCCCGGTGTGGGCCTTGGAGAAGAAGAAATAGAGCAGCACGGCGATGGTGCCCAGGAAGATGAGGGCCAGGTTCACGTTCTCGATCGGCACCATGGCCTGGCGCATCTGCACCAGGATGCTGTTGTGCATGGCCAGCGCCACCGAGGCGCCCACTCCCATCATCGAAAAGGCGATGGGATAGCGCGACAGCCAGCTGAGCTTGCGGGAAAAGCGCAGCAGATAGAACATGCCGATGATGCTGGGGATGATCAGGATCCACTCGTGTTTGAGGAAGATGGGCTGGTAGAAATAAGGTATGAACACCCTTTCATAGGTGAGCACCAGCGAATAGCCCAGCGAAATTCCCACCAGGAGCTGCTCGGACATCTGATAGAACGGATTGTCCTTGTAAAGGAAGGAGAAGATGCAGAGGGTGAAAAAGGCACCCACGAGGTTGCTGAAGAGTTCGAAGGTCATTTTTTCCTCCCTTTATTGCTTGCCGAGGCGAGCTTTCTGGATGAAGTAGCCGATGTTTCCGATCAGGATGAACACGATGATCATGATGTGGGCCACGGACTGGGCGTTCATGCCGATGCGGGCTACCTTGAACTTGTAGAGGGTGTTCCGGGTCATGCGGTTCAGCGCGTCCCAGGTGGCGGGGGCGAAATCGTCCTCCTTCAGTTTGCTTACGTCGATCACGATCTTGCCGTCGGCCTCCTGTTTTGCTTGGTCCAGTTTGGCCCGGTCCTCCTCGGAATAGGTCTGGACGAATTTCTGGAACTCCGCGGGCGTGAACTTGGCCTCGGTCTGGGTGGTGATCTTGATCAGGTCCTGCACCTCGGGTTTTTCCAGCACGTCGTCGCTGAAGGAACGGCCGGGCAGCACTTTGTTGCCTTCCGCGTCGGTGTAGGGGTTCATCTCGTCGCCGGGAGCCCGGTAGGCGGCAAAGACGTCCACCAGTTTTTCATATTCGGCGGCGCCCTTCAGGCCTGCCAGCATGCCGATGAACTGTCCGGTCTGCAGGTAGGGATATTCATCCGCGGCCATCACGGCGGTAACGCCCACGGCGATGTTGGTGCCGAATTTGGGGCGCGCGTAGGTGAGCCAGTAGCCCCCCGCGACGGAGCCGGAAAACTCGATCACCAGGTTCATTTCCGTGTAGTTGTTGATGCCTTTCATGATGGGCAGGTTTTCCACCTTGCGGCCTTCGGCGTCGGTGGGAACGGCGGTGGCGATGTTGTCGCCCATGCCGATGATGGTTTGCATGATGAGGGCGGAAGGGATGTAGCCAAAGTTGCAGTAGTCGGTGCCGCTCTTGATGTTGGGATACTCTTCCTTCACGGAGTTGATGGCCATGTCGATGATGGGCGCGCCGGTGGGCAGGAAGGAGAGGAAAAACACCTTCACGTTGCGCTCGAAGCAGTGGCGCAGAATGGCTATCTGCATGGGATAGAGCTCCGGCATGGTGGAGGCGTCGTGGAAAAAGCTCATCAGGATGGCGCGGTCTTCGCGTCCGGCGAAGGAATCCACCATCTGATATACGTTTTCGGTGGGCGGAGAGGTCACGTTGTCGGAGTTGTAGGGGATCATCAAAGGAATGATGATGGCCAGGGCGACAACGATGTAGATCCAGCGGCGGTCGAGCCTTTGGATGCGCTCAAAGAAGGTCAGTTTCTCTTCCATGATCAGTCTCCTCCCAGGTAGGAACGTTCAATTCCCAGCAGGATCTTCAGGGTGGTGGCCACGCTGCCGAGGCCCACGCCGAGCATGATCCCGCGTTTGGAGGCCAGGTTCGGCACGTCCAGGATCCATTGGGAGATATCCGGCAAATATTTGCTGATCTTCACCCCCAGCGGCACCTGGGCCAGCATCACCACTATGGCCGCCACCAACAGCACGGTGGCTTCTGGCGATCTGGCACGGAAGGCTTTGTAGGCCGCGGAGGCCATGTAAAAGGCCAGCAGGGAAAACATCGTGGCGCTCATCGGCATCTGCAGGTTTTCGAACAGCCACATATAGAGCCCGCCTTTCTGGGTCCCGCCGATGAAGCCGGCCAGCGACGTGATGATGAAGCCGGCGAAGAAAAAGAAGCTGTACTGCCATTTGGGGGCTTTGCGCTTGATCTTGCCGTAGTGCATCATGGAGAGGCTCATCACGCCCAGCAGCATGCCGAATGGCGCCATGGCGCGTACCCAGGGCACGTAGAACTCGTAGTAGAAAACATCCTGCAGCAGCCTGTGGGGCACAAACACCCAGGCCAGCCAGATGAATCCTCCGATTATCACTATCAATAGGGGGACTGTCTTCTTCATCTAAGACCTCTTTTATTTTAAGGGAAACATTTGCATTAGGCCGGTCACCTGGAAGGTGGCCAGCAGAGCGCCAATGATCACGAGGATCAGGATCAGGAACTTGAAGTAGTCCTGGGCCTTGAGGGTCCCCAGCAGCATCGGTTCGCGGTTCAGGTAGGCGGAGGCGGCGTAGAGTTCCTCGCCGATAAGCGTGTAGTCGCAGGTGGTGATAAAGAACGGGATCTGGGTGATGGCGTCAGAGCCGGCGATCTGCACGGCCCCCACGGCGTTCCCGGTTTCCGTCATCAGCAGGGCTTCGGCGGCGAAATAACCCATGAAGAAGTTGGTGGCCATCTTTTCGCGGATCATGATGCCGTTCACGCCCGCCACGTAGGCGAACTGCACGGAGGTGAGGTAGAACACGTTGTTCTTGTCAAAGCTGTCCGGGCGGCCCACCGCGTAGTGGGCTTCGCGCACGATCTCCTGGGCGATGGGCATCACGATGTAGTCGTAGCAGGGAACGATCAGCTTGGTGTCATATTCGGCGGCTTTTTTGGCCACCAGGCTCAGGATGCCCATGGAGGCCAGGGTGGCCACGTCGGAAAGCCCGCCGTTGCCCATGCAGTAAAGCATCGGGCGTCCCATTTCGGTGGCGCGGCCGATGGCGTTGTCGATCTCCTGCAAACCGGCAATGGGCCGCATGTAGAGGTCCTTGCCCTTCTTGGCCAGGTTCACGAACACCACCACCATGATCCCGAAGATGATCACCGCGATCAGGGTGATGAGCTTGTTCCAGTCGAACCAATTGGAAACCGGCGCGTAATACACCGGCTCTCCGGTTTTGAGGGTGTCCGGCGCCGTTTCGGAGAAGAGGCCTTCGCCGTTTGTCCTCACGATCGAATAGGTGTGTTTGCGCGATTCCGGCTCGCGGATGGAGGCCACCAGGTTCATCAGGCCGCGGTTGTTCTTTTGTTTGAGGGCTTCCTGGAAGAGCTTGTTGCCGCTGTAGGCCTTGATCTTTTTCTCCAGGCCCTCCACCTTTTGGGTGAGGCCGGCGACCTTGCCCTGATAGGCCATCACTGCTTGCGGCAAGCTTGCCTGGGCCAGGGAATCCCCGTAGGCGGCCAGCTCTTTTTGGGCGTCGGCCAGATCGGTCTTCATGGTGCCGATGGTCTTCTTCGCCTCTTCCAGATAGATGCTGGTGCTCAGCGTGGTCTCGTTTTCCTGGTCGTAGGTGAAGTCGATGTCCGAGGAGACCAAGGTGAGGTCCCGGGCTTTTTCACCCGCCGCCAGCTTGCGGGAGAAGCGTTTCCCGCCCATGTAGGTGTAGAGCGAATCGCCCTTCACAAAGTTGAATCCGGATACCTGCTTGCTCACCGTGGCCAGGTAGCCGATGGTCACGTCCAGGTTGTTTTCATAGGAGGTGCTGCTTTTCACCAGGGTGTAAGACGAGCCCCGGTAGCTTCTGCGGTAAACTATGTTTTGCACCTGGGAAACGTCCACCCCGTTCAGATACAGTCCCCGCGTGGGCATGTAGGCCATCATGGCGGGGTCCGGCTTGATGTACTGCACCATCTCATAGTCTGGAAGGAGTTTTTTCTTTCCGTAGGTGATGCGGCCGTTTTGGGGATTGATCTTGTAGGGCTTCACGGCCATGGTGATCTTCACCTTCAGGCTGTCGTCCGGGACCTCCCCGCCGCCCTTCAGCGAGTATTGTTTGGGAATGTTCACATAGATGATGTTGTCCTGGTGAAATTCGTTGACTTTGGCAAAGGGGGTGGTTTTGCCCGGCTCAAAGAACTCGAAATGGATGTTGCTGATGTTCTGATGGTCGGTCTTATTCACCTGGTAGTTCACTTTCAGCTTGGTGCCGTCCTTGCGGAGCGACGACGTTTTGGTGAGCGAAACCACGGGATCCTGCCAGGTCACGCTGATGCGGTCGCCTTTGTCCATGGGTTTGTCTTCCACCCGGAATTTGGCGATCTGCGGCAGAGCGCCGCTCACAACGTTTTGGGGCGTTGCCGGCAGGCTCAGCGGAGACTGGTTCATGCCGTAATCCGTGAAGCGGATGCTGTAGCTGCTCCGGCTGGCCAGTTCCCAGCTCAGGCCGGGCGCTGCCTGGCTCAGATCCGCCTCGGTGATCACGCAGTTGTTCTTCAGCGAACCGCTGCCAACCCCGCCTTCGGCGATCTTCACCGCCGCTCCGGCCAGGGCTTCCTGCTGCTGAGGGCTCATCTGGTTCCAGAGGGAATCCGGCATGGCAGGCACCATGTGGATGGTGTAGGAGGCCAGGTCGTCGTGGTTCAGGGGATATTGCCACTCAAATTGCAGGGTGCGGCTGTCTTCCACCGCGGCCGCGAACAGCCCGGGTGAAGCTTCCGGAGCGTCGTCCACCGGAGATCCGGCCACGGGTTTGGCGATGCCCAGATACTGGTTGCGTTCGTTCACGGGCACCACTGTATAGTAATAATCAACCGGCTTCTGCCCGGGTTGGGCGCTCATCAGCGAAGCCAGGATGGTCTGTTGGTTGAATCTCAAGCCGGCATAGATGCTCTCGTCTTCCGGGTCGGCCGATCTGGCCTTGACGGTCTTGTAATAGTAGTCGCCGTCTTCGATCTGGGAGAGCAGGCCAAAGCTTTCGCTCAGCCGGGCCACCAGTTCGGTGTCCCGCGGAACGCCCCGGTAGAGGTTGCTGCCGGGTGCCCCTTTTTCGTTTTTCAGCCGGGCGGGCGAATCCAGGCTTACCAGGCTGCTGTAGCCGCTGTCGTAATAGAGCATTTCGTCGGTGGCCACGCCGGTCTTCACGTTCACCTGCACCGAGGTCAGGAAGAACAGGGTGTCCGGATGCACACCCCGGTAGATGCGGTATTCCTGCACCCGCTTGTCCTTGTGCAGGGGCTTCCAGCTTAGCATCAGGCCGTCACCGCCGTCGTTGGGGATGTCTTTCACCTGAAGGTTAGCCACCACCAGTTGCTTCAGTTTTGCCTGGTCCTGCGCGTCCGGTCCGCCGCACCCGAAGGCCAGCAAGCCGGTTAGCAAAGCCAGGATGAAGAGCCGTATGTACAACTTCATACGTTGTCTCCTATGCCGTATTGAGCTATTTTTTTTCATTGGATTGCATCCCGCGTAAACGGGGGGATATTGTCA
>Ga0179937_1265129_pt1 | contig 9684 bp, 10 predicted proteins | sample AD_UKC028_sludge_FD_135980 | JGI IMG/M metagenome (GOLD analysis project Ga0179937, IMG submission 135980) | Active sludge microbial communities of municipal wastewater-treating anaerobic digesters from Illinois, USA - AD_UKC028_MetaT... | ecosystem: Engineered > Bioreactor > Anaerobic >...
ATCGAAGGTGTCAATCGTTTCCTGGGCGCTGTTCAGTTCCTGCGGGGTACCGGCCAGCATCAGCAGGTTACGGGTGGGATCTGCGCGCAGGATCGCTCCATCCGGCAGGAATGGGGCGATGAGATACTCCTTTTGCGGGGTAATCACCAACACCGCATTCAGCTTGCTCAACGGCACCAACCGAACCAGGCCAGCGACGGGCGTCCCGGACCCCTCGCCCAACAGTTGGTTCAGCTCGTTAGCGACCGCCTGGCTGTCCACATTGCGCAACCGGAACAGGCCAATGGACATTCCTTTCAGCCAGTTGACATCGAAGGTGTCAATCGTTTCCTGGGCGCTGTTCAGTTCCTGCGGGGTACCGGCCAGCATCAGCAGGTTACGGGTGGGATCTGCGCGCAGGATCGCTCCATCCGGCAGGAATGGGGCGATGATGTTCTGCATTTCGAGGGCGCTGACATAGTTCAGCGGCACAATTCGCACGCCGTAACCCACCCGGTTGCTCCCCAGGCGCGGCGCCAGATTGCCCTGTTTCAACGCTCCAGCCGCCGGGATAATCCGATAGACCCCACCCTCCCGCACCAACACGGCATTACTGGCGCGCAACAAGGTTTCCAGCGTCGGCAACAATTGTTCCTGCGTCAATGGCCGACTGGTCTGCACGGTCACCTCACCCTGCACCTGGGGATCGATCACATAGTTTTCCTTGAGGGTGTCGAAAACCACCTTGACCACATCGCGGATGCTGGCGCCCTCAAAGTTGAGCGTGACGCCACTGCCTGACGGCGTGGCGCTGGGCGTTTTGGGCAATGGTTTCTGGGCTTCGCGCTGATCGATAAAATTGCCGGTACCCGGGAAGATCGTCACTTTTGGAACCGGCTGGGCGGTTGCCGGACCCTCAGATCCAGGCTGGGCGGTCAACCGAAGAAGATTGCTTGCCAGATCAGACGCAGCGACGGCGGTCGTCGGTTCCGAACCTTCCCCGGTGGGTGCTTCTCCCTCGGGAACGGTCGCGCAAGCTCCCAGCACCAAGGTCAGACATCCCCCGGTCATTAACGATCGGACCCACAATGTACTCAATGGACTGTACTCTCTGAAATGCTGATCAAGACCCCGACGCTGATTCTGGCGCCGGTGGAACGGATGGCGGCGGAGCAGGCAACGCCCCGGCCCTCTGCGGAACCACTCTGGCTGGTGAAGCCGGACGGGGCGGCGTTTTTGGACGAATCAGCGCCAGCTCCCGAACCTCATTGCCCTTGCGCAACACCACCTTGCCCGCTTGCACGGTTTCTAGCCGCCAGCCATCCACCATTCCCCCCTGCGGGACGCGCAATACCTTGGCGTTGGGTTCCTCCGGACGCAACAGGGCCGCCGCGCTATTTGGAATCAGCACTACGCCGATCAAATTCAGCGGCTGATCCGGCGGCTGATCCGGCGGCGCAGCGACTTCATCTTCCTCAGGCCGGCGGGCATCAATAAAAACGGGGCGTTCCTTAATTTCCGCGTAGCGCAGCAAGGGCAATGGCTGAAATGATTGTAGCGGCGGAACCGTAACAGCGTCCGACGCTTTAACCATGGATGACGCCGGCAGGCGCGGTGGATACCGCCACTCCAAGACCAGCGCGCCCGCCGCCGCCATCGCTACCATTAGCCAGAATACGGGTTGCCATAACCGGGAAAACACTAGCCGGTCTCCTTGCGCAAGTAGCCTGATACTTCAAACTGGCCATTCAACTGGACGCGAGTGTATGGCGCGATCTTGCCATCGGGCAGGCGCGGGCGGAACTGACGAGCGGTTACTTCAAGATTATCCACAAAGAGCAGCGGCACCTGCGACTCCAGACCATGAAGGGTTTTTTGCAACATGTCCACGTCGCCCTGCACCGTGACGCCGACCGCCACGCGGACTACGCCACCTTCCTCAACCACCGGCAACGCTTGAACGCTCAACAGGTTGCCACCCGCTCCCTCGACCAGGCTCTTGACGCGCTGTTGCAGATCGGCCGCCGCCAATGCCGGGGGGGCCGGCGGGAGAAAGTAGGCGGCAGTACGCTGATCGTCGCGAATGCTCTGGATCGCTTTCTCCAGTTCTGGCCGGGCGGTCGCCAACCGTTGCAGGTTGTGCAACCGATCCAGCAACCGCTCGGCATGAGTCTGATAAAGCCGATATTGGCCCATCCAAATCTGATCAACCATCACATAAAACAGGCCCACCATCAGCACCAACAACAGTAACGCCGCCAAGCGATGGAACTGAGAAGGAGAGGTTGCTGGATTCATTGCGGCTCCACGACGACGCGGGCGCCCAGCACGAACCGCTCCTTGCCGGTGCGGCGATCATTGGTCACCGGAGAAGCGAAGGCTGCGTCGCCGAGCAATTTTGACTCTTCGACCACGCTCACCAGCGCCGAAGCGCTGGCTGATTGACCGATCAATTGCAGGGTCTCGCCCTTGATTTGCAAGCGCTCCAGCCAGGTGTTGTCAGGCAGAATCGCCGTCAATTCCCGCAGTAACTCGATGACCGGCGGTCGGCTCTGCTTTTTCTGCACCAGAAACCGGGAGGACTGCACCGCCTTTCCCAATTGCTCGCGCAGGGTCAGCACCTGACTTGACTCCCGCTGCAAGGCATCGACTTGTTGCTGCAGGCCGATGACCAGCGTCCGATACTGCCACAACGGCAACAAGGCTGCGGCCAACGCCAGACTCAGACTGATCACGATCAACGTCCTCTGCAAACGCCGGGGCCAAACGCCACGTCGGGGTCGTTTCTCGGCGGGTAACAGATTGACGCCGGGTCGCCCCTCCGTCACCTCTACCACATCCGGTGCCACGCCCAGCGCCGCCAGAGCCTCCAACACGGCATCCACTTCAGTGCGCGGCAAGGCGGACAGTTCGACCCGAATCCGTCGCTGTTCCGGTTGACGCTCCAGAATCAGCGCATCGTAGTACAGTTGGCTGGCGCTGAACGGGGTCAGTCGGTCCATATCGTAACCCAACACCTGGCGCAGGTTCGACGCTGCGGCCATGGGCAGCATCACGACCCGCGTCAGCGCCCGATCCGCTGGCATCTGCAAGACGATGGCGGCGGGCCGTTCCGCTTTGATCAACTTGCGCCGAGTTTCCCGATCCAGCGACTCCCAGGACTGTTGGGGTAGCGGCTCCGGTTCGCCATGCTCCTGACGGAACAATGCCCAGCCGTCAGCATCGGGTTTGATAATGAGTCGCCGCGATGAGCCAAGGAATTTACCGCGAACCCTGACCGGCAACCAACCCAGCAATCCATCCCGCCACCAGTGCCAGCCGGCGGCCAGACTCCAGTGGACATTACTTTGCCAGAAGCGTGGGCCAGAAGAAGAAAATTGATGAGGTTGCCATATTGAAATAAGGTCTCAGCGCGTCAAACGCCAGGACAGCCAGCGCACGACCTGCCCTCGGGGCGGGTTCTGCATGGAAGCCACCGTCTCTGTGCTGACCGTTGCTCCAGTGCCGGCCTGTGCGGTAACGGCGATATGATAAACGCCCGAACGGCTGCCGGAAAAGAAAGATAGCCCATCGCCCATTGGCAACGGAGGGGGAGGCGCTTCTTCGCTGGCTGCTCGGGCGCGGGTAGTCACATAGTCAGCGAGAATGCGTTCATCGAGACCGGTCACCGCGCGCAACACGGCCAGCGAAGCCAGTTGCGGGTCAATCCCCGCAATCAAAGTCTCGGTCGTCGTCAACCCTGCCAGGCGTTGGGCGGTGTCCTGGTCCATGCCCAGAACCTGCGGCAACTCATCAACGCTGTCAAACAGTGTGTTTTTAGGGCCTACCCGGCCTGCGCTGCGATATTCAGCGCTCTCGGCGCCGCCCGGTTGCGTCTGATCATCCGGGTCGCGCCAGTCAGCGATCACCGCGGCCCAGCGCTCTGCATCCGCTACGCCAACCCCGATTAACGCTCGTCGGATCAACTGAGGGTCGGCATTGTTCAAGTTAATCCGTCCAGCCGCATCCTCGACGCTGACGCGCACACGTCCACCGCCGAATTCCCAGTCATGGGCATCACCATTGGCCGGCCATTGCTTCTGCGCCTCCGGATCAAGTTGCCAGGCTAGCGCATAGGCGACACCGGCCTCGGCCAACGCCCGGGCTTGCGCTCGCTCGACCGCGCTGGTCGCCAGTCGAGTCTCAATCCGCATGGAGTAGGCAAACCCGCCAGCCATCACCGCCAGCAGGGTCACGATCCATAGCACGATAACCAAAACCATCCCACGTTGCATCGATAATACTCATAGTACTCACGGTCCGAACCCAGTGGAAACGCCTGAGTCCGGGCGTCCCTCAGCCAGTACTGTTACTAGGTCCGGCCAGGGTTCACCCTGCAAATTGAGGTTCAGGCGCACTAACTGGGGTCGCCGCTGAGGGTTCGTCCATGCGGAGTGCCACTGCCACTGGGGGGACGATTCCGGCCCATCGGCCTGTTCGAGGCCAAAATAGGCCCATTCCACGTTAGAAACTCCTTCCAGCAACACCGTCTCCCGCTGTTCGCCGGCTTCTGGATCGGTAGGCAGATAGGGACGCCAGCGTATCCATAACCGACCGTCGCCTGCTTCAATCCGCACCCGGTATAAACCGCCCTGTCCCAACTGCGCCAGCATCGGCGCAACGAATTCGATCACATCCGAGCGTCCAGCGAAGGCCACGTTCCTTTCCTGCCGTTCATTGACCTGGTAGGCGGTGATCGACTGCGTCAACTGCCGACGCAGAAATTCCTGGGCCAGCCGCAATCGGTTGGTAGCCTCAGCGCGCTGTTCGCCACCGTCCCAACTCTTCAGGCCCAGCCGCAGGCCACTGTAGAGGACCACCAGCACCAATCCCATCAGGGTAATGGCGACGATCAGTTCCAGGAGGGTGAATCCGGTCTGACACCGATCGGCCTGGTGTTTCTCCATGCGCTTCAACCCCCGCCCGGTGGTTCAACCGGTGCCAGCCGCAGGGTTTCCAGCATCACCGAGCGGTTCTGTACCCGTCCCGGCCAGTACACCTCAACACTGACCCGATAGGCCCGCGCCCGGATTTTTTCCGGATCAGGCAGGCCCTCGGTGTAAGCGCTCACCGTGCTGCGCCAAGAAAACTGGTCATTGACCGGCCCGCTGCGCTCACCCTCAGTTAGCGGAGCTTCGCGCCCCATGGCGGCCAGGATCGACTCCGCGTAGAGAGTGGCCCGCGTATAGTCGTCGGCTAGACCGGCGTTGCGCAGGCCCGTAGCGAAAACCTGTAGCAATACGCCTAACGAGATGCTGAGAATAGCGAAAGCCACCAGCACCTCCAGCAGGGAAAAGCCGCGTTCGAACCACCCTGACGCTTTGCGCCACCCCGCCTTGTCCAAGGCGGGGAATGAAGGATTGCTCACAATCGCGCCTCCTGCTCAACGATGGCGATAGCGCCGGTGAGCCAATCGACATTCACCCGGTAGACCAACTTCGGGCCACTGACCGTGATCGCACCGCCGGTGGAGCTGCCGTCCGGGAAGAAGCGGATGCTGCCCTTCTCACGGTTGAGCAACTCGGATTGAGCTGTATAAAGATGGAGTTCGATGCTGTTGGGCAAGGCGACTTCGCGGGAATCGCCGCTGACGGCGAACCGGCGTCCCGCCAGATCCAGCAGCAACACCGCTTCCTGCTGGCGAGTCATGGCCTCATTACGGGCATTGCGCAGACCGGCGGCCAATTGCCGCGCCGCACCGCGCAACTCAGTTGCACCACTCATCCCTGATAACAACGGAGGAGTCAGGGCGACCAGCAAGACACCGATCACCAGCGCGACCAGCACTTCCAGTAGAGTAAAGCCCCGTTGCCGCCGTTTCATTCAATCACTACATCCAGCTCACGACGTCCTGATTTTCGCCGTCGCCACCTTCGGCGTTATCCGCACCCAGTGAATACAGATCGAACGCGCCGCCGCTATGCTCACCCGGCGAGCGATACTGGTAATCGTTGCCCCAAGGGTCTTTGGGAACGACGCTCTTGCGTAAATAAGGACCGTTCCAGCGAGTCGCACCGGACGGTTGCGCAACCAGCGCCTGCAACCCCTCGTTGGTATTAGGGTAACGTCCCATGTCGAGCCGGAAAGCGTCCAAGGCAGTGCTGAAATCTTCGATCTGCAATTTGGCGGTTTTAGTATTCGCGCCACCCAGGTACTTCATCACCTGTGGCCCGACCAGCCCGGCCAGCAGACCGAGAATCACCAGCACCACCAACAATTCAATCAGGGTAAAACCGCGTGAGCGGCGAAGGAAGTCTTGTTTCATCGAGTCATACCCAAGTGTTGCGTTCAGCGGCGCTCAAAACGCCAGCTCGTTCAAACTGAGAATCGCCACCAGAATGGACATGATAATGCCTGCGATAATCACGCCCAGCCCTAGAATCAACGCGGGTTCCAGCAGGGTCAGCATCCGCTTGACCGCGGTTTGCACCTCGCCATCGTAGGTATCAGCGACCTGCAACAGCATCTCCTGTAACTGACCGGTTTCCTCGCCAACCCGGATCATCTGCACCGCCAGCTTGGGGAAATTCCCGGCTTCCAGTAACGGCTCGGCCAATCCCCGACCGGTTTTGACATGTTCCGCCACTTCACCGAGCGCCGTCGCCAGCACCTGGTTGGTCAGCGTCTCCCGAACGATAGTCAGCGCATTCAACAACGACACGCCATTACCCAGCAGCGTTCCCAAGGTCCGCGACAGCCGCGCCGTTTCCACCTTGGCGATAAAGTCGCCAAACAGCGGCAGGCGCAGAAACCAGCGATCCCAACGGGCGCGACTGACCGGCTGACTGAGTTGCTGGCGCAGGGCCGCTACAATCAGCACGAGCAATATCGCTCCAACCCACCAGTAATGCCGAAAGCCATCGCCAACGGCAATCACGATCTGCGTCGCCAGCGGCAGGGCCTTGCCGGCGTCGGCGAACAGTTGCTGGAACTGCGGCACCACGAAGGTCAGCAGGATAATGACCGACAAGGCGGACACGGACAGCAGAATGATCGGATAGATCAGCGCCGAGGTGACGGTTTCCCGCAGGGCCTGCGAGCGCTCCAGAAATTCCGTCAGCCGCTTCAGAACAACTTCCAACGCCCCGCCGGCTTCGCCAGCGCGGATCATATTCAAATAGAACCGCGAGAATGCGCTCTGCGCTTCCAGCGCATCGGCCAGCGACGCACCGCCGCGCACTTTCTCTTGCACTCGTTCTAACAGGTTTTGGGCCTGCTCGTTTTCACTGACGCTGATCAGAATGGTCAAAGCCCGATCCAGCGGCATTCCGGCATGGAGCAGGTTGGCCAACTGCTGAGTCAGCAAGGTCACGGATTTGCGGGAGAGTGCCCGACGTTTGCTGAATAACGGCTGACCGAAGCCGCCTCGCAGGAAACCACTCTGGGCTTCGTTGACCGACAGGGGTAACAAGCCCTGATCGCGTAGCCGTTCGACCGCCGCTTCCGGGGTCGGCGCTTCGATCTCGTCGTGCAACACTTCGCCGGTGTTATCTACGGCCTCATAGCGATAGCGGGGCATCTACCCCTCCTGCTCTTGCTGAGTGGTCACCCGCAGTACTTCCTCAAGGGTCGTGGTCCCGGCGACCGCTTTACGCAAGCCATCCTCATACAAGGTCTCCATCCCCTCCTGCTGGGCTTCGGCTTGTAGGGTCGTCGCGTCGGCGTGTTTCAGCACCAACCGGCGCAGCGGATCGCTCATGGTCAAAAATTCCATGATCGCCGCCCGGCCCCGATAACCGGTTCCGCCGCATAGTTCACAACCGACCGCCTTGTATAGAAGGATGTCACCCGAATCGCTGAACCGACGCAACCGCATCTCTTCCACCAGTTCCGGCAACGCGGGATAGGGCTGGCGGCAATGCAGGCAGAGCAGCCGTACCAAGCGTTGCGCCAGAATGCCGTTGATAGTGGAAGTCAGCAAATAATCATCGACGCCCATATCCAGCAACCGGGTCACGCCGCCGGCAGCATCGTTGGTATGCAAGGTGGACAGCACCAGGTGACCGGTGAGCGCCGACTGTACGGCGATGGCCGCGGTTTCCAGATCGCGCATTTCACCGATCATGATCACATCCGGGTCCTGGCGGACAATGGAACGCAGCGCGTTGGCAAAGGTCAGGTTGATCTGCGCCTTGACTTGAATCTGGTTGATGCCTTCCAGTTGATACTCGACCGGATCTTCGACAGTGAGAATCTTTCGCTCTGGAGTATTCAACGTTTGCAGAGCGGTATACAGCGTCGTGGTCTTGCCGCTGCCAGTCGGGCCGGTAACCACGATGATGCCATGCGGCATCGTCAATACGTTCAGAAAGCGCTTCAGAGTATGTGGACTGAAACCCAGTGTCTCGAAATCCAGCACCACGCTGGCCTTGTCAAGAATGCGCATGACCACGCTTTCGCCCCACAGGGTCGGCACGGTCGACACGCGCAAATCGATTTCCTTACCCTGCGCCCGCAATTGAATGCGCCCATCCTGGGGCAACCGCCGCTCGGCGATATTCAGCTTGGCCATGATCTTGATGCGGGAAATGACCGCTGCCGACAGTCGCGACGGCGGCGATTCCACTTCGCGTAACACCCCGTCTACTCGGTAACGCACCTTGAGCCGGTTCTCAAACGGTTCGATGTGGATATCCGAGGCGCGTGATTCTACCGCACGGGCGATCATCAGATTCACCAAACGGATGACCGGCGCTTCGCTGGCCAGGTCTTTAAGGTGCTGAATCTGCTCTTCGTCGGTGAGATCGTCGGCCAGGCCGATGGAATCGACGATCTGGCCCATCGCCGAGCGACCACTGCCGTACAGCCGCGCAAAAGCCACTTCCAGTTCCGAGGGAATGCCGACCTGCGGCAGGATGGTTTTGCCGGTCGCCAGCCGCAGCGCCGTCAGCACATAGTCATCGGTGGGATTGGCCATCGCCACCGTCAAGCCCTGCTCGTCTTCAGCCAGCGGAATCACCCGGGCGTCCTTGAGAAAGCGCGGCGAAAGCGCGCCATTGGTCGCCGATGTTTCGGGATAATCAGCCGGGCGGACCAGCGGCAGACGCAATTGCGCCGCCAGCGCATCCGCCAGATCGCGCTCGGAAATCAACCCCAACTTGAGCAGCAGCGTATCCAGCGCCTCGCCAGCGCCTTCCTGCACCCGCTTGGCGCGTTGCAGATCGGCTTCGGTCAATTTCTGGTGGGCAACCAGCAGTTCGCCAAGATCAACGGACATGGAAATGAGTCAAGACCCGATCACGGCATCCAACCCTGGCTGCCACGGGCGCGGCTGAATGCCAAAACGGGCCGCCAGCTTGGCGCAGTCCAGCACCGAGTTCATGGGCCGGGCTGCAGGCGTGGGGTAATTCGCGGTCGTGATCGGCGTCACGGTTTGCGCCACGAGCGGCGCTGCCACTGGCCCGGATTTTGCGGCAGGGCCGGTTTTACGGCGCTGGCGCTTGGGCGATTGTTCACTCTCACGCGCCCGTTCAACAATGGCGCTGGCAAAACCGTGCCAGGTCGTCGCCGGTTCGCCGCAATAGTGGTATGTCCCCCAAACGCCATCGGCGTCAATTTCGGTGATGCGCCCCGCCAGTTCCAGCAGGGCATCTGCAATATCGCCCGCGTAGGTCGGGCAACCGCGTTGATCAGCGACGATGCGCAATTCCTCCCGCTCCCGCGCCA
>Ga0179937_1046647_pt1 | contig 9676 bp, 8 predicted proteins | sample AD_UKC028_sludge_FD_135980 | JGI IMG/M metagenome (GOLD analysis project Ga0179937, IMG submission 135980) | Active sludge microbial communities of municipal wastewater-treating anaerobic digesters from Illinois, USA - AD_UKC028_MetaT... | ecosystem: Engineered > Bioreactor > Anaerobic > Digestate...
CCATACGGATATCGGTATAGAGCCGATCGCCAATGATCAGGGTCTCGGCTTTTTCTCTTCCAAATCGTTTGAGAAGTAGGTTCAGCATTTCGGTTTGCGGCTTTCCGAGAACCATATCCGGACTGCGTCCCGTAGAGGCGCGGATTAACGCAATCATCGCGCCATTATCAGGAAGGGGGCCTTCCAGCGACGGGCAGTTGATGTCGGGGTGGGTGCTGATATAGAATAGCCCCTTTCTCACCCAATGGCAAAAATTTTTTAGTTTTTCGTAGGAGAGTCCGGTGTCATATCCCAGAACCGCCACGTCATAGGCACTGTCCATACAGCGATCGAAAGGCAGCGCCAGATCAATACCCTGTTTTTTATACTCTTCCGCCGCGTCAGAGGTTCCCATAAATAGAACGCGTTGGTTGGGAAAACGATCTTTTAAGAATAGAATCGTCGCATGATTGGACGTGCAAAGGTTCTCACGGTCGATCTCGAATCCCATACAGGCAAGGTTTTTATAGTAAGTCTCACTGCTTTTGGAGGAGTTATTCGTTAGAAAAACGAAGTCCTTTTGCCTCGCTTTCAACCAGCAGACGAAATCGATCGCCCCCGGAATCGGCGTGCGATCGAGATAGATGGTGCCGTCCATATCCAGAATAAAGAGATTCTTTTCAGTTAACCGTTTGGCCACCGCAAAAGAAGCCACTTCCATTTCATTGCGTTCCCATAATAATTCCATGCATCTCTTCCTTCGACAGGTACCTGACGGGGATACCAAATTCCGCCGGGTCGCTTAACCATCGCTTGATGACTTCTGTCGCTCGGCAATCGTCTTCATTATACTGCAAAATGGCTTGCAGGACTTCGCGATCGTTCTTTTCTTTCCATTGGCGGAAATACCGAATCGACTTTTGCCCTTCCAAGTTCACTTTCCATTCATAACCCAGCCATTTCGCCACCATCTTAAGAGAATAATGCTGGATCGGAAGAATCATATTCCGTTTAAGTATATCATAAACATCCCAAAGCTTGATTCGATCAAGCGGTATTTGGGTTTTCTGCGACAGCTGTTCCAATACTTTTCTCTCATATTCAAAAAAGTGATACACATTTCCCGCGCGCGCGTTTAGGAAACGCAACATCGATCGCGCCACGATCTCGAAGTGGGTCTCTTCTTTTATCAAGAAGGGGAGATACACATCCTGAAAAGAAAATCCGAAAAGATAAGGGGTAATGTCCGCTTCGATATCGAAGTACAAGTCCGATTCTCCCGAACGCCATTCAGAGGGAGTTTCAAATCCCTTGGCGATCAATACCAGATCGTTGATAAACGCATACGCTTTCAGTTTTATTTTCTCGACGCCTTTGATCTTTTCGATCATCTCCGGGGTGAGGGGTTTACTCAACAGATCGTCTATCGTGCGGATACCGTAGAGTTCGGCGGTTGCGAGCGTCGGAGCGGTAACCCCCGATAAGGCTTTCAATGTAAGATGCCGCTTTTCAGGAATGATGGCGCTGCATTGATTCCAAAAAACGCAGGAAGCGCAAGCTTTAGAAGTTTCGGGGTAAACGGTTCCCATATTTTCAAAACCTCTTTCCATAAAGGCCAGGAAATTCGGTTTCGCGCTCTCGGTAAATTTCAAACGCGCGTTTCTGACTCTTCCCAAAAATAGAGCCTCTTCGGTTGTCGGGATCCCCGCGTCTTTGAGGAGCATGTAGGCCAGAAAGGCAGTCGTTCGGTGTCGGTCGGAGATCTCTCGGGAAAGAAACGGCAGCAGTATCGTGTATTTACCCCCGTCCCAGTAGAGCCCTCCCACTTTCATCTCCACATTCATTTCGCAGAGCCGGCCCGCGAGGATGGGAAATAGAATGTTCTCCCGTCTTAGAACGGCTTCGAAGGTCTTATCTTTGTCCCAATCGGCGTCCGTGTACGGCCTTCCATCCAAAAAACCGCGCGTGATCTCCAGATGCCTGACCTTAATCGACTGATCCATCTCGCTGCTTAAGAACCCGTTTTCTTTCATCAGCAAGAAACGCCGCGGGCATTCGTAGTAATTGAACAAATCTTCATTTTTAAGGTTGTCGACACCCATCTTATTTTCCTACACAAAATTTGCTGAAAATTGTCTGCAGAATGTCTTCGTCAAAGGACCGCCCGGTGATCCCGTCGAATATCTCGACGATCTCGCGCAGATCCTGCCCGAGTATCTCAAACATGCCAGTCTCTCGAAATCGTTCTAAACCTCCGGTCAGAATCGCGTGGGCGCGTTTTAAAAGATCAATCTGAAAGGTTGGGACCCACATCGTTCCCTCCTCTATACGGGAGGCCTGATATAATATGTCTTTCATCGTTTCCTTGACGGTAGACAACCCCGTTTGGTTCAAGGCTGAGATGTTAAAAACCGGATCCGGACAAGCGCCGGGTTCGGTCAAAGCTTCGATCTTTCTCTTCACTCCTTCTTCCAGATCCGTCAGTCGGGTCTCCGGATATTTGTCGCATTTGTTGATCAGGATGATCTTACGCTTCCTGCGAATATTTTCAATCATTCCGGGCTCTTCCTCTTCCGCCCTATCTTCCAGATCGAGAAGGTAGATGATCAAGTCCGCTCGGTCGATAAGCTCCATGGTCTTTCGGATACCTATTTTTTCTATCGTGTCTCGCGTTTGTCGCAATCCCGCCGTATCGAACAATCGGATATATAAACCGTGAAACAGGAACGGCTCGCTAAGATAGTCCCGAGTCGTACCCGGAATCTCAGACACAATGGCTCTGTCCTCGCCAAGCAGCACGTTCATTAAAGTGGATTTGCCTACGTTCGGGCGTCCGCAGATCACGACTTTCAAACCTTGGTTCAATCGCTCTGCGATCTCGATTTTCTCGATGAAAGCGTAAAAAAAACGGGCGATCTCCTCCCCGGCGGCGACGATTCGCCCCGGTTGTTCGGCATAATGCTCTTCTGGATAGTCGAAAGCGACCTCCAGAGAGGCTAATAGTTCCAGCAGGCGTTCCCGGATCCAGAAAACCGGTTGCTCATTTTGGTCGTGAAGCTGTCGAGCCAATATCTCCTCTACGGAAGGGGAAGCGGTATGGATGAGCGCGTTGATGGTCTGAGCGCCTATCAGATCGATCTTTTTATTCACAAAGGCGCGAAAAGAGAACTCCCCTGGCTCCGCCGGGCGCGCGCCGTTCTCAAACAAGGTGTTCAGAACCATTTGAACCGGAAGAAATCCGCCGTGTGTAAATATCTCAGCCATATCTTCCCCCGTAAAGGAGAAAGGAGCCCGGTAGAAAACGACTTGAACTTCGTCCACCCAGTGGCCTTCGATGTTCTTCCAAAACCCGTGATAGATACGACGGGGTTTGAGGGAAGCGAGCGAAAGGGGTTGGCTTCCGGATATCTTCTTTTGAAAGAAGAACGGGAGTACAACGTTCATACAGTCTTTCCCGCTGACGCGCACCGCCGCGATCGCTGAAACCCCGGGAGGCGTCGCTTGCGCAGCGACGATGTCGTTGCGCAAAAAGACATTTTTCATACTTTCACATTCTTTCCGGAGCGGTAACGCCCAGAAGTTTAAGACCTTCTTCTATTGTCTTTCGAAACGCGGAGGCAAGATTCAACCGCGCATTGGAAAGCTCCGGTCGGTCAGGATCCACGAAGACGTGGCCGGTATAATAGTTATGAAAGGCATAGGCCAATCCGTAAAGGTAATTGGTCAAACGATGGATCTGTTGGGTGGTGCAGATGTCTCGAATGACCTCCGGAAACAGCAGCAGATCGCGAATCATGAAGGTTTCATCTTCTGAATCCAGGCGATCCAGGTTCTGATTTTCCGTATAGGTGAATCCTTTATTCCGCGCGTTTTCAAAAAGCGAATGAATGCGGGCTAACGCATATTGCACATAGTATACGGGATTGTCCATGGATCGGCTGAGAGCGAGATCGATATTGAACTCCAGCTGGCTGTCTTTGTCTACCATTGCAAAGAAGTACCGGACAGCGTCTTTCCCGACATTTCGCACCAGTTCGTCGAGCGTGACGAAATTGGCCGCCCGTTTGGACATCTTGACGATCTCCTCATTTTGACGCAACGAGACCATCTGATGCAGTATGACGTTAAAAAACCCTTCCGGTATGCCCAAAGCCTTCATCGCCGCATTCATGCGGGTGATGTGTCCGTGATGGTCTGCCCCCCATATATCATATACTTTCGAAAAACCGCGGCGATATTTCTCATAATGATAAGCGATATCGGTCAGGAAATAAGTCGCCATCCCGTCTGAACGAATCAAGACCTTGTCCTGGTCTTCCTCGAAATCCGATGTTTTGAACCATAGCGCCTGGTCTTTCTCATACAGCGCTTCGCGACCTTTCAGCTGTTCTAATACTTCTTCAACGATACCGTCACGGAACAAAGAAGCTTCGGTGTAGTATACGTCGAAATGTATCTGGATCGCTTCCAATGTTCCTTTTATCATTTGAAAGATCTCGTTTTTGGCTCTTTCCATAAAGATTGCTTCGATCGAATCGTCCCATTGATCTTTATAAACGGCGCCGCTCTCGTTATGGAAGCGTTCGGCAATGTCGACCAAGTATTCTCCGTGATAACCCCCTTCGGGAATCTCGTACTCACTGCCGCAGAGCCGGTTGTAGCGCACCCATAACGAGCGCGATAATAATTTCATTTGCTTGCCAGCATCGTTGAAGTAGTATTCCCTCGTGACGGCCACACCCGCTTTTTGGAAAACTGAAGACAGGATATCTCCCAAAACGGCTTGACGGCCATGACCGATCGTCAGGGGGCCTGTCGGATTCGCGCTGACGAATTCGAATTGGATGGACTCCGCCGGCATTAGGGAAAGAGAGGAGGCATACTCTCCCTGGAGGATCTTGAGGGTTCTCTCTTGAAAATAGGAAGGTTTCAGGAAAAAATTGATGAAACCGGCGCCCTCGATAGAAACGGAAGCGATATAAGGGAGAGCTTCCAAACCTCCGACCAACGTTTGCGCAATGAGACGCGGAGCCTTTTTCAAAACTTTCGCGTAGACCATCGCCACATTGGTCGAAAAGTGCCCAAACTTCCTTTCGGGGGGGATTTCGATTCGAAACGCCTCTGGATCCTCTTCAGAAAGGTTGTAATTTGCGCGCATGAGATGAGAAATCGCATCTTTTAGTACTTCCAATAACGTTGTGTACATTATTCACCTGATTCCTTTTGCCGTATTCGACCCCATTCAAGATATCGGCCTTCTTCCGGAAGCGGGATTTCGAAAATCTCAAGGACGGTATCGTTCCCTAAAATGTATTGCCGGACCGGATCATTTTCCGAAGCTGGATGACCGTTTTCCAAAAGGGCTCTTTGCAGAAGGAGAGAATCCCGCGCTTCCTGAATCCGTTTACGGCCGATCTCTATCCTTCCGTTACGTTCAAACCAAGTACATACGAGCGCAAAACAGAAAAAAGAAAGGGCGACCCCTATCAATAGTTCCAACAATAATGAAAACCCTTCTCTGGAACGATTTGGTTGTATCACCGGGACGGTCGCCCTATTTTTAAGCATTTATTCATCTAATTCGTCAGAATTGACCTTCTCATCAGAGTCATCATCTACATCATCGGTGACATCCTCTTCATCCGCGGCACCGCCCAGTTTTTCGTAGATGAAGTTGACCACATCTTCAATACATTTCAACGTATCGGTATCGTTCTCTTCGATTTTAATCCCGAACTCATCTTCTAAGGCCATCACAAGATCAACGAGATCCAGCGAGTCCGCTCCTAAATCTTCCACGAAAGAAGAGCTCAACTTAATTTCCTCTTCTTCGAGATTGAATTTTTCGATGATAATCTTCTTGATCTGACCAAAGACTTCATTCTTCGTCAACACAACCACCTCTTCCAATTGATATTAATTTTGAGGTATTCTACCATGAAAATATACCTATCAATACTTGCGATACCGAACTATTTTTCTCCTTCGATCGGAACGACACAAACAAATACGAAGTTTTCTTCTTCAGAGCGGTTGGAAAGTTGATGCAGAGACCCGGGGGGAACAAATAACGCAGTCCCTGGCGCCAAATCCCGATCACCTTCCTCGGTAAATACCGTTCCTTTTCCCTTCAAGACTAAGATTTCGTGTTCCCAAGGGTGCGAATGTTTTGGGGTATAGCCACCTGGTTCAATCGTGAAAACCCGCGTTACGAAGTTACGGGCCCCCTCGTTTTCTCCGACCATCACTTTTTTGATCACTTTCCAGGCTTTTTCCGGGTTATCATATCGCACAGCGGGTACCTCATCCGGCTTGCGAACGATTATCTTCAAAGTCTTCGACACCTCCTTTTATTCGGGAAACGCTTTTCCTCCGGCCTTTTTTCTCGGGTTCTATCACGACGTAACGATACGGTTCCAGACCTTTCGAAAAACTCTGCACGCCCGAAATAGACTTGATTGTTTCATGCACGATTCGACGCTCAAAAGCAAACATCGGATCCAGTTGAACGCTTTTTCCCGTTTGTATCACCATAAAGGCCTTATTCCTCGCGATCTTTCGAATTAATTCTTTCCGTCTGTCTTTATAATCTCCAACATCTATCAGCACCGTCATTTTCGTATCCGTTATCCTGTTGACGAATATCGTCGCCAAATGTTGGAGGGCGCTGATCGTTTTGCCGTGTTTTCCGATCATCCGGCCTAAATGCGCGCCATCGAGATGAATGAATATTTTCGCGTCCCGACGCTCCGCCTTCACGGCTAAAGATTGCGGGACATACTTGGAAAAGGACAGGACATTCTCGATAAACTCTTTTACCTTCCGGACGTAGTGTTCGGTTTGTACGGTTACCAGGATCGAGGCGTTTCTCGACCCTATTTTCAGAAACCCTCTGGAACCTGGGTCTTCCACCTGATAATTGAACTCTCCCTCTCGTAAATCATGCTCTCTTTTGGCCGAATCCACCGCTTCTTCAACGGTCTTTGCCGATACGACGATTTCTTTCAACCCAATCACCCGTCACTTCTTGAAGCTGAGGAAAAACTCTTTCATCGAAATGCCTTGAACACCGCTTTTTTTGAATAATAAGAGCGTGATAATCCACTGGATAACGCTTTGCGCGACCCAGTATATCTGTAAACCGGTTGCCAAGGTAATGAACAGGAAGGGGAAAATGCCCGCCATCAGCAAGCCTTGTTTCGCCTGTTTGGTATCCGAACTGGTGATGAGCGTATTGAAGAAGTTGATCACAAAAGAGATAATCACGATCAGGATGTTTTCTTTGAACCCACCGATCGACAAATCTTGCCAGAAGAAGAAGGTGGGGCCAAAAGCGAAGAGCTCGCTCTCGTAACGAATAACGGCGTAGAGCAACAGGAAAATCGGGAGTTGCAGAAGGGTGGGCAAACACCCCGCAGCCGGACTCGCTTTGTTCTTTTTGTAGAAATCCATCAGCTCTTTCTGTTTCTTCTGGTTGTCCTGGATCTTCATGATCTTGATGTACTCGGTATCTTTCTCCAGTTTTTTTCGGGTGATCATGGATTTCGTTTGGGAGAAGGTCAATGGGAAGAGCGCCAGGCGGACGATGATGGTGTAAAGGATCAGAGCCCAACCGTAATTTTTCGTAAGGTTATACAACCAGTCCATCAGATAAACCAAAAGGTAGAAAAGCGGATCATACCATGAAGAGGCTTTGGGATAGCTGTTCACGGTTCGAGAAAGCCAAACGTACTCTTCCGGGAAGACCGCTTGAATGAAAGTCAGCTTTTTGGCAGGCCCGACATATCCGTTTACCCGTACGCCGTCGCTCGAAATCGGGAGTTGGTTGACGTATTTTGATCCGTCAAGGCGGAAGGAGGTCTGCCCTCTCTCTATCGACCATATCGCCAACGCTACCGTTTTTTGGTAATAAGAAGTGAAAACCTTCCCGGTTTCGTTTACCCGGTCCGTGTTGTTGTTCGGGTTGAAGTCGGCCAATCTCGGCAAGGAAAGGGTTAACCCTTCCGGGATCTCCCCGAGAAGCTCGATGGATATTTCGTAATAAGGGCCGTAAGGAATGGTGATGCGTTTGATTGTTTGACCGTAATGGAAGTCGATCTCCACCCCTTCGTTTTCCTTCAGAATCTCTGTTTTTCCCTCAAAGGACGATACATCTTGGTTATTGACGAGGACTTTGTCCGGCGCAATCTTTTCCCCGTTTAGGAGAAGATCAAACCCGTCCTCTCCGTACCCGTACACTTTGTTGTACGTCTCCATCGTCAACGCCATCTCGTTAAGGACGCCTTCCCGGGTGTTGAAGGTTAGCTGCGATATACGGGTTTGAATTCTTAGAAATCCGTCCACGTACGTGATCGAGAATTCATTTTTGGAAAAGGCGGTAAAGGCAAAAACGAAGGACAGAATGGCTATTAAGAATAAACGTTTCATCATATTTCCTCCTGGGGGAATCATCTACATACCGTACTATCTTTTTTTTCAAAGAAAGAAAAACGTTCCGGTGGCAAATCCACACCAAATGAATGGAATGGGTGACATTTCAACAATCGCTTCAAAGCAAGATATGACCCTCTCAGGAAGCCGAAACGCTCGTATACGGCCATCGCGTAATGCGAGCAAGTGGGATAAAAACGACAACATGAAGGTTTTAACGGAGAAATACTATTCTGATAGAATCGGATGAACAACATCATCCCTTTCGCGGGTAATCCTATCAACCTTCTCAAAACACTCCAATATCGGTTTGGCAATTTCTCCAAACGTCATCTCCTCAAATCTTAAGGACAACTTCTTCCTCGGTAGTATGATCATGTCGAAATGCGCTCCAATGGTACCGTTACCGTTTTCCCGTCTGCCGTGCGTTCGAAAAGCCTCTCTGACAAAGCGCTTCAGGCGATTCCGTTTAACCGCGTTGCCAAACTTTTTCCTGACGGAAATCCCTATTCTGTCTCTTGCATATGCATTTTCTATAAACAATAAAACAAAATAGGGAGTTTCGACCGACTTTCCAAATCGAAGAACCCTGATAAAATCGGCGTTCTTCGATAAACGGTACGTCTTCGGAAAGATAAATGTTTTCAAATACCGCCCGGGATCAAACGGCGAGGCGCTTTCTGCCGGCGCGTCTGCGATTCGCGATCACTTTACGGCCATTGGCGGTACTCATCCTGACTAAAAACCCATGCGTTCTCTTCCTTTTTGCTCTGGAAGGTTGATATGTTCTTTTCATCGTTTGCTTCCTCCTTCAGTTTTCCCAAAAATTTCGCTTGATTATATCGATTTTCTGCGTAGGATGTCAAGAGCAAGGAGTAAAAATTCCTGTTTCGGGATTTTTTTACGCGGTCTTTTACAAAAAGACACTTGTAAAAACAGACCCGGCTTGGTATCATTATCCGGTACGGTCACCATTTCTACTTTTTTTCCTCATCGGGGGATTCTTATGGAAAATCAAAAAAAGAACGCGGAGACGGGGCCCGCTCCAAGCGATTTTTTCGCCTATCTTCGTTCGAACGTCGATAAAAAACACTGGGATCTATGGTTCAAATCCCTTGAGCTCGTAGAGATCTTGACGGAAAAACGCCTTGTGGTGTTAAGGACCAGCAACCTTTTTGTCAAAGACTGGATCCTTTCACGCTACGGAAAAGTGCTGACGACAGCCGTCAAATCATTCTTCGGATCAGCCTTCTCATTTGAGCTGAAA
>Ga0179937_1056335_pt1 | contig 9549 bp, 18 predicted proteins | sample AD_UKC028_sludge_FD_135980 | JGI IMG/M metagenome (GOLD analysis project Ga0179937, IMG submission 135980) | Active sludge microbial communities of municipal wastewater-treating anaerobic digesters from Illinois, USA - AD_UKC028_MetaT... | ecosystem: Engineered > Bioreactor > Anaerobic >...
GCGGGCTTTAAGCCGCCAGAGCGTAGCTGTCGTCGTTGGCAACTATGATTTACAGCATGATTAACGAGGCTAGCTGCATCCTCGGCATGCGCCTTGGGTTTTGCAATCCACGTCGAAACCAGTCAGAATTCAGAATTGTAACCGTTCACCCCCCTCGCCCGCGTGCGGGAGAGGGGCTGGGGGAGAGGGAACTGAACGGTTATGGCATCACATTTCCGAGCGATGGCCAGGTTCCGTCTTACACCTTGAGCCTTTTGCGCCTTTTATCCTTCCCCTCCAGCAAACACGCTTTCCAGCGACGGGGCCGTCAGCGCCCGCCGGAACCAGAGCGACAATTGCGCCGAGTTCGCCCCGGCCAAGCGGCTACGAATCGTCTCGGACAACGGTCCGAACCGGGTCACCAGCAATTCCTCCAGCAACTCGCATAGGGTCTGTTCACGACCTTTTTCGATACCTTTCTCGATGCCCTTCTCGATGCCCTTCTCGATGCCTTTCTCGATGCCCTTCTCGATGCCCTTCTCGATGCCTTTCCTGATCGCGATCTGCTCCAGACTACTCACATAACGCATGTGCTTTTCCTCCTCGAACTGCTGCACCTCAGCCCACAATTGATTTTCCAAGCCCTCGGGCAACGCCAGCACCCAGTCAACAAACCGGAGCAAATCCAGGATCGCCGGGCGTTGATAACCGCGCCGGTACAGACTGCGAATCAACTCGCGTTTGACCCGGTAGCGGGCTTCGTCCAAACCGGCGGTTTCCCGCGCTCGCAAATGCGCCTGGGTCACGACGGCAAACGGGTTGGCGGAAGACTCCAGTTCCGCCCACCGGGGGCGATAGGCGCTCAGGCTGACCACGGGAAAGCGCAACCGCATCAGGCTGCCCCAGCGGCCATAGCCGAATTTGCCATGGGCGGCCCGATAGGGTTCGCCCAACACCGCCAGACTGATCACCGGGCGGCCATAGAGATCATACGACCGGTAGTTGTAGACGAACATACGCCGGGCAAAGTCGGCGGTGTTCTCGCCCTGGACTTCGACATGCACCAGCACCCAGTCGTCCGCGCCATCGCGACCGGTGACCCGCACCAGGGCATCCGCCCGCCGTTGCCCGAGGGCGGCGTCCCGCGTCACCTTGTGCAGTTCCTTGTCCAGCAGGGTGTAGTTCCGTGACCAGTCAATGTCGTGGTACGCCGCCGGAAAGAAGAACTCCAGGAACGCCGGGAAATACCGCGCCAGCATGTGCTTCCAGGGCGTGTCGTAATCATCCCGTTTGACGGTTTCGCCTTTCACCTTGGACCTTTCGCCTTTCGCCTTTCGCCTTGGGCCTTGGGCCTTTCACCTTTCGCCTTCAGTCAAGATTAACGCAATCCGGCCTTTCGCCCCGCCCCAATAACCAGCGATAGACCGAGAGCATTGGCTGGGCAATGTGGGGTCAGGTGCAGTATTGCGCTACCAGCGCCCGCCCGCGTTCGCCCATTACTCTTCGTGGGTGGCTGGGTTTTTTCCCTCTTGGCGGGTCGCGGTCAACCTCTCCTGTCGCCATTGACGCCGAATTTTTTCCGCCGATTCTCTGACCATGCGGGTGAGTTCTTCGAGGCGATATCCGGCTTTCGCATTGATTTGCCGCTTGATTTCCCAAAGTTCAGCCAGTTAGGCCCAGTCGATGACCCGTTCGGTCAACATGATGCGCACCTCCTCCAAATCGTTGAGTTCGGGGAATGATACCCGCGGCAGCCGCGCTTGCAGAAACCCCTCGCACAGCCAGAGCAGCAGGGAGCGGTGCAGTTCCCGCTGTTCCGGGTCGGCCAGCCATTCGCTCAGGGCGGCCAGGTTGCGCGGGGTGGCGTTCCAGGGTGGCGAAGTCGAGGTCGGCGATCCAGGGTTCGCGGACGAAGCCGATCAGCAAATCCCGAATCATCTCCGGGTGGGAGAACAGGCGCTGGTAGCCGTGGTCGTGATCCGTCACTTTGGCCTGGGGGCTTTTGGCCTTTCGCCTTGGAACTCTCATCTTTTGCCTTTGCTTCAAGGTGGAAAGCGCAGGTGCGAGAAATTCCGTCCGTTGGTCATCGCGGCCCGTTCGATGGCGGCAGCGGAATCGATCCAGCCCTGGCCTTCCAAAAACCGCAACCAGGCGCGCGTGCTGACTTTACGGCAGTTGTCCGGCAACAAAAAACTGGCGCGGGCGATTTTGTGATCTTCGAACAAAAAAACCCCGGTCACGCCGGGGATGGCGAGCGCCAGCGCGTTCATCGCTTCCTGCACGGCGATCTCGCCCAGGTTGGATTTGCGCAATCTGGCCGGGTCGTTCGTCAGCAAGGCTTGGTAATGAGCAAAGGTGCGCGTGGCCTGCACTTCGATGGCCTGCTCGTCGACCCACGCCGCGATCTTGACGCTGGTCGGCGTGGCGTTGCGGGTGACTTCATGTAGCACCATATCCACTAACCGAACGGGCCAGCCAGGTTTGCGCAGCAGATCCAACGCATCGGCATAGGCCAGGGTGATCAACGGCCCGGCGTTGGGCAACACGACCGGTGTTGGCGAGGCGAGCGACACCGCTTAGCCCGCCAGCGCGTTCAGTTCATCGACCATACGCTGCGTCGTCGTCTCGGGCAGGCGGGGCAGAGGCAGGCGGGCCTGGGCCATCAACAAGAACAGATCTTCTTCGCTGTCGATGCCCAGCGCTGCCTGAGTCGCTCGGTCGTCGCGGCGACCCAGGGAAAAATCGAGCAGGATGCGAAAATTCTGGTTGCTGGTCGCTTCGGCGGCCTCGAAGGTTTCTACGAGATAGCGCAGCTCGGCGTTGAACAGGGCATTGACCGAGGTCTCGGTCTTGGCGGCGAGCACCTTCGCCCGCTTGAGCAAGTCGCGATCGACCGCGCTGGTGAAATTGACATTGGCCATACCTGATCCTCCATCTTCAACACATAATTAAGTGTTTCACGGGATCCTGTCTCAGTCAATCCCATCCATCCTTCTGCCGCAGCGCAATCAGCAGGTCGGCTTGATCGCCGTCTTCCAGAATTTCATTCAGGTACTGGGTCGCAAAGGCCACATCCTCTTTGAAGAGTTCGGCCATGGCGTCATCGTGTGTTCTATCTTTCATCGTCGGGCCTTTGTTGCCAGTCTTGCCAGTATCGCACCGCTCGGTCAATGTCAGCGTTTTGGGTGTTTGTCGCCAGCACCCAGCAGTAGCACCCGGTGCAACCCGGCATGCGCGTAATAAATGCGATAACCGGGGCCGATATGAACCCGCAGTTCCCACACGCCGTCGCGCACCTGCTTGAACCGGCTAATAAACACATCCTGGCCGTCAGCAGTCAGGTAATGGCGGATTTCATACATGGCTTAGTATCGTTTAAAACGAATATTATCAAACAGGACAATCTGCCGGTCCAACCACCCCGGCGCTACGCGCCACCCCTCCTTGAAAAGGAGGGGAAAACGTGTTCATGCGCTTTGCCGGATGCCCAGAAGCGTAGGGTACGCACCGCGTACCTTGGAATGCAGGCTAAACAGGTTGCCGGACTATCACCTTTGGCCTTTCACCTTTGGCCTTATGTTAGGGTGAGGGCACTCAAGAAGCGTAGGGTACGCACCGAATTCTGAACCGCCCACTCCACGAATTCGCCGCAGGGGGTCGTGGGGTTCCAGGCACACCTTGATTTTGAGCAGTTCATCAGCGGCGAACAGGCTACCCGCCGAACCGGTATCGAGCAGCACCTCCGGTAACACGAGACGTTGGCCCTGATCATCCAGCGTGACTCGACAAAAGGCAGACCGTCTTATTGGCTGGGCGATGTGGGGCCAAGTGAAGCGGTAACCGTTCGCTCCCCTCGCCCGCGAGAGGGGTTGGGGGTGAGGGCCGCTAAATCCGCCAGCCGTTCACCTCAATCGGCGGGGGGTCCTGGAGGGGTTTGGCGTTGATCGTCGAAGGGGCGATTGAAGCAGCAAATATCCAGATCAATCGGAGTATACTAATTCTTACCTAATCTTACCAAAGGGTTCGTCATGGAAACCACTCGTCTTTCCAGCAAAGGACAGGTCATTCTGCCCAAATCGATACGCGATGCTCGCCACTGGATACCGGGCACCGAATTCGAGGTTGAGAACCGGCCCGAGGGCGTTTTGTTGCGCCCGAAAAAGCGTTTCGCCACTACCCACATCGCTGCTGTTGTGGGGTGTACCGGTTACCAGGGTCCCGCCCAGTCGCTGGAAGAGATGGAAGCAGCCATCGCCCAAGGGGTGAGCGAACGACATGCTCGCGGTCGATACTAACGTGATCGTTCGGATCGTCACGAACGATGATCCGGAGCAAGCGCGGCGGGCGGTGGCTCTGTTCGAGCGTGAACGTATCTTCATCGCCAAGACGGTTTTACTGGAAGTGGAGTGGGTGCTGCGGTTTTCCTACCAATTGCCCCGCGAAGTCATTGCGCCCACCCTGCGCAAGGTGATTGGACTCCCCCCAGTGGCGGTGGAAGATCCGGACGAAGTGTTCATCGCGCTCGACGGGTACGAGCAGGGACTGGACTTTGCCGATGCCCTGCACCTGGCGAGCAGCGGTAGCGCCGACGGTTTCGCGACCTTCGATCAGAAGAGGGTGAAACGGGCCGGGACGCTTCAGGCGATAGAGATTGTCCTGATTTGATTCATTCACCTCCCCCTAAATCCGCCAGCCATTCACCTCAATGGGCGGGGCATCCTGGAGCCATTGCGATGAATGGACCCGCTAAAACTCCCTCTCTCCTTGCGGGGTTGGGGGAGAGGGCGGGCGATTGGCTTTCTGGGTTATTCGCTTTCGGAGTCGCGCATCAATGCTCGAAATCCAGCTTGAAGAAAATGCCGATCCGGGGTCATCGCGTCGGTAAGACTTTGATCCGACATCACGACAAAAGAGAGGCAATCGGTTAATCCCCATTCTTTATCAGCGCGCTCGTCATACAGATCCAAAGCACGGTTCAGCAGTTTGGTATCGACGGGAACCACATGGATGTTAGGGGTGGCGTAACATTGATTGATGAAGCGCACCGCCGCCGCCCGATGGGCAACGCTCAGCGCGTTGCCGATTTTAATCAGGATCGCCTCAGTGATCCACACCTCTTTGGCCGTGCGTAGTTCGTTCAGGCGTAACTTGGCGATGCGGTGGTATTGATCGTTTTTATTCAACAGGGCTTGGACGAAAGCGGTATCGAGGAAGAATCGCGTGGGCTTCATGAGGGTTGGTTCGCTATCTCTTGTTTGGGGATGCCGTACAAGTAGTGATCGTGTTCGGTGGCCCAGTCCGGCGGAGCCGCGACGCTCCCGGTCAACGTGTCCAAGACATCCCAGGCGGTGGTTTTTGACCAGGGGTCGTGGGTGGCGGCCAGCTTTTCCTGGATTTCCCGCCAGAGAGGGAACGGGATCAGGACGCCGGTGGTTTGTCCCCGTGAGTCAGCAACGTATTGAATTTCTGAAATATTCATGATTTTTCCTCTACTTGGCTCGTTCTAGAGCGCTGTCCAGAAAGGTGCAAGTTGTATCTTTCACCTTTGACGGCTCCCCTCTCCCTAACCTTCTCCCCTTCCCAGGGGCGAGGGAACTGAAGGCTGATCACTCCCCTCGCCCGCGTGCGGGAGAGGGGTTGGGGGAGAGGGCGGTTATTTCGCTCCTCTCGCCCGCGTGCGGGAGAGGGGTTGGGGGAGAGGGCAGTGGGTTCAGGTGATTGGATTGGGGTCGGCCTTTCGCCTTTCGCCTTTCGCCTTTCGCCTTTCGCCTCAAGCTAGTGCTACCATTCAAGCAACCGATTTCGCCTTGTGCCTTTGGCCTTGTGCCTTTGGCCTTTGGGCCTTTGGCCTTTGGCCTTTCGCGAAACCGCTGGCGGCGGCGAGGCGGCGCGCAGCGGCGGCGGTGTTGGCGCGATAGCGGGTGGGGAAGGTGTCGGCTTCGGCCCGGCCACGTAGCCGCCTAGCGATGACCGTGCTTTTACTGTGAGTCTTTGGTGATCCTGCCCGAACGATCCTGGTCCCATTGATTCCGGATTTTTTCGGCGGATTCTCTGGCCATGCGGGTGAGTTCTTCGAGGCGATATCCGGCTTCCGCATTGATTTGCCGCTTGATTTCCCAAAGTTCAGCCAGGATGGGGTCGGAGGTACGCAGGGGGCGTGTCGGGTCGGGGCGGATCATTTCATGATCTCCAGTAGTTCTTCCGGGGTCGTCAGCAGTGGTGGGCAATAGCCGCAGGCGCGCAGGGTATCCAGCAACTTCAGTTTGGTATCCGGCCCAACCAGGTGAGCAAAGTTCCAGGTCACGAGGTAGTGGGCGGCGGATACGGTGGCCAGAGCGACATGCAGCGCATCTTCGGGTTCGGTCGGTGGCAGGGCTTGCAGATCGATCAACCGGGCCGCCAGGATTTCGGCCTCCGGCGTGATCGGTAATGTTTCGATTCCCCGCAAGGCCTCGATCCGTAACGCGGCAGCACCGGAATCGCCACGGCTGGCTTCTTCCAGCACCAGATCGGAAATCCGCAATGTCCATGATTGAGAGGCCAATTCCCACCATTCGCGGGTCCACATCTGCCGCGCCGCGATGACGAAATCCCGGCTTGGGCGCGCGGTGAGATACGATACGACCGACGTTTCCATATAAACGATAGGATTCATCCGTTATTTACCTGACATTGGACCTTTCGCCTTGGCCTTGGGCCTTGGGCCTTGGGCTTTCAGTCAAAATGAACACAATCCGGCCTTTCGCCCCGCCCCAACACCCAGCGATAAACCGACAGCATTTATTGTGAAATTTCAAATTTATAAATCAGTATGTTGGAAGTTTTTTAGCACAAGCCCGAAGAGTTGCCCCTGATGACTCCTACTTCCAGGAGTCTTGATTTTTAGGCAGGAAGCTGCCCGGATCAAAGACGTCGATCCTATCATCCGAATCCAGGTAATGACAGGGTATAGGCCACCAGTGTACCGGGAGGCAACAAGCTCGATAGCTGGCGATATTCCGCGATGGCTGTTGGTTCATCCAGCGCCAAGTACAGCGCATCCACTCCAGGCCGGTTAGCCCGGCCACCATGGCGTCCCGCGCCAGCGCCACTGGTTGGCCGGGTCGCCCAAACCGGCTGATGCGCCCGATAAGCCGTGACGCCCCGCGGGCGCGTGAAGATCATCCCGACGCTCCGGCTTCGAGGGACATCACATAGCGCAAGACATCTTCCGTCCGCCCATCGGACACCAGGGTTTCAGCGGTTTTGTAGCCGAAGGGCGCCAGCGGTTCATTGCGGTACCAAAACAGCGCGCGATTGACATCACCCGAAACGTCGGTGGCCGCCCGGATGACCCGGAGGGCTTCGCGCAGAAAACGCTGAACCGCCTCGGAAGTCGGCGACCGGGCGAGGGTGTTGCGATGGACATGGGCCTGGGCCGCCAAGGTTTGCAGGTCGATCCCAACGAGCTGGATAAAGCGACTCGGCGAAAGCGCCGCCAGCCCCAGGTCGGGTTCCCGGATAAATTCCATCAACGCTGCAAAGTTCGGAGCCAGAGCCGGCGGCGGGAGAGGTGTTTCGGCAAGGTTCGGCATAATGGTCTCCTTATTGCAATGATCATGCACTATATGAGCACTTTCTGCCGACCAGTTCAAGCTCATCCCTGGGGACCGCATGCTCCCCTCGCCCGCGTGCGGGAGAGGGGTTGGGGGAGAGGGTGGTTTCTAAATCCGCCAGCCATTCACCTCAATCGGCGATGCGTCCTGGAGGCGCGCTGCCACGAACGCCCGGTCGCGGATGAACAGGGCGTTGGCCGAAGAGGCGTCATCGGCGCGGCGTTCGATCAGTTGGCGGGTGAAAGGTTGATAGACGCATTCCTCGAAGCCGCTGGCAAGCAATCGACGGCGAATGTCGCCGTCGTCGTAGCCATAGCGCTGGCCGCTGCCGTTGAGTTCCAGCAACACGCAGCGCAGCGTCGGGGCGCTCAGGGTGTGCGCGGCCCCGTTCAACACTTCGGTTTCAAACCCTTCCACGTCGATTTTGAGCATGAGCGGCGTGCGTCCGGTCAAGGCTTCGTCCAAGGTAGTCATGGCGACGGTTTCGGTTCGGGAGCCGTCCGCTGGATGGGTGACGATGTGATTGACGGTATCGCCATCGGCGGTGAGCGCCACGTTGCCCGACCGGGCGCCCACGGCTTGCTGATGCAGCTCGGTCCGGTCGGCGATGCCATTGAGCCGGACGTTGCGCTCCAGCCAGGCGAAGGCGGCCGAACCCGGTTCGAAGGCGAGGCATGTAGCGCCAGCGCCAGCGGCGGCCAACACGGTGTAGGAGCCAATGTTAGCCCCGATATCGATGAATAAGTCCCCCCCCGCAGGACGTGCAGCACAAAGGCCATGTCCTCGAATTCATGCAGGCCGACATAGACGTTGCCGGTGGCGCCGGTCATGCCGGGCCGCGCCAGCAGCCAGGAACCGTTAGCGAACGGACAGACCACCGGACCGGGAACCAGCCGCGCGCCGATCTGCCACGCCGCAAACCGCCGCAGGATTTGCAGTTTTCGGCCCCGGCTGAGCGGGTGATTCAGGAGGAAAGACAAGGTGTTCAGAATGCCCATTTTTCAGAAACTTTTCCTTGGATGGTGAGGAGTCAATCGCTCATTACGCAATCGGGTTGATCGCCCCGCCCCAACACCCAGCGATAGACCGAGAGCATTGGTTGGGCGATGTGGGGCCAGCCAGCATCAATGATCCAAGCTTCGAGAATATTGAGCGGCTTGGGCACTCAGCGTTTCAATGTCACCATCGGGAAGGCCGGTTTTTCGCCACTCGGTGTAATCGAAGCGATCGCGATTGATCGCAGCGATGAACCGTTCGGCGTCCACCGCGCCCAGAGCCTCAATCAGGGCGCGCAGGCCCGTTTGCCGAATCTCGGCTTCAGTTTTCATACCAGACCTCCACTTTGGCGAGCGCCTCGCCTGGTGATAACACCGCAACTTTTTGAAATGCGCGCAGTTTACGTAACAGAGCGTCGTCGGTCGTGACGAAGAGATCGGAACGGGCGGCGATGGCACAAGCGACATGCAGCGCATCGAAGGGTTTGATGCCTAGCCGTCTCAGCGCGCGCCCCTGCTCCAGAACCTGCTCCGTTTCGCCGATTCGCACCTCGGCCAGATTCCGCCAAAACAGGATTGAAGCGGCGCGTTCGGGAAAGGGATGATGCTTGTTTTCAAAATCCAACCTATAAGACCATGCCAGCCCGATTTTTTTCTCACGAATCCGTTGCTGTAGTTCTAATTTGGCTTCAGTTTCAAAGCGGATGCGCGTCTGGGTTTGATCATCGAAAGGGCGGTTGAAACAACAGGTATCCAGATAAATCAGCATGATGAGCATCGCTTATTCAAGGTAAACGCAATCGGGCTTATCGCCCTGCCCCAAGATCCAGCGATAGACCGTTCACTTCCCTCGCCCGCGTGCGGGAGAGGGGTTGGGGGAGAGGGCGATGAGGCCAGCTCATTTTTTCCTCAAGAATACAAACAACCCGGACTTCATCACCGGCGGCGTCAGCCAGTTAATCAGCAGCATCAACGCAAAC
>Ga0179937_1247522_pt1 | contig 9454 bp, 6 predicted proteins | sample AD_UKC028_sludge_FD_135980 | JGI IMG/M metagenome (GOLD analysis project Ga0179937, IMG submission 135980) | Active sludge microbial communities of municipal wastewater-treating anaerobic digesters from Illinois, USA - AD_UKC028_MetaT... | ecosystem: Engineered > Bioreactor > Anaerobic > Digestate...
AAAGCTGCTTCTACTAACGCTTTGTTTTCGGTAGACAAGGTGTCCCGCTCCTGGAAGAGCTTCCATAATCGCTGCAGAAAGTAGGGTTCCGACCAGTTGACGAATTCTGATGGTGATTTAACAACCGCTTCCAACCCCATGGGTTCGTAAAGCAGTTCCAGGATTTTTTGGAGCATGAGATCGGCGGCGCGAGCGGTTTTATGAAAATATACGTTTTTATACATCATAAATCGTCCGAACAGCACGGCGTATATGTTATCGATGACCTTCTCATCGTAGCAGAGGCGTTCGATTCCTTTGACTGCGACGATGGAGGCGTTTCGGATGATTCTTTGCAAATCGACGGTGCCGTATTGAGAAGTGCCGGAGTAGTAGGCGTCGCGGAGGACGAAGTCCATACGATCGGCCCCTAACGGTCCTTGCACGATATTGAAGTAAGGTGTGCCGAGCGTTTCACCTTCAAAGAGCCGGTTGACCTGTCGTCCTAACTCTCCGAAGGCCTCCAGGACAGCTTCATCCGTATCCTTCGAGGTTTCTTCGAGAAAGCCTGACAGTCGAAGGTCTTTCTGCACCTCTTTTCTCCAATAATCTTTCATCCGATTCCGATAGACTTCTAACATCTGTTGCGGAACAACCTCGGTTAAGATCGTCGCTCGCTGGTCATCATGACCGCCCGCGATCTTCGCTTTGGCGTATACGATCTCGTCGAACTGGTGACTATAAGGACCGTGTCCGATGTCGTGAAATAAGCCGCTCAAGCGTAAAAGCCGGCTCATTTTCCTATCGAGTCGCAGGTGTTCGGCGTATAAACCCGCGATATGCATCACGCCCAGCGAGTGTAAAAAGCGCGTGTGCGTCGCGCCCGGGTAGACCTTTTCTGCTCCGGACAGTTGCGAAACGCTCCTGAGCCGTTGCATCGAAGGAATATCGGCGATCAGCATCTCAAGAGGAGAAAGTCGAATTTCCCCTAAGAGCGGATCTCTCGCTACTTTGAAATCGATTTCACTCATCTTTTCCTCCTACGGTGAACGATCGGTTTTTTCGAGAACGGTTATCTCTTCTTCGAAGACCTTTTCTCCGGCATTTGTTTTGAGGGTCGTTCGTATCACGTACGTCCCGGGTCGATCAAACCGGATCTCCTTCCACTCTTCTGATCGAAAGATGGTCCGGGTGGAACGAGCCGGCACGAGCACTTGAAGGGTTCTTTCCGATTGGTATCGATAGAGTTCGGTGCGATCGCGATAAATATAGAAGGCGAAGTCCTCTAAACGCAGGAAAAGTGTATCATTGAGATCGTTGGCCAGTAAGATCTCGGATTGATAAGGCTCCCCCATCGCTAACGTTTTGACGGAATAAGATAAGATTCGCAACTTTTCCGGAGCCTCCAACGGGGTCAGTTCTCTCACCAATAATTGATTTTGACCCTCCTGCAACCGGTCGTCGACGAAAAAGGACCATTCGAAAAGGTAATCCCCGACTCGTTCCGGGACGGAGATCGGTTTTAATGGAATATCCAACGCTTCTCCGGATGCTAAGAAAACTTCTTTTTGAGGCACTTCCTCTTTGACGCTCTCTACGGTATTTCCTGATTCGGTGATCTTGAGGTTGTAGACGCCGAACCGGTAATTGAGGCTTTTGGGCGTACTATTCTGGATGCGGATATACGTGTCGATCACGGAACCCGTGACGCCATCCCCGATATCGGGGGTCCAAAAATCATCTCTAAAAACAACGTTGTGCTCATGACTTCATTGATCGTGAATGGTTTCGAGAGTTCGACCGGCGTATCGTTCACGACGAAACGGCACACCACATAATAGGTACCGGGCTGTAACTCGTAAGAAGGATTGTCGCGTTTAAAATCATACACCGACCGCGAATCGTACCGGTCCAACAGGAAGGTGTTTTTAGGAGGATAGACGAACGTGAACAAGTTCTCACCAGACTTCGTCTCGGATTTGACATAAAACTCGAATTTCTCTATTAAACACTCCCTTAGGCTCGATGAACTGTTTGAAATGCGGATAACGATCTCCGGCACCTCACCGTAGACATATTCGCTGGCCGCAGAAATACGCAAAACAAACGGGGATACGTTTTGGATATACTCGTATTTCCGCCCGCGCTGCCCGGACAAAAAAACGACTCCGAAAATGGCGAAAAGGATGACTAAGTTGAAAAGCAGGGTCCAAAAAACGATTCTTCGGGTTCGCTTGCCCTTGGGATCCCGTTCTTTGCGTTCGCGCAACTGTTCTCGGATGACCTCCGGCGGATTCGTATGGTAGAGATAATTTTTGGAGGCCCGGTTTGACGGCTCCGTCGGCTTACTCAATCGCAACCCTCTTGATTTCGTCGATCGAGGTGATCCCCATCAACGCTTTATGGATGCCGTCTTCAAACATCGTTCGCATCCCGGCCTTCCGCGCGTACTCTTCGACGATCCGTTCGGGTGTGTTTTCCAGCATCAGGGAACGTAGCTTTTTATCCATGATGAGGACTTCGTGTATCGCCGTCCTGCCGCGATAGCCGGTTTTCCGGCATTGTTGGCAGCCTTCGGGGATATAGGTGAAGTATTCCGGTTGGCCAGGCTGGAGCTGTGAGGCGATCTTTTCCATCTCTTCGCTGACGAGCGGGACCTTTTTTTTACAGGAGTCGCACAACGTGCGCACCAAACGCTGCGCCACGATGCCGATGAGCGAGACCCCCAAAACGTCTGCTTCGATGCCCATATTGACCAAACGGTTGATAGCGGCCGAGGCGGTATTCGTGTGAAGAGTGCTGAGGACCAAGTGACCGGTCATAGAGGCTTCCATCGCGAGAATCGCCGTTTCTTTGTCCCGGATTTCCCCGACCATAATGATATCCGGGTCTTGACGCAATATCGCGCGCAGATACCGGGCGAAGGTCAAACCGATTTCGGGTTGAACCTGACATTGTGTGATACCGGTGACGCTGTACTCCACGGGATCTTCGACCGTGATCATATTGTTCGTGACCTCTTTGAGCTGATTGAGTATCCCGACGAGGGTGGTCGATTTCCCGCTTCCGGTCGGGCCGGTGACGAGCAAGATCCCATAGGGGGACTGCAGGAGGTAGTTTAATCGTTTGTAGTTGTACTCGGACAGCCCAAGATTGTCCAAGCGTTTGGTTGAATTGGAGACACGCAGCAACCGCAACACGAGCTTTTCGCCGAAGATCGAGGGCATGGTTGAGACCCGAAAGTCATACTGTTCGCCTTTAACCCGTACGAAAAATTTGCCGTCTTGAGGCAGCCGCCGTTCGGCGATGTCCAACTTGGAAATGATCTTAATTCTTGACACGATCGAGTTATGCAGCTTGATGGGGTACTCTGAGATCTTTCGGAGCAGCCCGTCGACTCGGAAACGAATCCGCACGTTTTTTTCCTGAGGTTCAATATGGATATCGCTGGCTTCCTGGGAGATGGCGCCCATGATCATCTCGTTCACGAATTTGATCACAGGGGCGGAATCGGCATTGCTCTCTTTATCGATGTCGGTCATTTGGGAGACGGTTTCCAAATCCAAGACGGAATCAGACTTCCCCGAAGTGACTTCGATAGAGCTTTTCAAGTCTTCAACGGAGCCAATGGAGCTTCCGAACAGCTCTTTCAACAAAAAATCGAGGTTCGGTTTCGATACGATGTAAAAGGAAGGGTTGTATCCAGTGATGAACTGGATATCTCTTTTGATGGAGGGAAGGCTATTCGTTTGATCGATCAGGATTTTTAGCGTACGATCCTCGTCTTTTGAAAAAGGAATCGCTCGCCAGTTTTCGATGTTGTGCTTGCTCAGGATGCCAATCGCATCTGGATCCGGTTCGATCTCTGACACGGACTCCAGAAAGGGTAGTGAATACTGTTTCGAAAGGGCTGTCGCGATATCGTTCCACGTGACGAACCCTTTCTCCACTAAAATCTGCCCGAGCGGTTTCTTCTCTTGCTTCTGGAGATTGACCGCCAATTCGATCTCTTTTTCCGTGAGATAGTTGTTTTCTATCAGGATTTCGCCTAAACGTTTGTACTGAAAGGTTTCGGAAGACAACGATTAATCCCCCCTTAGGAACTCGTTTAATCCCATGCGATAAACTGCCGGGATATCGCTGTCCATACTCAGGAGCTCTTCGTTGTCCTCGAATTTGGCAGCGATAAGCGTCACCCTCACCTCATCTTCTGGCAGATCATCGTCCAAGATCAGACCGAATTTCATATCCACTGTTTCACTACACCGTTGCCGGATGACGGCGGCGGCCAGGTTCATCTCTTTCATCGTGATATTTTTGTTCGAAGAAATATTGAGTATGACTGCTGTCGCATTGTCAACGGGTCTTTCCAGCAGCTTGCTGTCCATGGCTCTAACCGAGGCTTGCTGCGCGCGATCTTCGCCTTTTCCTATACCGATGCCCAAGAATGCGACTCCGGCTTCTCTCATAACGGATTCGATATCGGCGAAGTCCTGGTTGATCAGTCCTCGGCGCGTGATGACCTCGCTGATCCCTTTGATCCCCTGGTGCAGCGCCTCGTCCGCTTTCAGGAACCCATCCACGACAGTAATATCCTGCGGGAACTCCTCCAACAACTTGTTATTGGAGATTTTGATCAAGGTATCCACGTTTTCTTTCAGTTTTCCCAAGCCCTTTTTGGCGTTGTTCCAACGGTTGACGCCTTCGAAATAGAAAGGGGTTGTTACGGTGCCGATCGTCAGGATGCCCATTTCTTTCGCGAATTTGGCGATAACCGGCGCGGCGCCGGTACCTGTTCCACCACCTAAACCGGCCGTGATGAACAGCATATCGGTGTCTTCCAAGACGGCCAGAATATCGTCTTTGCTTTCATAGGCCGCCTTTTCCCCGACTTCCGGGTTTCCTCCGGCCCCCAATCCCCTTGTGAGCTCTTTCCCCAATTGGATTTTGATGTCTGCTTTGGCATCCTCTAAAACCTGCAAGTCCGTATTCGCAACAACGAAAATGACCCCGTGAATCCCACTTTCGATCATACGATTCACGGCATTGTTACCGGCGCCGCCGACACCGAATACTTTAATGGTCGGATTACGCTTCGGCGGTCTTCGAATATCCTTCCCATCGTCTATTTCAAAAGCCAAGAAAACCCCCTCCTCCTGTTCTTTTTTCCGTATTCTCGATATGGTTTACTTAAACCAGTTTTTTCAAAAATTCCACGATTTTATTCAAGGTCCCGGGCCCTTCTTTCTCCCGGCGGGGTCTTTGATTGGCTCGGTTTTTCTTTTTCCCGGCAGGTTTCCCTCCGTTTTCGGAGTTTGACAAAGACGAGGAGAGACTATTTCCTTCCAGCGCTTCCAAACCGCCTATCGCGTTGACCCAATAGATATTGCCGGCACAGGCAGAAAAGGTCGGATCCTGCAATTCGTCTGGCAGTTGCATATCGGTTCCCCCCGTACCGGCGTGGCCGATGCGCACTGGCAATTTGAAGGTGTCCCGCAAGAATTCAACGATCCCCTCTATCTTGGAACCAGCTCCCGTGATGACGAGACCTCCGGGAATTCCCTTTTCCCCTTCTTCCAGCATCCGAGCGGTGACCGCGCGCATCTCACGCTTCACGGAATTCATGATTTCCCTCGTTTTAGCGTATATGACGATCGACAACTGCGCACGCGTGATCTGTTTGCTGCTTTTACCATCGAGAAGCGTATAGGTGATCGCGTCTTTGCTGGCGTCTTTGATGGCGACTTTCCCGTATTGAACGAGCATACGTTCCGCCTCGTCGAAAGAGGTCTTGAATACTTGGGCGATGTCTTTGATCACGTGTTTAAGACCCTGATCGAGCGGTTTGAGGAAAAACACGGACCCGTTTAGGTAACCGCTGACGGAAATGAAGGAATGGCCGATATCGAGGCAAACGACTCCGCGTTCCTTTTCCTTTCCGTTCAGGATAACTTCGGAAGCGACGAACGGACTGATAAAAACGGTCGGTTTCTCGCCGGCTATTCCTGAAAAGATATTGGATAGGGAGTCTTTAACGGTGGCATCCATCGATAGGATGGAGGCCTTCATACCCAGAACGGAGGCTTCCATATCGATGGGGTTGAGAACCCCTTTCGATTCGTCAAGGATATACTTCTGGGGGATGACATGTTGAACCGCCCTTCGCTGGTCGAGAAGATTGTAATTCTCTTCCGGTTCTTCTTTCTGAGCCGTTTGGTTAGCGACGCGGGTGAACAGCTCATAGACGTGGTCCTCGGTGATCCTGACCGGTTCTCCGGACCCGAGCTGCATCGTGCGGGTCTCTTCGCTTAAAAACGTCGTTTTATCCACGAAAGAGATGATGAAGTACGAATCCACTCTTTTGGACAATTGGCTTCCCAAATCTTTTAAAAGGGTTTCCAGCGATTCTCTCAACGCGACGATATCCTTTAGTTCGCCTTGCTCGAAACCTCTCGCTTTTGTTCTCGAATAGGCTAAAACAGATGTTTTTCCGCCCTCAAATCCGGCGACGGCTCCTTTTAGCGTGTGCGAACCAATATCGACGACCGTTAAAACTTCTGTAGATTCCGCCATTTTCCCTCCTTTATCGTTTTCGGTTTATAGGAAAAAACAAACCATTGCTGTACAAGTCATAAGCTGTTTTCTGCCCCATCGTCCGAATGAATTCGTTGTGATTCATGCGTTCAAGGTTCTCCCATTGATTCACAATCAAGAGAACACCGTTTCGTATATACAAAACCTTCTCTTTGACACTCACCGAAGAGATGTAGTTTCGAAAGGTCAAAGAATAGGAGAGGAACTGCGCGATCACAGGCGCTTGCTCCTCCCATGTGCCTCCAAAAAAAAACCGGCAGGTCGCCGTATAGAGCCTCTTCTTCCGGATGGATTCGCCAAAACCGCTGGCCTTGGTCGGTGACCAGCCATTTTTCACCATCTTCAGTTTCAGACAAGAATACGGCTTGGCGCTCTTTTAAAAGGAGCGTGATCTTGTCATTATAGACTTCCCGGCCGATCCATTCATATCCTAAAAGCGGGCGCAACTGCCGATTCAAGTTATCCAGATAGAAAAAATACCCAAATTCGGCATACCTGCTTAATTGGTTCTCCAAACAGTTCATACCCGCCTCAAAGGGTTTTTCCGATCCCTCTTGTCTGTGCGGATCTTCCGCCGCGTTGAGCAAAACGATGCGTTCGATCGGGAAATTCAGCTTTTCATAGGTCTTGCGATAGAACCACGAACTGAGAATAACGATGATCCCCAAAACAAACAAGATCGTCAAACCGGATAAGGCCCTTATTCTCAAGGGGGTCTCCGCCGGTTAAATATCGAGATTGGTGACTTGTAACGCGTGATGCTGGATATAACGCCGTCGGTCCTCCACATCCGAACCCATCAAGGTTATTAAGATGGAATTGGCCACCTCGGCATCTTCCAAGGACACACGCGCCATCCTCCGTTTTTTCGGGTCCATCGTCGTTTTCCACAACTGTTCGGGGTTCATCTCCCCCAATCCTTTATACCGTTGAACGGAGAGATTCTTCTTTCCCTCTTCCTTCAAGCGCCCCGTTATTTCCTTCATCTCATCTTCGGAATAGACGTAATATTCATCCTTTCCGTGCGCGACTCGGAAAAGCGGGGATAGCGCGATATAGACCATCCCGGCATTGATCAGCGGCCGGAAATGCCGAAAGAAAAGGGTTAACAGCAACGTTCGTATATGCGCGCCGTCAACGTCCGCATCGGTCATGATAAACACTTTGCCGTACCGGCTGCGCTCGATGTCGAACGTATCGTCGATGCCGGTTCCGATTGCTGTAATAATATCACTTATTGTTTCATTTTTCAATAACTTTTCTAACGAAGCTTTTTCAACATTCAGAATCTTCCCGCGAAGCGGCAGAATAGCTTGAAACTCGCGATCGCGGGCTTGTTTTGCGGAACCTCCCGCCGAGTCTCCTTCGACGATGAAGATCTCGGAATGTTGACGTTCTTTGGTCGAACAATCCGCCAGTTTCCCCGGAAGGGTCGAATACTCCAACGCGTTTTTTCGTTTGACCATCTCCCGCGCTTTTTTTGCGGCTAAACGGGCTTTGGCCGCTTGTATGATGCGATCTAAGATAACGCGCGCCACATCGCTGTGGATGTCGAAGTACTCGGAAAGGCTTTCCCGCACCACAAAAGCGACCGCTTCTTGCGCCTCTTCATTACCAAGTTTGGCTTTGGTTTGACCTTCAAACTGCGGTTCCGGAACCCTTAAGCTCAGAATCGAAACCAACCCTTCTCGAACGTCTCCGCCTTGGATGACCAGCTCTTCTTCGTCCGCTTTTTTCTCGCTTTTTTTATTTTTCGACTGTTTTCCGTTGCTGAGCATCGAAAACTTTTTAATATAGTCGTTGATCAATCGGGTCAGGGCGGTACGAAAACCGGTGACGTGCGTTCCCCCTTCGATGGTGTTGACATCGTTCACATAGGTGCGCATGACCTCTTCGTCTCCCATAATATATTGGATTGCGACTTCGACATCGATCTCATTGTACTTTCCGGAGAGATAGATCGGTTTCGGATGGAGGTTTTTATACCCTTTTGAGAGATAGGTGCAGAACTCGTTTAGTCCGCCTTCAAAACAATACTTTATCTCTTCGTTCTCACGCATGTCTTTTAATTTCAACGTAAGCCCGGGATTCAGAAACGCGAGTTCCATAAAACGATTGTTTAGAATTTCAAATTCGAATTGGGTGGTCGTAAAAACGGTCGGATCGGGTTTGAATCGTACGATTGTCCCATGCCCCTCCGATTCTCCGATCTCTTCTACATCATGAACGGGAATCCCACGGGTATAGCGCTGTGTATACAGCTTTCCTTCCTGGATCACCCACACCTGCAGCCACTCTGACAACGCGTTGACAACGGAGACGCCGACACCGTGCAAACCGCTGCTGAATTTGTAACTGTCCTTGTTGAACTTTCCGCCGGCGTGCAGGACGGTCATCACGAGTTCCAGGGTACTCCGTTTTTCTTCCTCATGGATTTCGACGGGGATCCCTCTCCCGTCGTCCTTGACCTCTACGCTTCCATCTTCGAAAAGCGTGATTTCTATGTTTTTACAGACGCCCGCGATCGCCTCATCGATACTGTTATCAACCACTTCCGTGACCAAATGGTGCAAACCGGCTTTGCCGGTAGATCCGATATACATTCCCGGTCTTTTCCGTACGGGTTCGAGCCCTTTCAAGACCTGGATATTCTTAGCTCCGTAATCCTTTGACAATCCTGTCACTCCTTATAGACGATCTTAATCGAACGGATATCTCGGACGTCCTGCAGTTGCTCCTTCATCTTCGCGAGGATGTCTTTCGTGTAAAACTTCAACTCAGAAGCCCAGATACTCTCGGAACACCAGACCGTCAGAACCCCCCGATTGAGAGAAACCGGTTTCGTTTTTTCAGCCAACAACGAGCCGACGACCGATTCCCA
>Ga0179937_1097900_pt1 | contig 9320 bp, 2 predicted proteins | sample AD_UKC028_sludge_FD_135980 | JGI IMG/M metagenome (GOLD analysis project Ga0179937, IMG submission 135980) | Active sludge microbial communities of municipal wastewater-treating anaerobic digesters from Illinois, USA - AD_UKC028_MetaT... | ecosystem: Engineered > Bioreactor > Anaerobic > Digestate...
AATTCCGGGGCCGTCAGCCCCTTGAAAAAACTCAAAACTGATGGCCCTCAGGCGACACTCCGTCGCCGTCTTAGGGCGTGCTAAAACCCGCACAATGGGCCCACCTTTATATAAAGTGCGTGGCACACTTCTCTTTTTCTACGAGTAGAGTAACTCAAATAACGGTCGATTTATGGGTAGGTGGTTGTTAGGGAGGGAGCACCAACAAATCCACAAAACACCATGTTGTCACCGGCACCAACCGACAAATTATGATCGCACGACACGTCAACGTTGTAGTCGTTCTCAAACACTATATTGTCGCTGTATTTACTATATCTCATGGCGGAAGGAAGATAGCGCCATGGAACAATAAATGGGGCATTCACGTCGACTCGCGAACAAACTCCCAAGTTCGGCTGTGTCCAAGCGTACGCATCAGCATAGTCTGTGTTCGGATTAACTCCCGTCTTGAGTGCGTCCTCTTTCATGTGAATATGATGCGCGGCAATATGTGTGGACCAAGTTGGAGCACCAGTAAGAATTCGAGGTTCATACGTCCAATTCAAAGAACCCCTCGTTCCTACATAGGCGCTGGCGATCCACCCGACCAGCGTGAAATAGTCGCCAACAATGTCCTTCCAGAACGGCGCGTTTGCAACAGAGACAAAGTTAGCCTTATTCGCCGCGGCCGGAGACCAATGGTAGAGCCAGGGAGTCACTCTGGAGGCGACTTGCTTGACCGAATGCGACACGTCAGGAACGTAAGCTAATCCAACATCATCAAGGTGAGAATCACCGAACGAAATATCGACCTCTTCACCGGCCGCTAAGTAGGGGGCTAAGTTCGCTGGAGTAGGAGCGGCCAATTTGATGTTCGAGGAGGAAATAAAGGTATTGATTTTGATACCGTCCGTAGACCCGTTCGACTTCACAGGGTTGAGGAGGTAAACAGTCACATAGCCATTGATTTCACCGTTGCCTGTTGGAAGACCTGAACCATCAAAGAGATGACCAGTGCGCAGCATGGGCTTGACCGCCCTATAAGGCACCTTAACTCTTACGGTCGTATTGCCGCTGACGTTTACGGTGACGTTCTCGTTCGTCATTAGAGCGTCGGCCATCGCTGGCGTGGCGCCTGTGGGATGCGGATCGAAAGCAATAAGCAGAGTAGCGCGATGGAAGACCGAGGCAATTACTTCGAAGGTAAACTCAATGTCACCCTTCCAATACGTATGTGCGCTAGCAAGAAATGCCAGCGGTCCAGGTGCGTACGAGTTGGCCGCTTGCTTAAAGCACAGCACAGGGCTGACCGGAAATCGCAAAACGACGTCGCCAACGGCGCCAGCCGCAGACACGTTGGAATTAATGACGAACGCTGCCTCTTTCTTGCAAATGGCCTCGATACTCATGTCTTCAAGTGAACCGCCGCCAAATTGTGGTGCCAGCGAGACGCCCGTCGTTTGTGAGGGCCCAAGAACGATAGCGGAAAACTTACCGTCTACTTGGGAGTAACTATCACACGTGCGATTCGTAACGACAATGGTTGGACCTGTCTCTGGCGGCTTAGCGAACCCTAACCATGACAAAACATCGCCAACCGGCTTAGCAACGGCACTAAATGCGGTAGTGAAAGGACTTAAAACCGGAAACGCTTTGCCAGCTGAATCGGCCAAATCGGTGGCGCGCCTCGCCACGTCAGTGAGTGGTCCGCCTTTCTTCTCGCTGTTGAAATCAAGTGGTGCGGTCATAACTACATTGGTCAAACCCTCGGCCCGGACGTTTCCCAAAGATGCGTAAACACACACGTTAGCCGTAGCCGCGGTGCTTGTGCCCGAACCGATTGGATTATAGATCCTTTGTTGGAACAGATAAGAACCATACGAGTAAAGCGGGTCATAACAATAAACCCCGACTGGATTTATGTTCGGAAGAGTTAGCTCGTAGGTCGCAGTCTTCGAAGGATCAACGACGATATGTGGAACGACACGCGCGTTCGGAGCGGTGGCTCTGTTCAAGTTGCTGGCGACATCGGCCTCTCCGTTGGTGGTAGGGAGAAGCGGGTATGGCATAAAAACAAAATAGAGTTGGCCCATCGCTTGCGCCGTTCCTTGGACGACGACCTTGATCTTAATCTCGGCATCGAAATAGTAAAGATTCGCCAGTTTCTTCTTATACGCCGTCGGTGCAGAGCTGATAATGTGAGAGATGAGGTCGGATGAAATCGTCGAATCACTTGTAGTGCCGTCCCACAACACATGGCGAATTAGGATGGGATGGTCGAGGTATTCCTCAAACCTCCTATCCACATCGACCTTTCTAGAGTACAAATCGGAATGTACAACCTCAGCTATGTCGGCAACGACTTGAGCGTTGTCGGCCAGCTGGGCCTCTACAGTACTATTCATATTATTAACATTAAGTTCAGCAGGAAAATTTATACTAGTTGGAGCGCTTCCTAACGCCCAACCGAAACATACAGGGTCCTGTTGTGATGATGGTCGTGTCCTAAACCCCATCGAGCACTCCTACTGTCACAACAGGGGGTAACCACCGGCGCCTAAACCACTTTCCCCAAAGGTGGCAATAAGGGCGCCAGCTCGCTGACAAAGTCATTAAAAGCCCAAACACTAGTTTTTCCCTCAGGCAGAGGGCCGGGTTGGGTTCACTCACATATCCCACGTGGTGAACTCTCCCCTGTCGAATTCGCCTAACAAGAAGCTCCAGTCATACAGCTCAGGAATACACAAACCATGTTTTCCATAAAGCTCAACGAGGCGCCTTTGCTCGATGAGAAACCTTTCTTCGCCGTATAGAAAGAACTCCCTCTGAAAATTTAAAGCGCAGCTCGCGAAACGCTCGTGGCTATTGTCCGTATTCATTTCGAAACAGAGACTCTTGTAAATGGAGTCACTGTCCAAAGGGCAGAAACAATAACCACTCTTATCCTGGACGAACTTCCTTTTTAAGAAGGTTTGGTCTTCAATGGGACCATAAGGAACATCGACTTCGCCCTTGCTGGCAGGCGTTGCGACGTAACCAAACTTCTTATAAAGCGGAAAAATTGTTAAGACGTTGTAAACCTGCGAGATCTCATCGCTCACTCCCGATAAGTTGTCGTCACCCACCACAGCAGCATGGACGTGTTTGGTGAATTCTTCCACGGCCAAGCCGGTGAGAATTATGAAGGCCATCCTCATCAGAATCAGGTTGATAATGCAGTTGAAAATGAGCGTAACAATCACACCACTAGGCATACCTTTGATTTTAAACACGACGTCGTTCATATACCAAGCTACTTGACCACTTAGCATCTTCAACGCGAAGTAAACCCTAGAGGCTTCCAGCGCGGTGTAACCTAGCGCTTTAGCCAGTTCTCTAAAGAAGATGGCGACTATCTCAAAGGCCTGTTGATTATGCGACGTATCATAGGCGCTGAAGTCCATGTCAATAGTTTTCAATCCGACTGCTTGAATATACTTCTTGAGAGCCTCCCACTGCGGTGATCCCGCATTCATAGCTCCGAATATTCCCGAGAAAAATTTATTCTGCATCAGGAAGTTAATCAAGGGCATCACGTGCATCCTCAGGGCTATGTTATAAATGAAATCGACGACAGCAAAGAGCCGCACCTTGCAGTCTTCTATTTTGCTCTTGGGCCTCACCTCGTCTTTAATAGTCAGCGAAACATCAACCGCCGGGAGTATCCCTTCGTCCCAAGCAGCAATCAGTTTATCGACTTCAAACGCGATTTGAGGTTTCATTCTCAAACGCCCGGTACTCTCGTCAACTTCAAAGAGGTCTCTCTTGTCCCTCATGCCCTGGTCGCGCAACCTGGAACCAAGCGACGTGGAAAAAGGAACACGATCGACTCCTATGCTCGGCTCTCCGAAAATCGCCTGTTCCAAAGATAGCGGATGGAGAGCTCCAGTGAATGGAGCTTTAAGAACGTCTTTCAAGTAACCGCGCATGGCCGCCTCTTTAAGCGCAAACACAGACTCATCGACGAGGTTGATATACTTGAACTGGTGAATCATCGCCGACTTCCATTCCCCATCGACCAATTTTCGGATTGCACTAGGAGCTGAGTACTCCTGCTTGAGCAACGGAGCAACCTCATCGTATAGTCTCGTACGCCTAATACGAGACTTAAACTTCCTAGTCTTATCTCCAACAGTTCCTATAATACGCAAGTATGGAGACCCGACATTGAGAAACTCTGACTTTGGAGATAATGGACCACACGGTACAGTGTCCACAGCAGCCATTACTACAGGCTCTGTTCCAAAGAAGCTGACGGCGGCCAACAAATCTTTCTGAGAAAACAAAGTAGCCCCGCCGCTCTTTTTCCCACCAAAGATTCCTCCATAAGTCACAAATCCTACGACGCAAGGATTCACGCCTTTGGAAATGACAGGAGTTCCACAATCGCCTAACAAAACTTCGCCTGACCACTGCCAAGAATCGTAGCGAACGCCCGTCACCGGCTCAACGAAATGAGTCTTGTAAGCGGGAGCACTCTCAAATCCGCGCTTATACAGGATAGTCACATCGCAAAAGGAAGCCTCGTCAGAAGATGGAAGGAACTTCGACAAGGGAGCTGCGCTAGGGTCCGCGAAGTTTCTGACCACTGCCATTTCGCTGGTTGGAGACTTAAAAATCTCCGAGTAACTATAGCTAGTCTCAACTCCGTTGACCTCAAGCACAAAATTGTCGGCTCGCTTCCCATCGCGATACAAGAAATGATGGTTAAATAGAATATAAGACGGCCCAAGCATAATCACAAAGGCATCTATATAACCGCCCAGACGCACGAAACGGGCCTTTCTACAGGCGGAATCGGCTATTCTGTTAAGGTCATCGACTCCAGCTCCGAGTGTGTAAGGAACCAAGAATGTAGGCGCAACGCGTTGCTGTGTCCATTGCCTTTGCGCAGCGTATTCTAACCATTCACTCTTAACTTCGGGAACTCGAGTTGTCATGCTAGCGGGGTCCACGTCAGTGCGCAAGATTACGCTCTGAACGGGCCCAGCTACCTCAATCTTATCACGCGCCTTCTCCAATTGCTTAAACGTATAATAGGCACCGACGCTCGCCAAAAACATAGCGATAGGTGCTTTATTATTTTCAAAGAAGCGCTTCGCCTTAGAGTAGCACAATCTCGTCGCAACGGCTCTAGAAAGAGACCTTCGAAAATCTCGAAATTGGTTGTCGACGTAGATTTCGAACTCCTCCTCTACACTTCGAGAAACAATCCTCTCGACTCGCTTTTCGAAGCCTTTCCAGTTCTTAAATCGGTAAGCTCCTCCAAGCAAGCCAATTACGATCGGAATAACTAGTCCGAAGGGCAATAGAGCGCCACACATCAACGCAATCGCAACGAACGTAGCCATAACGAAACTAGCACTTTGCAGCACATCTGATAGCTTTCGCCCATTGAGGAAAGTTTTCACTAGGTTGAGTGGCTCAGGCTTCTCGCTCTTGAGCGGCGAAATAGTAGCGGAAAAGTCTATTGCCAACTCCTCAGGGGTACACAAACCCTTAAATCTCTTATCGAGTAGAGCAGCCTTGGCTGGATTCGACAGGCAATAGATTGGGTCCCAGCGAGGACCGCCGTCCTTCTCCACGCACTGATCGGCAACAATGTCGTTAAGATAGCACGCCAGAGCTATCGGAACGACGTTCCAACTCAAGTGAACGAATATGGCCCAAGGGAGGGACAAGTTCATGACATAAAGATGCATCAAAGCGGCAGGAATTCTAAGCTGCCATGGGGCACCCTTTAGTAACGTGTATTCGGCAAATTCGAAGATAATAAATGCGTAGCAAAAACGTTCATAAATTCCTTTAAATATGATCTTGCCAACGATGCGCTTCCCAAACTCTTCATCGATTGCACCTATAGCATAAGCGGGAATGAAAACGAACCTCTTGTAACGCACCGGCACAGCCAACGAATGCATGAAAAATTTTGCTTCAAATATGCTATCCCCAAGGCGCCTGAGATATGTCTTCTCAGGGCGGATTCTCAGATTTTCGCCGAACATGGCGTCTAACAACGCCAGCGAATAGTTAGTGAGTCCTTGTAAGAAGATGAAACCAGCTCCATTAAGAATGTTACCTCTTAAAGGCGCGGCATAGTCTTCAAACTCTTGGGCATCGCCAATTGAGCAGTGCTCAAACATCTTCAGTAATTTGCCTCTCACTATGTGCATCGTCTCGGGCATTCCGCACTCGCACACGACGCTCCTAACAAAGCGATCAAGCCTCAAATGTTCCCTAGCGTTGTGCTCGTCCAACCTCTTAAGGCAGTCGTTGAGGAACGCACGCTTCTCAAGGACTTCACTTGTCATTTCAAATTTGAAATGTCTATCGGCAGATACGGGAACCATTCTTTTAAAGCAAGTATCATCGGGTCTTCGATCTTTACGGTTGTTAAAAGCCACGTGCCAACAAGCTCCGTTCTCAGTTCTTCTAATGAGCTTAAGCGTGTCGTCTATCATAGCAAAGCTTGACACGTTCGACGTAATAATAATGTAACGAACATCTGTCAACAGTAGACCCTTGGATTCAATGTCCGGAGCACGGAAATAGAACGCTGAAGTGTCAATCAATTGCTGTAGCAAAATGTCAAGCGGCATTTTATCTTGCTGAGGAAAGTTGGTGTAATCCCCACAAATGTCGTTGAACACAACGGCATTCGCCGCTCTCTCTAGGCCAGCACTTGCCGGGTACTTATCGTGGACATTGACATGAATTGTATCGCCAAGAAACGATTCGATACCATCCCTTTTCCTGAAAATCGCTAACAAGGAATCGATAAGAGTCGTTTTCCCTGCACCTGGATCTCCATGAAGAAACACGAAGAAAGGAACGGTTCGCGGAGCCAATTCTTGAAGTCTACCTACTAACTCATCTCTGAGCTGCTTGATGGAACTCTTAGCTCTTGAGAGCTCTGGATAAGCCACCTCGTATCGCACACTAAGTAACAGATCATCAATATCTTTAATTAGCGCAGCCGTTCCTTCAGCATTCTTGGGCCGTCTATTCCTTGGATCCAACAGTTTATCACATTTATCTAGGAATAAGAGATCAGTCTTAGGCTGAAAGAAATCTAAAGGGTTCCCCGTTTCGATCATGGCCTTCATGCCGCGCACAAGCTCCTTGGTCGCCGACGCAACCTGGAGGGTTAACGTGCCTCCTGTGGCCACAGCAGCCCAATCAACGTAGTTCCCCAATGATTTGACGATTTGAAGATCGCTAAACCATTGTGAAGCGACCAAAATTGAGCTAAGTGACCACAACGCCTTAATTTGAGGCGACAGCTTCAACGACTTTGGGAGCACTGAAAACAAGTTTGGACCTGGTTCACTTTCGCCAGCCATGAACAAATCCGTTAAATGCTCACCAAGAATAGTTCCATCTTCCTCAATCTTTTCTCCCTCCTTAACAGGAAAAATCGACAAAAAGTCTTCGAGACTTTGGAAAGGAACCATTTCCTTAAGGTACACGAACAAGTCAGCCATCATGGCACAAGTAGTCGCAAAACCGACTACATCGCGATCGACGATAGCGCGATAAAATGCAATAATAGCACCAACAAGTCTGACTATATCTAAAGTCGAAACATCTTCCATCCCACACATGGTGACAGGACTCCATAGATGTCTCTCTCTCCTAAACAAATCTCTCGACAAAACTCCATTCGTGAAGAGATTCCTCCATTCGTGGGGGGATTCTTGAACTCTAGTCAAGAATTTGTCAAAGATTTTCCCGCCGACTCTAACAGGAAACATCCAAACGCGATCTCCATACGTAGTGACTCCGTGCAGTTTAACCACATCTCGGTCGCCTGAGGCTAGCGCCGAAAACATGAAATTATTGTGCACCACGTTTGTTTCTCTGCTGCTAAAGTTGGAACCATCCAGTTTTTCAAAGGCATGCGGCAATCTCGAGCGCGCGCAAGGCCTTTTCGCCTTCGCCAGTACGAGCCTATCAGATGCAATAAGAGCTTCCTCCCGACTGTACTCTCGAGGACCTGCCATGTAAACGCGACTTTCGTCTGGAAGCTCATTTCCAAAAGCTACAAATCGCCGCCTGACTCGCGTTACTACGCTACCTAGGACACGATCTATCACGGGCGATGCATATCTCTCAATCAGAAACGAATATCTCCTAAGAGACATGTTTGAGCTAATGAAACGCGCAGCCCAGCCTTCAAAATCGTGCTCAATCATAGCCTTATGTTCTATAGGCAAAACTGAATAATCGTCAAGAATTTCTCTAACCAGGCCTTCCCTGGCCGTTCCACTGTAATCGTCGAGCTCGTCAGTAGAATATATTTCCTCCTCTATCATGTTGAAGTGGTGATCAATCTCATAATCGTCAACATAAATCCCCCTCTCGAGATCTTCATACTGCGACATATGATCCAGCAACCAGTCAATGTCATCGTGAGCGTCGTCTTCGTCTTCAACAAGCGCTCGCGGACCTACTTCTTCATCAAGGCGCGCTTGCAACCATCGAACTTCTTCAACATCATCCACAGAAGGATCATCCAAACCGACAAACCCTTCGAAATTGTTGGATTTACTATCATCCACACATCGCAACTCATGCGCTACCAAGCGACGGAACTCTTGGGCGGTGACATCCATGCTAGACGTACTAGTTGGCGCCACATTTTCGTTCGTTGTAAGAATAAAGTTGTGCCTCATTTTTGTTATTACTAACGATTTCGCTCCCTCCGGGTGCTGCGTAAGGGGTCCTTTATCAGAGGGTACCATAAACTGCCACAGTCTTGGGACTAGGTCGTACTTAAACGCCTCGCGACGATTTCACGTTCGTCGACAACGCGCCCTAAAAGATAGGGACTTCAATCTCGTTCTTAGACACGGTGAGAAGAAATACAGATCTCACTCCTGCTTTTACGCTCCCATCAGCGACCGCATTCTAGGTGTATCCCCTAGAACACGCTTCCCGTGCGGGCACTTAATCAGTGGGACACGACCCCACTAACAACTTTAGAGTATTGGTCTCGGTAAGATAGATACCACTATAATAAGCCCTATCAGGGCCATAGACATCGCGGAAACACTCACGCTCTTTTAACAACAATTGTCAATTGTAAACTGAACAAATCAGCGCCAAACTCATTGAAAAAGAAATCACTTTCTTCTTTCAGGCCAAATCAAAAAGTCGTAAGACCAACTGAGAAGTATCTCGGTTATATATTACAAGAAAACAATGAGGGTTCAAATCATTACTGATTTGTGCATCGGACCAATTCGAAAAACCTTCCTAATTTGGGCTATAAGCCAAACTAGTACCTAAAAACGGGG
>Ga0179937_1377230_pt1 | contig 9320 bp, 3 predicted proteins | sample AD_UKC028_sludge_FD_135980 | JGI IMG/M metagenome (GOLD analysis project Ga0179937, IMG submission 135980) | Active sludge microbial communities of municipal wastewater-treating anaerobic digesters from Illinois, USA - AD_UKC028_MetaT... | ecosystem: Engineered > Bioreactor > Anaerobic > Digestate...
GGATAGGGGGCATCCGACGCGCACGGAAAACCTTTCGGTTCTAGCACAAGACTTACCAACAACCACCGACGGGCCTTAGAGGGCGCCGTTGGCTGTTGGGTACATTGCACACGGTCTTTCGACAAAAACCGTACAACGCTCTCTAAATTTAAGCTGTCGTGGAAGCTGTATTGGTGTAACTGGCGTCGTAAACGCCGGCAGTTGCACCGGGGGGCGCCCACAATGGTGGGGGCCCCATGTAATGACCTAACATTGCATCGTCGCCTGCGCGGCGGCGCATGATTAGGTTGATGAGGAATTTTTGGGTAGCCGTATTCAAAGGAGTATACGGCGGAATGGCGGTAAGATCGATACAACCATGAACAACAGGTGCGCCAAACTTATTCTGAGTGTCAGTGAAAGTGGGGGCACTTAGCCCGGTTTGATCTGCCTTCACTGAAGGGTCCCAAGTGAGACCCGCCATGGAGTACGAATTGAACCGGACATTGGGTTGGTATGCAGGAAAGCGCACATGTAGTTGGCTACCACCTGCAGTGTGGGAAACGGAAGACACCGTACCTTGGCGCACGTTAGTGCCACCAGCAGCAGAACTGGTAACCACATCTGTACTGTAATCCAATCTCGACGTGTATGCCTCAAGCGAAACTGAGCCGTTGGAATTGGCAATGATAGACACGTCAGTTGAGCCCCGAACAAAAGCGTAACAGGGCGCAATAGCACTAGCGTAAGAAAATGCCATAAAGCTGGCAGAAGGAGCAGCGGGAACAAGAACCGATTTAAGGGGCTGATACCACCATGGCGGTACACCAATGGTAGTAGTGTACGAAGACCCTATGGGGGCCTTTATAGTACCCAGGCGCACTGAATGAGGAATGGAAATAAGCTGCTTCGCGCTAGTAATCGCCTCTCCTATGGTGAGCTCACACGCTGGCTCCATCACTGCAACAACCTTTCCAGATTGCTGACGAATAGTACCACGAACGTGTGGCTCATATTGCGGACCACGCGGAATGGCAAGCTCAAAATCAGATGCCGCCTTAACCTCCACCAAAACTTGGATACTAGAGGCGACAGTAGATGGAGCAATCAGTGGATCCATGACCATAAGGGAAAGATGCCCAATGGCATCAGTGAAGCGTGTATAGTGCGCGTGGCCCGTATAGGGTACGTCGAACTCAAAAACATTGCTATCCTTGAGGTCGAAAACCGCACTATAACCAGAAGGTTGGCATAAAAAATTAGCGGTTCCAGGGACCGTAACTACTGGGGCAGAATCGGTATATGTGTCGCCCACAGTGTTGGCCGGTATGAAACTTGCAAGCACTCGCCCAGCGTGGAACTGGGTCTTGGAAAAAGTAAAGCGGAATTTAAAACCTCCTTTCCACATGCGAAACATCGACCCCCAGAAAAACAAGTTGGAAGGAAGAAAAGCATTGCTGGTCACGGTGGTAGTAACGGGGCCCTCAAAGTTACCAGCTGGTAGCGCGGTTGGAGCACGCCACCAAAGCGAGGACGGTGAGACCATCGCCCCGTACAAGGCAGCACCGTGGGGACTAGTGCCATCATACGAAAAATAGCAGACCTGAGACCATTGGCCGAGGACGTACGCCAACGCCATCTCATCGACATCAGTGCTAGCAAACGCAGAATCAACCTTAAGCTGGTTGCTTATAGTGGGGCCAACGATTTGGCTAGAACTTGTGACATCGACGTGCTGATCCAGTGGAGCTACCAAAGGCAGCACACGCTGCGGAGGTTCCTGGTTGGCCGGAATGGCATAACCAAAGGAACGAACGGCGCCGGCTAACTTGTTCAAATACCACATTGGGGGTCCAGCTATCGAAGAGATGAGCGGTACCCCCTTTGACACGTACCTGAGAGTGCGCGACATGCTAGAAAGCGCACTGGAAAACGGGTAAGCATCGTCCTCAAACTCCTTATTCATCGGCTTAACAGACTTACCGGATTGGACAGTCACAAGAGACGTCTCAAAAGGCAAAGCGCCCAGCAGCTCAATGTCCTCAAAATGGATATACATCTTATAAGTGGGAGCCGCCATGGTGGCAACCGTGGGACAAGGTGTGAGCATGTTCAGCGCGAAAACACCGTAAGGGTTAGAATCCGAAAGGGGAAGGTACTCATATGTGCTCAAAAACGGAACATGAAGTTGAGCCATGGTAGAGTTGGACAAGTCCAACCGCACATGGGGCAGGTTAGTGCAAGACTCAGAAAGCTGGCTGCGAGTGAAGCTGCGAGTGGAGTACTGGGTGTCGCTGTATTGAAAATTCATACAGAGAACGCCCTGGTGAAAAGGGGTGGCCGATACCTGAAGCGTAAAGACTGTCTTGAAGCGCATGCCATAAGCACCACGTAAGCGAATGTTCCCACTAGAAAAAACAGTGGAAAGCATGCCGGCAAGATCGAGCGTGTTGACAACAACACTCGATCTGGTCGCGGGCAAACTCCCGTTCCACATGAGTCTGGGGCGAGCAAAAAACTCCTTGACATCCTGTAAAGCAGGTTGTGCCACAGGTCCCTTATTTGGACGATAGTGCTTTCCCAAGACGTCCACTGCTTCACAAGCCTCTGAAACAAAGGTAGTAACGCCAGTGGACTCGGTAGAGCCATCAACACTAAGAGAATTAATAGTGCCGCAAACCTCGGTCGCGTCGCGATCGAATTGATCATCATTTGAAATTTTGGAATCAGCAGGAGAAATTACCCCAATTGGCCCTCCCAAACCGCAAGGGGGGCGCCTCTTCTCTGACAGTAAGGTGCGTCTGAGTAGTAAAGCGAAAGCTAACACCTAAAACTAGATAACCCTGTCCTCAATAGTAAGCAGGAGGCGCCACTTATTTTCTAACGAACTGAGCGTATATGCTATCTAGCTACTGATTTCCCGTGATGGCTGAAGCAACCCTAGCAACAATGCCGGGGCGTGATGCCTCAACCACTAAAGCCGCACGAGAACGGATGGCCATAATGGCCTTGTCAAATGACAATTTATTATTGTCGTTCAACCCCTCGTCCCTCTCAGTTAAAAACTGCCCCAAAATGAGAAACTCTTCGTCACTCAAGGTGACAAAGTTCACCAAAGTCGCAATATCAAGCGCCGCCACAAACTCCCCGAAGAGGTCACGGCGGAGGCGAAAGTAAGAAAGATTAGAACGAAGCACCTTGTCACACCAAGTCAACATACTGTCTGCGGAAATCTTGAAAGAAGCTGGAGAAACTAGAAAGCTACAAACCTCCAAATCTATAGCTAGCTGAACCTCTTCTCTGGGTTTTGGTGACCCTGAGTAGTAAGACTAAATAGTCACACCGCTATACTAGAACACTGTCCCACCTGTAGTTCTGACTGAGGTGCAATTATTTATCCCCACACGGTAGCGTGTCTGCTCTAGTACCAAGCATCCGTGCGCGAACGCACATAGTTGTAGTACGCACCTCGCTCCATCGGGAGCTTCGAAACGTGCTGTAAGTCCTCCAACGCCTCGGCAACCAGAGGCGCCATCTCAGACCACTCCTGTTCGCCATACAGGCTCAACTCCTGTAACATGAGCTCATAGTTGTTCTTGAGAATCTCGGGCAATTCTTTTTTATTCTGAGCCCAATAATTCATATAACGGAAGCTGTTCTTGTCCAACGGGCACTTCCAATGCCCGCTCTCAAACAGAAAGCCACGCTTCAAGAACGTTACGTTCTCAATGTTGGTAAACGGGGTCCAATTCCCAGTCTTGTCGCCGGGAGTATAAATGAGCCGAAACTCCTCCTTGAGTGCGCTCGCCACGGTTTGCTGGTTAAAGACAGCCCGAACAGCAGGAGACACACCCGAAACGTTGTCATCGCCATAAGTGGCGGGACGAACGTTGCTCCAAAAACCCGTTAAATCACCGGTTACTCTTATGTACGCTGCAACAAGGCAAAAGAGACTGTACATAGAGTTGACAATGGTCGTAAATGGGTGCCCACTTGGCAAGGATTTGTTCCACTGATAAATGAAACGCTGGTCCTTACCAGGACCACCAACATGCCGCGAATGCACGAGGTCTTGCCAAAGCACTTCGCGCACACGACAGTTCTCGGCTCCATCGTTGTACCACCGGTTGATGTATGTGAGAATATGGTTATGAATACCCGCCTGTTCGGAGCTATCAAACCCCTTGAAATCGCCATCAAAGACGTCGTCACCAAACTGGCGGAGGTGGGCAGCCAAGTTGCCCCAATCGCTGTATGGACATATACCGGGGCACATACCAGACCTAGTGTGGTTGGACATCACAGCGGTCTGGAAAGCGCCGAAATACATGCGCCACGCAAGCGCATAATCCAGCGGCGAAGCCGAAATCAGGCGCGTCTCAAACTTGGCAATCTTCTCCGGCTTGCGAAGCTCGTCCTTCAAAAAGTCCATAAAGACCACGGACGTGCGGCGCCCCTCCTTAGCTTCCTGGATGATGTGTTCAACACGAGCGCGAAGCTCAATTGCCTTCTCACCATCCAGCCGATAATCCGCTTCCGAGCCAAAAAAGCCCTTCTTTCCGTCACGCATGGTGTAAACATACGGAAAGCCCGCCGAAGTGCCTCGCGGAATACTGCGAAACTTCTCCGACGGAATGCCCACAACCGCCTCATCAAATGAATAAATCAGCCGTGGGCTCGCCTTCGTTAACGTGGTGAGTGGCCGCATAGCAACGTGCATAGCGGACGCTAGCCACGGTTGCTCATAAATAAGCACTTCAGTCGAGTAAGGCTTGACCGCGTTCTCCATTGGATACTGCATCACGCCTGTAAGCGGATCGCGAACAGGACTCATGTAGGCAGGCGAATGGTCAAAAGGTCCAAACCTCCCATAATGTGGAGTCTTAAACAGAGAGCTCACGGGGCAAATCGCTACCGCCTTGTCCAGTGTGAACAAAGGCAAGAAGCTACCAGGCTCCGCGAAATGGTGTACAAATCCACTCTCAAACTTGACCCCACGCTGCTCCAAGTCCTCTTCGAAGCAGTCCTTGACAAACTTCAGCTTGTCGATCATGCCGCCAAGCACCTCCTGGGTAATGACTGTCGAGTATGAAAACGGCGCGCCAATCTTCTTAGCCACGTGAAACCCCATACACGAGCGACCACTATACAATGAATTGTCCAAAATACACAGCGGTGCACCGCAATCGCCTTCCTCGGTGTCTGCCATGTACTTCAACGAACGCAAAGATGGCACCTCCCCTTCCTTAAAATGCGGGAACGTGACGTATTGTGGCTGCACGACCTGCGAAGTACGCAACACGCCTTCCACCACCCGATCGTTGCTGTCAATCTTGGCAACATCCAATGTAGAATATTTGCCACTGACAGTGCGCAAGTCAGCCTCCGTGATAAAATTGTGAATAACTTTGCGGTGCGCTTGCAGCAACGGCAGGCCATTGTCGTCAACAAAGTTGACGACCACGGCATCAATAGTGGGTTCCTCTACACGCGGACGTGAGAGAAACCACTGGGGTGTGAAGGTAACCTGATGCTTAGTTTGCAGGCAGTTGCGAATAACAATCTTGCCCTGCCTAGCAACAGGAACCTCCTGGACATGCCGCATCACGTCAGTAATGAAATGATACGGCATGAGCACTAAGGAAGCTTCCAAAAACATCACCTGGCCGGAAATAATCACCCGATCAGGAGTGTCGATGTACATTTTGTACGTATTACCATAAATCTTATTACGCACATCGCTGTTGACACCCTGAGAAATGATTCTCTCTTGTAGCGGCCTATCAGATCCCTTCACAGCTGCCACATTGCTTTGCTCGACAACCTCGTTCTTTTTCTTGTGCCCAAAAATGCCACACAAAAAGTTCCACAGTCCGGTAGCCAGCGCAGTAGTAGCGCTGAAAAACACGTCAAGAACGTGACGAGCAGCGCCAAATACAAAGCGAACAAGCTTGCCAAGGCCAAGACCCAGCGTGTAACCCAGCACTGCGGACATGAGTAGAACAACCATCTTGCGCCAACCAACAAACCACTGAAAGTCGTTGGTCTCGAGATTGTTGTCCATCCAGTCCTCCAGGACCTCAAGCCGCTCCGCATAAGTCTTACCACGCAGCTCCTTGTCAAAGTTCATTGTCATGACCTTAACATGTGCAGTTGACACGCGGCGGGCCTTATCCCCCGCGTTGCGAATGCGCGAGAAAAACCCGCTTTGGCGCTGGATCTCACCCTGGCCCATGGCCTCAATAAAGCTATCAAGCTCGGCCACATTGCCCGCATGTCCCTCGCACCGTTGCTTGAGAACCAAGGCGGCCTCACGAATAACGTCAGACAAATCGCGCGCCTCCGTAGAGGTCACGCCACTGTTGAAGTCGTGCTTGAAAACTCGCCAGATATGCCAAGGGTAACGCATAAAAGGCTCTTCATGCGTCTTACAACGCTCCTTTTCCGCAGCGTACTTGTCATAATCAATAAATTTGGTGCCCTGCTTGAGAAACTCTGGCTTCACCTCAATATAATATGGGCACGAGATGCGACGCACCGCAGCCATAGGCTCATGAATGACTTGCTCAGCTGGGGCGCGAATGGCCTTAAGGTTAGTCGTGCCAAGCACGAACTTCGAGCCAAAGTAAATCTTACCCTTGCTATGCAAGTCTGCGAAATTGAGTGGGAAAGCCCAGCTACTCATCATGCGAATGATGTTCATATACTCGTTGTCCTTGTCCATGACGTTGGGCTTCTGCTGAAAAGCATCGTCCATGATCAAACAAGCTTGACCACAATAACCCTGCCAATACTCCGAATTTCCCTTCGCCCAGACGTTCGCTTTCACAAGCTCAGCGTCAGGGGAATTGCCCAAAATGCCACTCAGCACCATGATAGCCGCACAAATGTGCTGCGACATCACGGTCTTGCCGATACCGGGGTCACCCACCAACATCATAAACAATGGTTCCACACGCAAGTTGTTGCGAGCATTGAGAGAACCCATGTAAGGAAACAGCACATTAGTTGCCTTAACAAGGTATTCCTCAACCGCGCGGCTCATGGGTGTGCCGCGGTAAAGCTCTTTAAAAGTATGGCCCCTATTGACCAACGCCGCCAGGCGATTGATCTCATTAGGGTCCATGATCACTTCGCACGTGGACGAAACACGCACGGCCTCCTCGACCTCCGAAAACCATTGCTTCACGGGCCGATCAAGAGAACGAAACAGTTCCACTTTGTCCTTGCCGAACATGGCACGGATCCAGTTGACAGAAGCCTCAAGAGCATTCTTAATCCATCCAATGAAGGTCTCCCAACCTCCAGTGGCGCGATCAATCTTGCTCAACTGATTGGCCAAATCGCCAGCAGTGCTCCTGGTAAAACCGCGCTTAAAAATGCTCGCAAGCATCAGCGTGGAAAAGAGCTTCGCCAGCGTGCCGTCAAAACCAGATTGTCTAACGCACGGTCCCATGTCTCCCTCTTCAAAGTACTTAGACACACGTGACCACACGCTTTTACCCAGCACAACAGCCAGGCCGGACAAAATTGCTGCGCGAACGTAGACACAGCTCGCGAGCTTGTCGCTACGCAGCGCAAAATAAATAATTGCCACAAAGGGCGCCATCCACAACGTATCGTGCAGGCGCTGCTTGAAAATCTTAGCCTGCGCAGTTAAACTGGCAAGCATTTCCTGTGCGGTGTCGGAGGTCCGAGTCAACGAACGCACCAAATTAACAGCACAAGCTCCAAGGGCTCCAACTCCGATCATCAGGACCTTCTCAATCTTCTTGTTGCTTTGCCGCAGAAAAGCCTCCTTGGCCATGTTACGCTGCATGCGAGCATACGCAACTTGCTTCAACCGGGTCTCCTTCGGAACTTCAAGTTTAGCCTTCTTGTCACGCGCAGCAGCAGCAGCACGCTGCGCCTCCTCACGCTCCTCGCGCTTCATCAAGCGCGCGCCAGACTGATGGATAATCTCACCATAGGTGCCCAGAGGCCCAGCGGCAGTGCCAACAGCCTTAATCAACCGCTCCAGCGGCTTCACATAAGTGTGGCAAAACGGCGTGCGCTTGTTGCGATACGAAACGTAATTGGCAAAACCAGCGCAGCCGAAGTTCAGGAAGCACTGCCCTGCGAAGGCCTTACGCTGCACGTAAGTCTTGCGCTTGACAATCTGTGGCTGCGCCCGCTTCACAACGTGCACAACCACCTTCCGCCCAATGGCGACCTTCCCAGAAAATACCTTACGCCACTCAGCAACGCTGAGGACACCGGCCTCTCTCTTCTCCTTCTTCTCGAACAGAATGTGGTTCTTGAAAACATGAACCCCATACAGCCACTCAGACTGCAACGCGCTGTCCGCGCGGAAATAGGAATCGGAAACCAGGTTGTACTTAGATGAGTTGTTCTCCATTTGGGTCGTGGAAGAAACCGTCTCTTCTGTGGTCTACGGGACTCCCATTTGAACGAGCGCCTCTCGAAGGCCGGTAGGGGACAACGCTCTTCAGCCACAAGGACTATCAGCGTGTGCTTTCCGTTTGCTCGTTAACCACAGCGTACCGCCCCTTTCAACTTATCCGTGAAACACTTGCGACGCCTCGCCGAGGCAAGAAATCAGAGTCCGGCTTTTGGCCGTTTACGCATCCGAAAAGGAAGAACCAATTCTTGTTATGCGCAACTCTGTTGCTGACGGCTACTACTTGAGTGGTTTCAACACCCCCGCAAGATGACATTTAAGCCATGCTCACGTATTCGGAATTCCGGGACTTTTGCAATCCTATCCCCGTGGTCTGCCATACCGCAGGGCAAAGAGTGTCTTGAACATGCTGCGCTAATTGTGTTAGACATGGCGAGGATCAACCCGCTTTGTTAGTCCCCTAAGGGCAATGTCTTCAAATTCCGCTGGCAAAATCCGGTGCTCACCTTTGGTACTCGAACGTGCCTTCTCCAATAAACAAAGCCTGCACCACATAATCCAAGCCATCAATGAAGTCAAAGTCATGTAAACACCTTAAACCACGGGACTATATACAACCCGCTGGCGGTGGACCAAAAAAATGGTCGAGTCAATAGGAATCTGGTAGTACTTTACCTATCGCTAAGCACACAAAACTGGAAAACCGTTACAGGGTGCAAGGCATTGTCTTCGCCGCTTAAGGTGCGAGGGCCCCAACCTAATCTATACGCCTAAGGTCCTAAGCCCGCAATCTACGGTGGTCAACTAGCAAGGCCATTACTAGCCAAGAGCACTTACGAAAAACGAGCGCAGACCAGTAATCGCATAGCCTAATGGGAAAACCGCACGACATTGATGACCCAGTTGCCGCTGGGGTAAAATCGTCTCTGGTAGGGGTTAC
>Ga0179937_1178620_pt1 | contig 9223 bp, 5 predicted proteins | sample AD_UKC028_sludge_FD_135980 | JGI IMG/M metagenome (GOLD analysis project Ga0179937, IMG submission 135980) | Active sludge microbial communities of municipal wastewater-treating anaerobic digesters from Illinois, USA - AD_UKC028_MetaT... | ecosystem: Engineered > Bioreactor > Anaerobic > Digestate...
GTTCGTGCTTGGAAGCGGCTATGAAAACAAAAGAACGCGATGTCGTGAAACATCGCGTTCTTTCGTTTTGTTAGTGCTGACCGCAGAATGGGTCGAGGTTGAAATCGGCCTTCTGCTGAATGAATTGGATGTCGGCGTAGAGTTGAATATCAAATAGGCACTTGGTGAGCATGATCATGCGATGGTCTTCATCAATGACAAAGGTGGCTTCGTCAGTTTCTTCTTCATTGAGTTCAAACTTTGCAATGAGGTCTGGGTCTTCCATATTGGGGTCCATTGGTTCAGCGGGTTCTTGTGGCTCTTCACCTTCTTGAGGTTCGGGCTTGCCAAGTTTGAATTCATAATTTTGGCGAATCGAAAGCGCATGGCTCACGCAGCATTGTTTAGTGGTGCCATCTGGGTATTCAATGGTATAGTTGAGACGTTCACCTGTGAAAATCACAGGTACATCATCCAATGGTTCTTTGACCAAGATGCTTTGGGTGATTTCCATTTCAGGCGGCAAGTTATCGTCGTCGTCATCGCTGCCTTTGATCTGGCGTTTGAGTGGTGTATCGCGATCAGAAACTTCCGACTGTTTAAAGAGATCAGAGAGAGGTTTGGAGAATGTAGGCTCCACAAAATCCTTGGCAATGATCTTGATGCCTTTGGGTAAGAAGAAGCAACGGATCATCAATTCAGCATCAGCTTCAAAGCCAACGATGTATTCCTCACGGAATTTACGGAAGTCTTCGAATCCATTATCAAATGCGACACTTTCGGAGTTGATGAGGCCCAAATATTGAGGTTCTGCGCCTGGGAAATCAATTCGATAAACCCAGAATTTTTCCTGCACAGGCCGCAAATCCTTGATGGAGGTACGGGCCACTGCTTTGCGGTCCCAGTAGGACTTGACATTGAGTTCTTGGCCTTGTTCAAAAATAGGAACCATAGCGACCAAAGAATCGTATGCAAGCCTGCAAGCTAGATAGCTAAATAGGTTTTCAATGACCAATTCAATTTGATCATAACCATCACGCAACATTTGTCTGGTTTTTTCATTGAATGGGTCAATGCGCACAGATTCCATGTATCGGCCAATGCATGCGCCTAGGGCTACAGATGTTTTTGCAGAATCTCGGTCAAATCTTACGTTCGCTGGGTCATAATCAAAGATACCTTCGCTTTCGCGGAAGACTTCTTCAGCCACAACCTGCACAGCCTTCATGTTGCAAGATAGACCAGCTAAAATCAGGCGATCCACACGATCGCGTCGAGATTGCTGAATCAATCTCGCCTTGGAAAGGCTAGCCGCAAGGCTAATAGATTGACGAATGGTATCTGAAATTACGTTGTTCATCTCATCTTGAGTGATGACCATACGTAGATCATCTTGTTGGATATGGCTGCCTTCGACAAGCCAAGGCTGGATCATCTTGATGAAATTGTACAGTTGTCCGCTATCAATTTCAGCTTCAGACGGCCAATTTTTAGGCAATCCTTGGCCTAAAACTGTGCCAAAGTTCTCGATGATTGGCGTGCCCAAAGTTTTCTTGATTTCGTCCGTGATTTCCCACAAAGTGAAGAAATTCGGGACTCTGCTACGGTCTTCGATAAACCTGGTAGGCACGATTACATCAATAACTTTGTTATTGAGCTGCGTATAATTGCGGAGATATTGGGTCGGGTGAATGGTCCATTCGAGCAACGCGCCTGGACGGTATTTGGATGCACCACGTTCTGCAGGCTCGCCTTCTGCGGCTTCGCCTTCTGCGGCTTCGCTAGAGCCTTTGCTGAATTCCAAAATATCTTCTGGCATATCCATCAGCAATTGGCTCAATGGGCTGTTCATCGGAGGTTCTAGGTTTTTGGAAAGAATAAGCTGCAAGAGCATATCCGCCAATTTGGACTTGACGAATCTGAAGACCCACAAGGTCAAAAGATCACCGCCAAGATAGCGATGGCCCGTGGTACCTAGTAATCTAGGCGTAATTCTAAAGTAACTACCGCCATTACCACGATCTTCGCCTTCTTCAAAAATACCTACTTCCTCGTATAGCAATTGGATAAGTGCAATGTCTGTGGTTCCACCGCCTAAATCATACAGCAAGAGGTTTTGATAAGAACGGCCATATTTATCCCGGCGGCTTCTGGACATTAACCCATGCATACCGCACACAGGGTCTGCGCCAATTTCACGCCAGATATAGTAAATAGCCGCTGCTGTGGCTTCATCAAAACGAGTATCAATTTCTGGGATCTGCAAGTCTGTTAAAATTTCACGAATGGTTTTGCGCAAAGATGCAGGATATGAAGTTGGGAAGGTAGCCACTAAAGATTGGGCCCAAGATGCGTCTTGGAATAATCCTTGGCTTGCTCTTCGATGAATATCTTGAATTGCACGACGCATTAATTCTTTATAAGTCACGCGCGCAAAGACATCCGCAGGCATTTGGACGACTTCTCCATTGCCTTCTGCTGGAGCTACTTCCAAAATATCATTGCTGCCAAAGTATCTTTTGCTGGAAAGTACAAATTGACGAATGTCAGTTTCGCCTAAGGCTGCACTATGCAGCAACAGGCTTACACGAGCACCCATGTCAATCTTGGTTTCCTCGACCATTTGTTGAATATCACTGCCGCCTGGAACGCTTAAAATTTGCAAAACGCTTGAAATTGGTGCTGGTCCTACATTTTTGTCCAGCTCCAATACGAAATAACGTTGCGATTCCAAGGTATTGCAATCCATGACGACTTCAAATCCTTTGAGAACTTCAGCCGAGATTGATTTCATCATAGTAGGATCGCTACCAGCACGGCTATCACTAGAAAGACGGCTTAAGAGTTCTTGCAGAATTTGAGCACGCATGGAATCTTCTAGGTTATTCAATGCTTGCAAAATTTCTTGCTTAGGTGCGCCACAGCTTGGAATGCCCGCGCCAGGTACAACCAAAGTCAAATTTTGTACAAACAAATCTAGTTGAGTTGGTTCTACTTTTTCTAAGTGCGAACTGAGCCAGATATTCATCCATTCACACAAAGAATTCCATTGTTGCTCACTTAATTGGCCTCTAACTTCTTCTGCAGCAAAGCATGGATCTCTGACTGCTACACTAGAGTTTGAAGTTCCATAGTCAACTGCAATAAGGCCGCTGTAAAGCCCAGCATCATTGGGTTCTTCTTTTGTTTCTTCACCTTCGGGCTTCTCTTCTTCGCCTTCTTCTTCAGCCGTTGGTTTGCCAGGTTTGCTGGCTGCTTTAGCTTTATCTTCGGGTTTTGCTCCTGGCTTTTGTTCACCAGGTTTTGCTCCTGGCTTTTGTTCACCAGGTTTTGCTCCTGGCTTTTGTTCACCAGGTTTTGCTCCCGGCTTTTGTTCACCAGGTTTTGCTCCCGGCTTGGCGGCTACTGCAGCTTCTGGCTTGGCTTCAATCTTGAGTTCAATTTCTTGGATACATTTGAATTCAGTAGGCTCACCGGATACTTTTTCTAGTTTTACGAGCACTGGAATTTTTACCTGGATATTTTCGCCTACTGTTTCTGGTGCTACCATGGTGACGGGTACTACTAATTTGACTACGCCACCAGATGCCTGCATTGTAAAATTCCCCGCATCAATGATCTGAATCAGGATATTTTTTACCTTATCTTTGAGCCTTGGCGGGTCTATTTCCCATTTTGCTGGAAATGCAAATTTGAGCCTCAATTGTTCTTTGGTTATCTTTGGATCCAGGCCCTCTAAGGTATATTGTAGTTCTTTCTCCGCTACCAATGGCTCTAACACCACTGTCTTGGCTTGCGGATAAAACTTTACTTTATCCAAGGTCTTTCTCCTTTGGCTAAATGCAAAATTGCCAAGTAGAATACGGTTGCACAATCAGATTGCTATTGAAGTAACGTGGATCATAAGAAACTTCTTGGCCAATCCAAGGTGGTAAAGGAAAACATGCGTCAGAGGTCGGTAATTCGATTTCAGCGACTACTAAACCTTGATTGAGTCCTAAAAATTCGTCTATTTCCCAAATCCATCCTTGGTATGAAATACGATGTCGAATTTTTTCTAGGATCGGTTTTTCACAAAGGCTTTGGAGTAACATTTGAGCATCGGATAAAGGAATCGAATATTCAAATTCTGGCCGCTGAATGCCATTGCCATCATTGGGGATGGCTTGGCCTTTGACGGTCAAAAATCCTTGTTGCCCAGCAATGCGCACACGCACAATGCGCCCTTTGCTGCGCTGTAAATATCCTTGTTGATATAATGTCCCAGATGTTTTAGGCCAATCTGGGGTGACTAAAAATTTACGTTCGATTTCATAACCCATAGTAAACTATCTGGCATACGCATTAAAAATCATCGTAGTCTTCAAAACATCTTGTGGTAATAGCCAGCCTTGTTGAATGAGGATTTCGACTAAATTCCGATGGACTTTTTCAGCTTGAGAAAAATCTGCTACTTTACAGGAAAGTTCTGTGACGTATGTACCAGCAATGTCCCAAATTTCAATATAGATTTTGATATTACCATACTGAGGAACATTCAATTGTCCAATCAGACGTTCGCCATGCACTGGGCCAAAAATATGGGCAGTGGCTAAAATTTCTTTAGCCCAATCTTCGATGCCTAAATAGCGTTCGCCCCATTTTTCTAGCTTTCCAGGTATATATTTCGTGGCCATTTTACGAGCTTCTGTGGAAGAAGGCAACTGAGCAGCTTCTATTTTTTCCACACTTTTGGTAATGGATAAAGTCTGCTTTTCATATCCCCAATCCACTTGATATTCATAGCCTGTTTCGCTGCTGTCCCAGCCCAATTCTTCGGCTTTTTGCAAAGCGGCTAGAATTGTACCTGTTACAGGAATGCGATATTTATAAGAAATTTGGAGCTTAGGTTTATTCTCAATCGAACGTATACGCACGACCCAATTTTGCTCATAAATATCTGTTTTGCGAGTATCCAAAAACTGCATATCTAAAGAAATCGTATCTTGGATTGCAAAAAATTTGGCTACATGAGCTTGCAGGTTCATGGAATTTGGCTGCAATACTTTTGAATTGTCCAAAAAGAGCTTGAGTTCATAATCTGGAGTGACTAAGTCTGCGTGAACAGGGATCAAAAAGATCAAACATAAGCAAAAACGTAGCATGGTTTGCTCCTTATGGGCCATCATAATAAAATCTTTTTCAAGGCAAAGAGTACGGTCTTGATCTCGCGATATCGTTTTTCAGGGTCTTTGCGCAACATGCGATGGACAATTTTGGCCAACGCTTCTGGAATTGTAAAATCGTGCTCTTGAATGGGCTTTGGCTCTTGTTCCAGCACATTTTGCCGAATATCTTCCACTGTTTTTCCCCCAATAGGAGCTTTACCAGTCAACATACGATAGAATGTAGCTCCCAGGGAATAAATATCTGTACGAACGTCTAATTTTTCACCAAGCTTGAATTGCTCAGGTGCCATATATTGTGGCATTTTGCTAAGTCTGGTTTCTTGATTGACTCGTCCAAGTTTGCATGAAGCGCTTAAATCAAATAATTTTGCAACTTTGTCTTCACGGATCACAATATTTCTTGGATTCACTGTCCCATGAATGTACTGATAACTATGAATATGCTCCAATGCTTGAGCGATTTGTCGAATCACACGCAATGCTTCTGGAACTTGTAAACGGCCTTCATCAGAAAGTTGCTGAGCAAGATTGTCGCCTTCGACCAATTCCATGGCATAATAATATGTGCCACTTTCATAGCCAGTATCATAGATACGGACAAGATTGGGATGATTGAAACGCGCAGTGGCCTTTGCTTCTTCAAAAAAACTTTGGATATATTCGCGGCTTGCACATTCTGGAAGTAAGGTTTTCACAGCTACCAAACGAGACAATTCCACTTGGATAGCTTTATAGATAATACTTTTCTTGAGCTTGATGATATTGCCAATGAGTTCATAATTAGAAATAATACTTTTGCCTTGCGCTTTGAGCTTCAGGAAATATTTATATTCTTGAGAATTCAAGATTTCTTCTACCATAGGCTCGGTCATTAGCTCTTGCTGTACAGCTAATTCTGATAAGGATCCTATGCCAATTTCGCTTTCTTCAGAAAATTTATTACGCAATTCCCTAATTTGCTGGCTTGTTAAAAAACCCATTTTTAGCGCAATGTTCGCAAAATATTCGCTTTCTAATTTGGTTTTATATGCTTGTTGGATCTTTAATATCCGCGTAAGGTCTTCATCTCTGAGATAGCTTTTTTCCTTAAGAATTTCGCCAATGGGTATTGGTTTTCGATATAGTTTTTGAAGCTCCAAGCATTCCTGAAGCATGGCTTCATCTATGTACCTTTCTTGAATTGCGATTTCACCAAAATAAATTGGAATGCCTTTCATCGAAATCTCCCGCGCCAAAACCCCTGTGAATAAATGAGGAACAAGGCGCAAATAAATAAGACTTAGAGATGATTCTAACGATCTAGTGCAGTAATCTTTCCATCCATATCTGCTATATAAACGCCGGTTTGATCCACAGCTTGGGCTCCATATACTCGAATACCAGGTGTTACCTGATATTGCCAAAGTATCTTGCCCTGGCTTGCATCGAGCACACTCAGTTTGCCTTTATTGGAGCAGATATATACCTTGCCTTGAAATTCAGTGGGAGGGATCGGAACAGCATCACCTAATTCTGGTGTAATCCACACTGTGGTGCCTTGTACTCCCATTTTTTCCAATTCTTGGGATGACCTACGCAAATAAAGGAATTTTTGATCTTCAGACAGTGCAATTGCTGCGACTTTTTCAAAACTTCGTTGCGATTGTCCTGTTGCTATATCCCATTCTCCTAGAATATAGGCTCGGTCTGTGGCATATAGTTTTCCTGATATAGCGATTGGTCCACAATCTGCAGGGCTATAATACACTGCGCCTGGTTTAGTCGCACTGCCAATCCCTTTGATTTGCTGGATTAAAGTACCATCTGACATCTTGCATTGATGGATATAGCAATCCCAGGCTCCAAAATACAGGGAGCCATCTGCCGCGTACATCTGGCTTTCGATTGTATAGCTCGCGTATTGTTTCTCCCAAATTAAGCTACCATCTTGTTTAGCTAGCGCAAGAATTCTACCTTGGCGATCAGCAACAAAAACTCGTTGATCCGCTAGCAATACTGGAGCATAGCTTGGGCAGCCAATATCCTTGGACCATAGAAGACTGCCTTGGCTCGTTACAGTATACACTTTGCCATCTGCGCTGCTAAAATAAATACGGCTGTCTTCATACGCTGCTTTGCCTATGATTTCGGCTTGTGCTGCAAATGTCCATTGAATTTTGCCTGTACTTTTTTCCAAAGCATAGAGATTTCCATCCAGGCTGGCCGCATACACAGTATCTTGGCCAAGCACAGGGCCGGCTTTGCAAGCCCCTGGGATTTGAGCTTCCCAATGTTTATGTTCAGTTGCTATTTCAAAAGTAAAGCTTTGATAATATTTTCGTTGAGGTGTCGAAAGAGTCATAACAACAAAATGTTGGCCTGGCAATAAAGTGGATGGGATGGAAAAAGAAATTGTTCTTTCAGATTCTGAAATATTTCCCAAAACACGGATTTTGTTATCCAAAATAATTTTAGCATTTTCTGGCACTATATCTTCAGAATGATATTCCAAATAAAGTGGCATTCCTATGCTTAATTTAGAATTGAGAAGCGTTACTTGAATCTTGGAGCTTAGCCTTTGCGGCAATTTCTTTGATAAAATTGAGATCGTTGCATTGGGTTCAGAGGTTTTTCGATATGCAACCTTCAGCCATCCATCCTGGATGCAGAACACGTTGTACCCTGCCCAATCGCTATATCCTTGGCCTCCTACAATCATAGGAAAACCTTGATATTCTTCTAATTTTGGCCTATGATAGTGGCCTCCTACAAAAACAACCATAGCATAAGGACGGAGCAAATTGAGCACCCGTTCTTGTTCGTAGGAACTTGCATATTCACTTCCACCCAAGGGATGATGGAAAAAAACAAAAATAGGGGTCAATAATTCGACCTTCTTAAGGTCTTCCTGCAGCCATTGAATTTGCTCCCTGCCAAACGTTGGTGTTGGTTCTTGCGGGGTAGCAGAATCTAAGAGAATAAAATGGCAGCCACCATAGTCCCAGGATAGATAAGATTTGCCCTGGACTTCACGCAAATCAGGGCGGATATTCCACCACGTATTGTCATGGTTGCCTGGTGTATGATACCAACGCAGCGAAGTGGAAGTACATGCATCTATATAATCTTTCCACCAACCTCCGCCAAATTCTGTAACATCTCCTGTGGCAACAACGAAGCTTGGTGTAGGAGCGGTCACTTGGTAAGGTTCCAAGTATGTGGGGCCAATATCCTTCAAAGAGCGAATGAAACTCAGGCTATTGGAATATGGCACATGAAGATCACTCACTTGAATGAAGGAAAAATTTTGCTGCGCATAAGGAAGCGATAGCAAAAATGCCAGGAAAAAAAGCATCAATAAAGTTGGCCGCATATCAGTCAATCCTTTCTGAAGAAAGGTGATTTATTTTGCTAAGCAAAGCCTACATTTTTGAATTGGTGGCGACTGGTTTGTCTTGAAATGCCTTATAGAGCAGATAAGCAACTACCAGCCCTCCCAATACCACGCATGCAATGGATATTTGATGGTAATATTGAGCCAGCAATTCTTTTTGAGAATATAGGAAATAACCCAGGATTGCCAGAATAATATTCCATATCCCAGCGCCTAAGGTTGTGTAGATCAAAAAATCACGCATATTCATGCGTGCCAATCCAGCGGGCAAAGAAATAAGCTGGCGAATGGCAGGCACTAATCTACCAATAAAGGTAGAAATATTGCCATGCTTCCTAAAATAGAGTTCAGCTTTTTCTACTCCAGTTGTATTGATTAACAGTAGATGAGCAAGTTTTGTGCCAGCAAATTGATACACTAGCTTTCGGCCTAAAAATAAAGCAAAATAATAATTAAAAATTGCACCGATTAAAGCACCCATAGTGCTAAAAAGTACAACCAAATATATATTTAAGTCTCCACAAGCTGCTTTGTAGGCAGCGGGTGGAACAACAATTTCAGATGGGAAGGGAATGAATGAACTTTCGATTGCCATCAAAAGTGTGATCGTGCCATAGTTCATGTTCCCCATGTACCAATCTGTAACACTTTGGATAATTTGTGTGAACATTCTGAATTTTCCTTGAAACAGGATCGGCAAAAA
>Ga0179937_1319133_pt1 | contig 9126 bp, 1 predicted proteins | sample AD_UKC028_sludge_FD_135980 | JGI IMG/M metagenome (GOLD analysis project Ga0179937, IMG submission 135980) | Active sludge microbial communities of municipal wastewater-treating anaerobic digesters from Illinois, USA - AD_UKC028_MetaT... | ecosystem: Engineered > Bioreactor > Anaerobic > Digestate...
CAAGGATTTCTTGCATGTAATGAGTAGGACGGTTTTACTGAATCTGTAACCGATACGTTTTATAATTTGAAATAGAGTTATCGAGCGAACAGCGGATTATTGAATTAGACTGTAGGAAAGACTACGCAAAATGGACTGAGTTTGTTTCAAGGGAAATTTAACGGAATTTTTTGGATTAATGATGACACAACACTTACGAGATTATATTTGCTAGGAGTATCCGGTGAATATATTTATAAGAATGTAGATTTAAATTTTATTAACAGGAACGGACTGGATTTTGTACAACGGAAAACATTGACTATTGAAAGGACTTATGAGGTATCATTATTTTGGAGCATCCTAATAATGATAATGCAACATGGATTTGGACACTGAATCTGTAGTTTCTAAACCAAGTCGAAAGGAGAATAAGAATTATGCTCCTGTAGACCCACGTTTAAATACTATCGAAAAAAGTGATTGTAATGCCAAATTTGCGGCTAGACAAGAGAAAGCACGCTTAGCACATAATCGAGAGCGCATTCATGCGCCCTTGATTGCTAAGGCGTACGATCCTTGGATTGAACGACAAAGAAAGCAGCACAATAGGACTGGATATAAACAACGAGCTGGAGACTTAAAGAATTTACCATTCTTTTTGACACCAGATCGCGCACACGATATGACATTGGATGAACGGATGATGGCTTATGGCAAGAGACACAGATGCAAACACAATATGGCTTTTAATCGAGTTGAAATGAAGATTGTAGATAGACACATAACTTATGTGCCTTACTGTGATCATGATCGAAAACGATCTTTCAGAGGAAAACCGAGAAGATGTCCGTATTGCTTTGCAAATGGTACAGTTTCGCGATTCGATATAGTTCTACTTGAAGGTGATGTTAAATGTGACTGCTCGAAAGGGTATTGTTCACATTGTAAGCGAACTATATATGCGAAAATGGACAAAGTTTATTGCTATGATCCATGCACAAGGCAGATTGAAGGATACGTTACTAATCACCGAGCCACAACTGTTGCTCCATGGAGTAGTATGACGAAAGTTATGCAACCTATGGAACCAATAGTTGAGGAAAAGGAGATTCCTGATAGCATTGGAGGATATAAGGAACCGACCCAAATAGGAGAGGAACCTTTTATCATTCCGGGCGATCTTGAGGAGAGAATGAACATTAATCCCAACAAAGTTTATACTTTGGAGGAATTAGCACGAACTTTTAAAACTGTTACAATGGAAATGGAAATGGAAAACGAAAGCACAAACGACATAGTCAGAGACTTTGAATTAGGAGCATCCTATTCAATTTCAACCAACATGAATACACACGCCGAGAACGAAAACAAAAACGCACAAAACGAGGATTTGAACACGGAGAATGTAGGAGTTGTGGCTATTGCTGAGCCAGCGGATTTGACGAGAGCATGGGCTGAAGGAGATGTCAGAAGGACGATTCAGTTGAAAATAGCGAGAATACCACGCAAACGACCCGCGTGGACAAAACCAGGAGCGAGAGATGATTTTATCTTTCTTGTGAATGGATTTCGCGATTTTCATGACTTGGAGAAAGAGTCGGCAGGCTATTTGTATGATAGGTTGTGGGCTTCCTATTATCTTCATTTTATGGGGTTTAACCAACCTCACGAATTTGAATATAATTATGGAGTCTATGGCTCGTTCATCAAACGGCGCACTGGCTTTGATAAGTTGGAGTTAGAGGAATTGTTTAGGTCAGAATTCAAGATGTATTTGCACGACGGACGTGTAAAGACAGTCGCGGATTTACTTAAGCATATTTATCTAGAGGAGAGTCCAATGAGAAATGTGCAGGCAGAGATAGAGGTCTTGACGAATCTGTGGGGATCGATTAATGGAATTGCCAAGAGCATTTCAGATTCGATTCTTTCAGTTTTGTCGAACCTTAAGAGCTCGATAGCGGATTTTTACGGAAGATTGAAGACGACGATAGTTGAGTCAGCTATTTATAAGAGATTTCAAGGCTTCATCGAAAGATTGAGTTTTGTTGTGTCTTATGCGTTGGATATGTTTCGCGAAAATCCGCTATTGATTGCTCCTTTAGCGGCAGATTTTGTGGAGATCGCGACTAAGCCTTTCAAGGAGGTGAAGTGGACTACGTGGCTGTCCTTGTTTGGATTGTTGTGTGGTTCTATGAAAGGAGTAGTTGAGGCTTACAAGGAGAAGTTTTGTAAGAAGAAGACAGTTGAGGAGAGAGCGCGAGAGCAGAGGAGTGCTTTCTTTCCTAATTTGGAAAGAAAGGAAGAGGAGAAACCGGGTTTCTTTTCTGTGCTGGGAAGTTTTTTTTATGGTAATGCGAGGCAAGGAGATGATGAGCACGACGAGAAGTTAGAGCGAGAATTGCTAGCTTTGAGAGAGACAGAAGACGATTCTTTCTATGAGGTGGAAGGTATGGTTGACGATGCCAAAGATTTTTTCTCAAATGCCTTGGGATACACCAAGGGACAGTTTAATAGATTTTACCAATTTATTAAGCCGTTTCTTGATTATTTCCACATTCAACCGAAGTACTGGTTGGCATTTGCAGGCTCTATCAAGACTTTTACTGCTGTCATGGCAGGAGCTAAGTCTATGGTATGGTTTGTTTCGCATTTCTCGAGATGGTTTCCGCAATTTATTGTGGATGCTCTAGTTTCGAGTAATACGAGAGATTTTATCGCGACGGAGTTGAGACGGAAAGGTTCACCTTTTCAGGAGGCTACGCAGGCAGCAATGGCCATGGAGTTGGCATTGACTACCGGTAGAGTGGACGAGATTGCGGATGTGAAGGCATTGGCAAGAGTAAAGCAGGAGGCTTTACTGAAGTACATACAGGATCAAAAGATACCGGTTGACGCAGACATGACAGTGTTTCTCAAGAATTTGAAACAGTATCTGTATGCGCCATCCGTTAGCAAGAACAAAGCGATGGAGCCATTCACCGTTTTGCTCTCTGGAGATCCAGGAGTAGGAAAATCAGTGTTGACAATACCTTTGTTGTCGACGCTGGTACATGTGCCGGATGAAGTGAAAGATGAGGAGATGGCCGAGTATGTGGAGTCCTTTGTATTCACCCGGAATGTCGTTACTGACACATGGGATGGATACACAGGGCAACCTATTATTCGGTATGATGACTTGGGTCAGTTTACGCAAGGACAGGATTTTTTGGAGGTTATTGGCTTAAAAACCACGGCCCCATATTATCCTGCCTTTGCGTCAATTGATCCACGTGATGAACACACAGTGGGAGTCAAAGGAATGAAGGCAGAGCCGAAGGTGGTGTTCGCAACATCGAACATGAGTCAGTTAAGAACTGACACAGTGACAAATTTGCAGGCGCTGAACAGACGATGGGATGTGCATTTTATCGTTAGGTACAAACCAGGTTTTAACGAAACTATGGTTAGACCCAAGGATAATTCGCATATCAGCATTGTTGTGGTTAGGTCTGGCAAAGCGACAGGAGAGATTTTTGCAGAGAGACAGCAAGAGATTGAGGGATCTTTTGAGGAGAAAGTGGAGCAGATGCAGAAGATTTTGTTTGATGCTTACAACGCGCATTGCGACAAACAAATTCTTTTGAAGAAGAAGATGGTCGCCACCATGGTTAGGTTCAATAGTCCTCATTTACTTCGACATACAAAAGCCGAAATGAATGAGACTGTTGAATATCTGATGATGCGTGGCGCTCAGCTTTTGATTCAACTGCAGACGACGGGATCTTTAATGGTTGGCTTTGATAAGACGTTGTCTTTTCTTGTCCCCTATGTGAAGAATCCGACTTACTTGGGCATATTACGGTTCGGAGCCATAATAGCGTCCATAGTAGGAGCGACGATGTTGGTCTCGAATTTATTCAAGACCATCGTTGTCCCTGAATCGGGTGAAACTAAGGACAGGAAAGGAAAACAGCTTATTAAGGTTCAGCCAGAAGATGAGGCGACCAAGGAGTTGTACCAAATTTTGTCGGAGAGAAATTTGGTGAAGTTGAGGCGAACGGGAATCGACAATCTTGGGCTGAGTGCCATGTTTGTCGAAGGTAACATCCTTCTAGTTCCGGAGCATTTTTTTCTGGATAGGACGGGAGTGGGAAAGTATATTCCCAAGGATTCTGTGATTTCATTGCAGTGTCCTGTTACGAAAGCGGAGGTTCAATTTGTGTTTGACCCAACACAATTAACCCTCCTTAAAAACAATAAGGGTCAGGAAATAGATGCTGTTTTATATAGGTGTCCACCGAACATAACGCAGCGTAAAACAATAACACAACATTTTTCAGATGCGTCCATAGATCTGAAAAATAGACCGGTAATTATGGGCAAATGGAACCCCCACGGAGTGCAGTATTTTCACGGAAAGATCATAGCGGATGATTTGAAAATACAGTACGAGAAGGCAGGAAGGAAAGGTGAGAAGTACCAGATTCACAATAGTTTTGAATACGATATTCAGACTGGCTCAGGAGACTGTGGCAGTCCTTTGATGATTCAAGGCTTAGGTGCAATGAAGGGATCGATCGTAGGCATACATGTTGCTGGTGACCATGGAGTCATGGGAAGTTCTGGTTTCGGAACTTTGATAACGCGATCGATGTTGGAGACGGGATTGAAACAGATCCAGAAGGAGAAACCCTATTTTACGGAAGCGATTCCTGAGATGGGGTGGAAGTGGAAGGAAGCGACAGCGGATGATCTTGCAGAGTCACGATTGGAAGGCACTATTACTTTGGCGCATTTAGCACCAATTAAGATAGTTCCACCTTTCGACTGCAAGGAGATCCAACCCTCACCATTGTTTGATCAGATTTCAGTGCACACTACTGAACCTGTGAAAATGAGAGTGAGAGGGCGAGACATGTTTCTGGAGGGTGTTTTGAAGTACAAGATGCAGGCCAAGCCACTCGGAGAATTGAACTCTGAGATTGTTTTGGAGCACTTGAAGCGACAAATATACCCGCTAAAATCTGTTTCGCCTCGAGAAAAGGTGACGACATTTGTGGCGATGAATGGAGCGTGGGAGTATCCATACCTTGACAGACTTGATTACGATACTTCTGCCGGATTTCCATACTATGGGAAGAAGAAGGCAGAGGTGTGTGTGAGAGATGAGTCAGGAGATTACTATCCGACTGAGGATTTGTATGCGAATATTGAGCGTATTCGCAATCAGATAGCTAGTCGAGTGGTACCAGTGGATCCCATTTTCGATTCATTGAAAGTGGAGAGAAAGAAAATCAAGTATGACGACAAGGGAAACCGAGTGTATAAGACGAGATTGTTTTCGGCATGTCCTTTCACGACCTTGATACTCATGAAAGAGTATTTTAGTGGCTTTTTTAGTCACATGGTTCAAACGAGAATACGACATTTTTCTGCGGTCGGAATGAATAAGGAGATCGAGTTTCACAAGATTGCTGCGAAGCATCTTGCGATAAACGATCTTCATTATGATTTCGACTATCAGCATTTTGATGGCGTGAAGGATATTGAAGGAAACTATTTCGTCGTAACGCGACTTATAGTTGATTTTTTTGAAGATCGAGAGTACACGAACCACCGTGAGACACTCTTGAGATGGGCGATGAGTTCCCCCCATCAGTTTAGGGAATTCTTGATATGGATCATCGGCTGCTCGTCGGGGGTCTATATGACAGAACTAATGCAGAGCATTGACAATGCGGTCAATATAAGAGGTGAATGGCTAAGGCTGGCACCACATCCATATAAGACTATGACGCATTTCGACAGAAATGTGACAGACACCAATTATGGAGACGATCTTATTTTGACCGTTTCGGAATTCGCAGAGGAGTTCTTTAGTGGAGAGATGATTCGCACAGGTCTGAAGGAAAGGGGAGTCACGATTACGCCGGCCGACAAGGTTAGCACAATCATAGCTCGAAAGCCAATAACGGAGATTTCGTTTTTGAAATGTCGTTTTACTTTGATTGGAGATAGGTATTATCCCCAGATGGAGTTGGACGATTTATTGGAAACGATAAATTGGATTCGAGTGAAAGTGGATTCCCCTCTTCCAGAGGAGGCTTGCGAAGCAAACTGTAGAGATGTGATGAGAGGGATGTTTTACCATGGTGAGGAGGTTTATAATAAATATTATAACCTCATCTTGAGTAAGCGACCTACGTACCGCATCTATCAGTACAAAGAACTCCTGAACGAGTTTCGGGATAAAGGAATGATAGCGGACCTAGCGGGTGTCCACACCCTAGGATCCCACCAGGAAGTGGAACGATCGGATTACTACGATAGATTGGAGACCAAGTACGAGGTACTTGTTGGCAGCGTGCAACGAGGCAGCGAGGATCAAATGATGATGGAGAAGAGAGTTGTAGCAGAGATGGAGGCAGCGGATGTCCAGCCAGGACAGGCCGCAGTGGAGAGCGTTGGAGTTGAGTTGGTCAATCAGAAGAATCCGACTACAACGTCAATTCCAATGAAGGTGAGTTCGAAGGCGATGAAAATCAACCCGGAGACCCCATTTACATTGGAAATGTCGTTGAAGCGATTCACAAAGTTTGACGATCTCAATATCACGGCGACCCCAACACCGGGTCAAGTGATAAAGACGTGGGATGTGATTGAGGATTTATTGACAGGTAGCAATACCTATCCGTTTATCCAATTCTTGCGGTGGAAGTGCAAGAAGATCACGATCCAGGTGCAGGTGACAGGATGTCAGTTTTCGAGTGGGAAAGATATCTTGTGCTGGAGACCAACGATGAAAGATAAATCGGCCATAGTGAGACCGGTTACCTTGGACGAGGCGATTTTGTTGGAGCACATTGCTATCAATCCAACGTCGAATACGACGGCGGAGTTGGTGATAAGCCCGACATTCTACAAGGAATGGTTGAGCTTGGATCAGAAGAATCAATACGGACAACTGGTATTGATCAGACAGAATCCGTTTGGAGTCGGGAGTGGCCCGGCTTCTTATGGATTGAAATTGTTGGCGTCATTTGAGGAGGCAGACTTTATTCTTCCAGCGCCCTTGGCTCCTTCACGCAGAACCGTGAAGCAGACTCGGGACAGGATGGACAGAGTTTTCCGACAGGAAGTGGAACCTAGAATACCACGTATGGTGAGTCCGGAGATGGAGATCCAAGAGAACGCGGATCCAAACGAACTACCTTTGTATGTGTTTGCCGTAGGGTCTGGAGAGACCTCGGATACAAATCCACCGCATTGGGGAGAGAAATATGTCTCGTTTCAAGATATGATCAAAAGGCAGCAGCCTGCGGCTTATCTTGAGGTGACACATGTTGCGACGGATTTTGGAGTACCACAGACAAAGGTATTTCCGTTTCAAACGGGATACACAGCGAGTGTCGGGGGTGGCTTTCTTCGGAAGGTTTCCTTGCCATTTCGCGTGTGCAAGATTCCGCGACGTTATGTCGTTAAAGCACGAATAGTGACAGACTCAACTGGATTGTTGAGTGTTCACGGCTATGTTGGATATTTGCCTGTTGGTGTTCAAACACCTTTAACAGTCCCAAATGTCGCTTCATTGTCGGGGGCATTTCCCAACACAGGAGTCAAGAAGCAAACAGCGCTTCCCTATTCGTACTTTGACAACGATACGTTGGCGGAGATTGAGGTGCCATACACTAACCCTTGCTCGGTTGCCCTCATCCCACAGGATTTCGAAAATGACATTGGACTTCCGAGTCAGCGAAATTACGTAGACGAAATGAGAATAGTAGTCAATTACGTGCTTTCAGGAGCTGATTCGGGGTGCAAGGTCGTTTTCGAGATCTTTGAGATGGCGGCAGACGAGGCAAGAGTTGGTGTATTTGTGGCTATGCCTTACGCGGCTATTTTGTCGAATGAATGGCCTGATCTGTATGAGGATGGCAGAAATGTCGTTGCAGAGGCGGGAATTGTCGGCGGAATAGTCACGAAAGTTGGTCACGCACTAGAAGACGTGGTGAAGGATGTCTTACCAGATTCAGTCACTGGTTTGGCATCGGATTTGTTGGGCTCAATGCTCGACGTACCGAATGTATCAACTGCTCCAGAGTTGATGAGACTGAAGAAACGAGGTTACTATAGCAACACATCGCAAGTTGTGATGCTAGAGCGACTTTCTGCATCGGCTGGAGCGATGCAACCCTTGGACCCAGGGGATATTGGGACAACGAGAGACGAGATGAAACTTATCGATTTTGCCAAAAGGCGGGCCTTGGTCCACACTATGGCAATTCCGGTAACAACGCCGGCCGAGTACTTGTTGAAGAGTTTTCAAGTAGGGCCTTTTATGTTTAAGGAATACAACACGCGCACAACTATGCTACCTATTGATTATGTAGCACACGGTATGCAGTATTGGCGAGGTGGTATCGAATTCGAAGTAGAATTTGTTACATCTAATTACGATGAGTTTAAGATCGAGGTGGCTTTTAGCCCTGACACATCAACACCGCCGAATTATGAGTCTGCTTCAACGCAGTATTATAAATCGGTGTTGGTCAAAGGTACTAATAACCGCTTTCGCTTTAAGGTTCCGCATTTTGCGGAAATGCCCTGGAAACAAATCTATAACGGACAAATCATAAGTTCGTCGAATCCTGAGCAATATTTTGCTTCCGATTATTCCCACGGCATAATCCAGTTTTTTCTGGGTTCGAACATCTCTTCGCCGAATACAACACCAAACACCGTGTACATGAATGTGTACGTGCGTGCAGCGGACGATTTTGAGGTGGCAGTTCCTTCGATGATTAATACATCTATCATCGTGGGAGCTCCTGCCCCAACGCTCCGCAAGAGTGACAGGAAACTGTGACTCGAGATAAATATTTATATACTTTTATTTAAGTTTAACATTTTATTTACCTTTTTTTTACCGATTAATTGCTTTTTATTTCACTATTTATTAATTTATTTACATTTATTTAGAATTTTTCGTTTTGGTGCGTTTTGGTTAGGCTTAACTAAACGTACGTCAGATTTAGATACCTCTTGTAGGATGCGTTCTATAAGCACGCGACTCGGGGGGTTATACTAGTTTTTGAATAGGTATTATCCGAACGGTAGCAGCCGTATACTAATTTATTTTAATCAAATAATCCTATTATATAG
>Ga0179937_1081906_pt1 | contig 9043 bp, 2 predicted proteins | sample AD_UKC028_sludge_FD_135980 | JGI IMG/M metagenome (GOLD analysis project Ga0179937, IMG submission 135980) | Active sludge microbial communities of municipal wastewater-treating anaerobic digesters from Illinois, USA - AD_UKC028_MetaT... | ecosystem: Engineered > Bioreactor > Anaerobic > Digestate...
CTGCAAACATGGGGAATACATGGAGCAACCCTGCGTTTCTCATAGGGTGATGCGTTCCAGAGCCTAGAGTCGTCTTCTGTGATCCACGTCGGGGGAGCACAATACTAGCGATCTCATCATAAGCCTGGGGCAAAGATAACGTGGATCTAAAAGACATAAAAAAAGCAATTTAACTTATCACCTTACGATGATGATGTGGTTAGATCGACAAAAAACTATCTTGTAAATCACCTGGGAGTAAAATAAATTTCCCTACTCGCAGGATTAGCTTAACGCGCTTAACGATGTTTGATAGGTTTATCATCTCCCACAGAAGATCAAGGAGTCCATTCAGTACTTAGAGCAATCATCGGTGTACCGATGAAGTAGCTCAACTGAAAGTCCTCCCCGACGGAACGGCTCAACTTAGTCTTGGAGTCCATATTCCCTGAAAACGCTAATACACTAGCGGGCTGAATCTCGTTTGAAATAAATACACGAGTATCATACCGAAAATGATTTAAAGCATAACGAGTCTGGGAATAAAAAGGGACTTGAACTGCAAGACAATCCTCATTCTGTTTCATCTGAAAACTCCTCCACGAATAATAAGTGCCATTCGCATCGGAGTCTAGAATTGAGTTATAAGGAGCCGCTGGGTCGTTGTCGTATACTTTGGTCCGCCCATTTGGTTGATGCAAAGCACGATAAGTCCGAATCGTGGGAGTGGCGGCATTGTTGCAAGATAACAAATACCGCATACTTCCACGACTTAGGGCAAAACATGCAGCAATCACAGAAAGAGCGTCGGGTCCAATAGGGCAATATGTCCACGATGTTAAGTTCCAACGCATTGCATAAAATGCATACGGTTGGATGTGAAACTTCGTGGCATAACCATTCGCAGTGGAGCAAGGAATGTAGTTTGATGCTTTAATAAGCTGCAACACACTATTTACCTTCTCTCCAATCGCGAGTTGACTATGGTGGACACTTGCCGCGGGATCATGGGACCCGAGAATAGTACAGACAGCCTCACCAGTGTTCTCCGTCTCAACGCCTTGTGGTTCGAACTCATAACTCCCTTCAGGTAGAACAGGAATCATGTCGACCCATTTCGGGGCGGCAAATTCAAGGTCAGTTCCACCACGAGCAAAAACCATGACATCGATGGATGACGCCACATTGGGATTGCTAATAAGTGGATTAACAACATGAACGTATAGACGACCAGCATTCTCAGTAAACGACAGATAATCCTTGGGTACAAGGAAAGGCAACGTGAAACAAAACTCATCACCCTCCTGGATATCAATAATCGTACGGAAAGCATAGCTGGTGTCTGCAAGAGACGGGGCTGACGGGTAAGTCGTCCCGGGAACAAAAGTCACCGCCAAAGCCCCAGTATGGTATCCCGTCTTGGACAACTTGAGTTTCACGTCAATGGAACCTCTCCATAACGCGAACATGTTGGACAAGAAACCCATAGGAGGCATGAGGCGAACTGCCTTCGCCTGGTAGGTCAAAACGGTGTCAAAGGCTGAGGGACGCACATTCTTGATGTAGATTTGCGTACCGGCAGCTGTAGACGTAGGCCAATTGAAGTCACCGACGAAACCCCAGCGACGTTTGATGAAGTTAATAGACATCTCATCTTGGTCGCCAGGGGCTGCATCAGTGATGATCGACAACTTGTTGTCCGACATCAATGACATGGGGACGCTGGAATCATTCCCTTCAGCGTTGTTTGAATACCAGTTGTTGGCAGAAGCGACTCTTTGAGGACCAGAATCAATCGTGGGCTTTGACCACCCAAGAGATGAAGCTGCTCCCTCCGCGGCTTTTAAAGCCCAAGAAGCAGGACCGGCAATGGGAGCCAAACTAGGTATGGCCGCCACAGAACGGGCCAACCGATAACCATTACCAAAAATGGTGGAAATCGGTCCCTTGCCGTCATTAGCTTCTTGTTCGGAGGGGGGTCCCCTTGTTTTCCTTCTTCTGTTGTCCACTTGGGGTTCATAGGCCATTTGGGGAATGACCTGCCCCGCTAATTCAACATCCTCCACAGACATCCACAACGCACAATTGACAGTGTTTGAGCCAGTGCCCGTTCTTAGGGCCTCGAACACCTTGATATAGATGTTACCCCAAGAGGGGGTTTCATTCACATCACGCGTCATGAAGTGCGTCGGGGAAACATAAGGAATAGACATCTCAGCCGCATTCTCACTCATTGAGATATATACCCCAGGTAGTTGACTGAAGTTTTCCCTATAAGATGTGTGGCTGCCCGCCTCACTAGGCAATGACGAAGCGAACGGAAACAAAGCCATCCGCAAAACGCCAGCATGGAAGGGCGAGGGGTTGATAACTAACCTGAGCTTAACTGTGCCCCGGAAATTGAGATATCCAGACAATTTGTTAGTCCAAATCGTCTGAGCCAAAAACAATGTCCGAAGATCGGCCGTAAACAAGAGGTCATTGACACTATTCGAGGTAGTGAAAGTTCCGTTCCAAACCACAAGTGGTTTAGCAAAATACTTCTTAACTTCTCCGATGGCGTCTACCTCAAGTCCTCGGTCAATCATCGGGTCCAAGGAAGACACGTCAACATGTGACGAGTCCACCACACCTGAAACCGAAAAACTCGTTGTGCCCTGGGCAACTTGACCCTGGGGCTGATCTTTTTCAAGATCTTGTGTTTGTTTTGCAATTGAGCTAGCGAACCAGTATGGACAACAACGCGCGCACGGTTCATTGCGCGCATTGGAACACCATCTAGGATTAGGGAGGACTGCTCCCTCGGGTTCCTTGATCAGTAACCCTAAATAGGGCACCCGGGCCGCTCCACTCGGTTTCTCTTTTTCGGTGTTTCATTGAGAAGTCGGTGTTAAATTGCGGCCAGTTGGGGGACTAATATTTATACAGCACAGCCCCAACGCTGTGTAAGGCACCTAGTGGGACCAAAGCCACTCGCGATCCAGGATCGCAAGCTGGCACGCCCGATACGTATCCATCGGGGGGACCCAACCAAGGTGCTCGCGCGATGCCTCAACAATGGCAGGCACGTGCTCGTCGAACGTCTTTCTGTCGTGCAGAGAGAGCTCAAGGATCATCTTTTCAATGTTCTTCTTATTGTCCTCAAAGAACTGATCCCTACGTCTCGTCCACTGAATTGATTCCCTGATAGTATCCAAGGCCAAGGGAGCCACATACTTATGACTCGGCTTCACGCTGTTCTTGGCGAACCTACGCTTCAAAAAGGACACATCAGTGATTCGTCTGTCATCTGAGACTAGCCCAGCAGCCCCTTTTGCCTCATCAGTGTACTCAAAGCCCATCTCAGCGAACACTCTCGTCAAGTTGGACTGGGTAATGGAGGCACCTTCGGGAAAAGCTTCTGTGTCTCGGGACACCCCGAGCATGTTGTCGTCGCCGTAGCAGATAATGCGGATAAAATCACGCATTTTCCGCAATAATGGGGGCGCGTCCTTAACCTCGACGACGCCCATTGCCCAAAGGCAGGCGACGCGCAGGATGACGTTGTTCACCCAAGTGTTAATCACCGTGGTCAACGGATTCCCCGACGTATTACCACCAACCCACTCATATAAAACCCCTTCGGAGTTAATGTGAACTGAGTTGATGATGCTACGCAGGAGGACCTCACGAATTTTCCAATTTGCGGAGCCTCGGTCACCATAAAAGGCCGTGACCGTCTCGTTGAAATAGGCTAGGACAACATGGGGGAGACTTCCATCAAAGTTCCCGTGATCACCAGCGATGACACGAGTCTCCTCTCCGATATAACTGACAAGATCGTCAATCTCACGCGAGTAAACATTTACACCAATCGCTGAACCATTTTCGATACGATTGTCCATATACCACTTCATAAAGGCGCCAAAATGCATGCGCACGGCAATAGTTAAAACAAGGTCACACCCACTAATCTTACGAGTTTTACCTTGTTCAACTTTTTCTTCTGGCCGGCGTTCATCCTTGGAAAAATCATGGAAAACGTGCTTAGTAGACTTCCCCTCAGCGGCGAGATCGAGGACTCTCTGCACCCGGTCACGCAACCATTGGGCTTCAGTGGAGTCCAGAGTGTAATCCCCATCCTTCCCGAAGAAATACTGTTTGCCTTTGAATCCGACAGGGTTCATTGTGTTCAACGGATAACCCGCAGATGTGGAGCGGGGAATGCCATCAATGAAAGAGACACCGGGGATCCCGGCAACCGCTTCCTCAAAAGACAACACTCGCTTCCCAACTAACGGGTCATCACGGCGCACCTTGGAGTTTACGATATAATCTGTATAATCGGAAACAGCAACGCGCACCATGGCTTCGTCGATGCCACCCATGGACTTGTGGTATTTTGACGTGGCAATTTTCTCCGGATCTTTCAATTTCCCATCGAGCCGAGAAATGAAAGGTCTAAGGAAAGCCGGTTTCGTCTTTGGTTCATAAGGCAAATTCCCATGAAGGGGACTCTTCACAATGGAAGTCTTGGTAGGGCCAGGTGCCGCTTTCAAGATTCCCAAGTTCACTTTGCCAGGGACTCGTTTCTCATCCGGAACGTCATAAAGTTCATAGAAGGAGACATCGTCATCCAGCAAGATGGCAGGGTCCATAGACATCTGTGCCTCAATAATAAAGAAACCTAGATTACTGAAGTGTTCAATGATTCTATCATGGGTATCTTGGGAATATAAAATGCCGATCCCCTTGAGTTCACCAGCCTTTGATCCGGCAATGTGAATGCCAGCAAGTCGGTTACACCCAGCCATCTTGTCCCTTAAAAAGAAGGGAATACCGCAATCACCCTTTCGAGTGTGCTTGCGGTATGCGATGACATTATCCGTCTCAAAATGGCTACTTCCAACGACGTAGCTAACTGGGCCATGCCGAGCAAACGGAGCCACATCGAGCGTCCAAGTTAAAGTGCCAATGTCGACATCTGGGATGGTCAACTCGCCCTCAGGGCCCAACCGTTTATTAACGACAAATTGACGAACACTAGCAAACCGCTGCAGGACTTTGCTTTCCACATAGACCGCCACGACATCAGAGTTCTCGCCATTAAAGTAAAAATGGGTACCGGGATCTAACAAGACAGCGACGTCAATGTACAATCTCTGGTGGTCTTCCATATCACCTAAGCGGCGAATCATCAAACGTTTCTTTGGATCTTGGCGGGCCATGTCCTCCCAATAGCGCACATAATGTTGTGGTACTACCATGATGTTGTCCTCAATGAATAAGGCAAAGCCACGATGAGTGCCATCCACATCAGAAATGCAAACAACATTGCGAGAGACGATCTTCTTGGCAACATCAACGCTCTGTTGGTCTCGGAACTGGGCCTCATAGTCAGATCCCTGTTTTGGACGGCCAAAGAGGTGATTCTTAGCTAGTTCACCAATTTTGAACAGGGCTTTGAACGAGTAAAAGTAGAGCAGAAACTTACCAACAAGTTTCAACACTTCTCCTAACGATTTCCTTAATTCAACATAAGCGGCCAGCTTACAATTGCCATAGAAAGTAAGGCAAAAGAACTTCCATTTCCGGACATGCTCGCGAATGCACTCAGATAGATTCCTCCTATCGGGGTCATATTTCATGAGTTCTTGTCGCAAGCAGCCATCACGAGTTCGCACGGGGGCCCACTCTTGTCCCAATACATCTGGGGTGTCAAAGGGTTCACTGAGGAATTTAAGGTACATTTCCTTAGTGATCCGAATTTCACCACCAGTGCAATCAGTATACGTCATGACATCTGGCATGTGCTCCACGTAACCGGTGACAGAATGAGTGCAAACTTTGCAGTGGCAGACATAGTTGTCCATTTGGGGCTCAAAGCCTTCAGCAGCGGCAGGGACGGTGGGGCTAATACCATAGTCCTCCTTGAACTCACCATTCAGGAAACGCTCGTGGATACTACTCAATACCGAGTATTGCTCGGATTTAAGCTTAATCTCACGGTCACGATCCCGCAGCTGTTCTTGGATGAGACGGTACACATCTGGCGTACGCATGTCTTGACCCTCATATCCAGGGGCGAAGAGTGATATCCGCTTCCTAAAAACGAGGAACATAGAAGCCGCAACGAAGTCGTCGTACTCCGCGTTTGGGATGAGTTTCTTGATCTTGTCGAAGTCTGGACGATAATACTCATGTCCATTCTCGTCCTTGACCTTCATGCCAAAACGGGGATCGACAGAGACCTCAAGGTAGGTCCAGCGCCTCCCAAAGGCAGCAGGAGTATTCAATGACTCAACCTTGAAGTACACTTGGTTTGTTGTGCCAATGATGTACTGCGAGGTAAAGTCGATCTTACCTTTGTTGTCCAAGTGCGCCATGTTGAGGTTATATTGTACATCGTTAACCATTCGCAGGAACGAGTGCATTTCACCATCCTCTTGAGCGCTTCCAGCCATGTCCCTTACAGCACCAACTTCGTCGAGAACTACAATCGGCTGATGGCGGTAGCCCTCCCAATACTTGTCACTAGAATTTCTCGAGTAGACAAAATCTCGGGCAACGGCTTTGTAGCCAAACTTCTTCATGAGTTCACGAGTAACACTATCATCTTTTGTAAGAATCTGAGTAATAAACGACGTCAAATTCTTAACAACATATGATTTGCCGGTACCGGGAGGGCCACCAAGCAACAGTGTCTTGGGCGGAACACGCATAACGTCCTTCCCCAAACCACGCACTTCCAGCTCATTGGTCAAAGCCTCAAGCTTGTTGAGACATTCTTGTAGTAAGCGGGAAGTGCCCACAAATTCGCGATCGTCCTTATATTGTACTAGGACATCGCGGATCTTATGGACCAGAACGTCGATCTTAGGGCGGACACTCACTGGATGTGGATCCTTTGAGGTTTCCTCCATCAGCAAACTAGCCTCTTCCAACAAAATAGTGGCCTTGGGATACTTATCGAAATAACGCATGAAGGACTTGTCTGTCCCACTGAGTTCCAAGATTTTCTCCATGACCACTTTGAATAAAGTGATGAAGCCCTCGAGGGACTCATAAATATCACTATACCTTTTGGGGAAAGAGCTCGCTGAGTTAATGATGCCGCGAAGCCGCTCAGCAAATGTTTCGTCCCTACACTTAGCGGAAAACAAAATGCTGTGAAGCAAAAACATGCCAGATTTGAACAAACCATCCATATCTGCCATGTGCGGTTCAAACTCAGATTCCACCCCACAGGAGTGAAAAAAGTCGTCAACCCTCTGGACAACCATAGGGGCAATGGCAACACCGCAGATCATGAGACCAAGCATGAGCATGTTTCGAGCGTTGCAGCTGTCACCCTTAAATTTAAGATACACAGCTACACCGATCGTAATCGCCACACCAACAGTCCCACGGTTTTTCCAAAGCAACTCAACAATGTTTGTTAGGCTGAACGACGGGACGCTCACCGAATGGTTAACCTTCACACCGTCATCCTTTTCAACTTTGTCGATAAAGCGCTCGGCTAGGCCACGAGAAGCGGCCATCTCTTCACGCATTGCATCGAAACTGGACATTGCCAGCTTAACAGAACCAGGAATCGTTTGATTCAGCCCTCCGAACTGTTCACCGGCATAGCGCAAAGACTCCGCAACATCCTCAAAGGAGGCGGCGACGTCACTCAAGCCGGACTGTCCAACATCAGAGAATAAATTGCCCAACATGTGGGGTTCAAAATCGCCCAATTGGGTGACCTCAACTCCATCAAGTGTGACATCAGGTGAATCAATCGAACCTCCCGCCCCAGAGTCGCTGTAGTCTACATCAAGATCGATGCTATGCTTATAGCACAAATCATGAAAGACATCAGTAGACCTGAACCAAGGGAATCTCCTCCACTGCGAGTAAAATACACTACTACACAATGGGGGCAACACCCTATCATTGAGATTGCGGAAATATGGCTCCAAGGCTTGTCCAATAAACTGAGATAGGTCAGACGCGCCGTAATTAATAATCCAATCAGTCCAATAATTCTCCAAATCAGGGTAATAATTCTTGGGCAGACAGATGTTATCACGAACGCGCCAAGGTTGCCAAAAGATGTCTCCACTACAAAGGAACATGTATAATACACGTACTGTCAATTCGCCAGCCATATCACTATCATTGATTTGTGGCTCAAACAGCATGTTGATTTCACGTTCCCCTTTCGTGGGACTATTTTGGGTCCGTTTCCGAGGGTTTGATTTCCTATATAAGGTGGCCAGACGCTCGCAACACTTATCATAGTAAGCGAACTCTGACTTTGTCATATGTCCAACTCTCAATTTGACCAATTTGGCCAATTCTTGAGCGGATTGACAACCCTTAACACAGGTCGTAAAGGCGTCATGGATACGCCACAAACTGGAATCAGACTTCATCTCGGCCTTGAGGCACTTAACTACCTCAACGAGATGATTATGTTGCTCGAATTTAATCGAGCGAGGGGGCAGATAAGCTTTATCACCCGTCTTGGGCTTATAAGCTTTGTCTGCGGAACTACCAATCTTTGTTTTACAAGCCGAAGGCGAAGACTTGGGTCGATTCTGGCTACGACCATTTCCATTTCTATTGTTTTTGTTAAGCCAAAGAATTTAGAACTGCAACAGCGATGCCGTTGTTGTCACACTGACTCAAGTGGACCAGTTCGTACTCCATCTGCGAGAGGAGACACGGAGCTTTGTTCACGGGGTTGCCGCATTGAGGCTCAGGACTTCCAGCGATTTTCCGCCTGTCCAACTCAACCTTACGCTACAATCATTAGTCTTTAAACTTTATTGCATGCGCGCCGCAATAGGAAATTGAATGGTTCAGTACTTAATTCCTGAAAACCAATATATCCTCATCACTTCTCTCCAGAGCATGGACTAGTTGAGAACTAGTAACGGGGGGGGATTGTGCAAAATTAGGCAGGTGCAAACCTATAACCATATTGAATACGAACGATCAAAATACTGGATGTATTAGACCTAGCTCAGAAGCTAGATGTAATATACCTAGCACTCTGAAAGGTTCGTAACAATAATTAGGCATGGGGGCTTACCCC
>Ga0179937_1344276_pt1 | contig 8969 bp, 1 predicted proteins | sample AD_UKC028_sludge_FD_135980 | JGI IMG/M metagenome (GOLD analysis project Ga0179937, IMG submission 135980) | Active sludge microbial communities of municipal wastewater-treating anaerobic digesters from Illinois, USA - AD_UKC028_MetaT... | ecosystem: Engineered > Bioreactor > Anaerobic > Digestate...
ATTAATTATCTCTCAAATGTAACTCCGGAAAGATACACTTCACCCACACTAGTTAGTCCAGCGTGGCAGCACATAGTATGCTGATTAAATTTGTCAATCACTCGCCCTCCTAGAGCCGACACCTACGTCTGCAGTCCCGTAGTGCCAAGAAGTCCAACGTTAGTCGTTGCTGCATATTTTGTGATTAGTTATTTAATTACTCGTCACTCCTACCTCCGTTTTTATCACAGATGTTGCGCACATCTAATAGCGGTAAGTTTTTAGACCTTACTTCGTCCATGATCCAAGTCTTTGGCATTTATTAAACAGGCGCCATACCTATGTATCCACACACTCCTTCATAAGACAGCATCAATAAAGGTTCGTCTCTGAGTGAGCGCGGCGACTTTTATAACCGACGTCACTTAGTCGTAACTACTACAGGTAGTCAATCTCGTCATCTACTCCCACAACCGTTGGGTCGCACCAATTAAGGTTCTCCCTCTGGTCCACATCGAACGCCATAAACATGTCCGGCCAATGCTGAATGTATTTCGGGCCATCAACGACCTCTAGCTCTTGCAAGTCCCTCATATCTCTCTCGAAATCCGCAAAACTTCCACGAGTCTCAATCCCTATGGATGCTAGCTGGTTCTTTAACTTGTCATACGCTTCTTTACCGTGGTGGGCTATGAAACGCATGGCCGCATCAACTTTCTGCTCCAGAATTGTCACATCACCCACGTTTTCTTTTCGAGTCCACATGAGTTCACGGTGAATCACCTCTATGGGTAGAGGTGCCGCCATGTAACTTACTCTATCTACGAAAGCTGATTTGAGAAAAGTCAAATCACTCAGTGGCTCCATGTCAACTAACTCTGCATTCTTCGCTGCACTCGTCACAACCATGCCTAAAACACCAGCTGTCTGAGCTACGCTCCAACGGTTGAAGAAGCTCCTTGCCCTCTCCGACACCGAACATATCACGTCATCACCATAGGTGATGGCGCGCACATCGGAATCGAAATAGTGCATAGGAACTGGTCTCCCCTCGTCATCATCAGGCGCACACATTCGGTAAGTCATAAGTATGATATACCAATTGGTGATGGAGTTGAAAATATCAGTGATTGGGGAACCACTACAATTTCCTTGCTCCTTGTTGATCAACAACCGCCCTACTAGTAGCTTCGACCGCACTATGCTCTCGACTAGGCTGTGACGTTCGGACATATTTCTATATCCATATGCATGGTCCGTCACTGCCAAAAACGCATCAACTGCGTTCTGACTTACCGTACCATCATAATTCGAGTAGTCAACATCAAACCCCTGGTCTCCAACTTCATTCAAGCCTTCCCAGTACGCTCTCCATACTCTTTCTTTGTCCTTACCAATGCCATGGCAAAGATTAAATCCTGCTCTACGCTTGTACTCGTTTATAAACCTTCCGAAATACTTCCTTATCAGTAAGGAGATGTCTACGGTTGGCTGCACGAACACTCGCGTTTTCCCACTTCTCGCTTTCATCCGCTTTACCAACTCATCCTTGTTAGTAGCAGTCCAAATTGTCACTGGTTGTTGCCAGTTTTGAATGCGAACAGTATTCTCTTTGGTTAACTCATCCAACGTTTTATTTGGACCAGTCAACTTTCGCTCATACCACTCTTTTGAAAATCTGTACCTTTTGGGTTCCCCCTCAGGCAAGCCTTCAATTTCCTCAAACAACTCTTTCTTGCCGTTCACAAAGTCTTGTTGGTAAAAACCACACGAAGTGCTAAGCACTACGGGTTGCATCTCATCAACTCCATTTATCATCTCGTCCTCAGTCAACACAAACGGTTTCTCAAGCACTCCCATTTTCTCCTTCATGAATTCCACGACGTCTTCGTGAAATCTCACTGGCACGACTCTCTGCTTATTGTCGCAGAACTTTTGCGCGTTCGCATACAATGGGTGCACTAGATGGTCTCCATTCTTGATAACCTTCTTACTAGATGGTAAAAACTCGTCGGTCCATTCAGCATGCACCAATCCAGATCTCACGAAAGCAGTGTCAACAGGCTGATGCCTCTCAACAATACTTCCATTCCACGTCGCAGCTCCTAACACTTCCATGTCACTCGTCCACCACGCACTGTCGGCTTTGGTCACTACCAAGCCTTGCTCCTCAATAACCAAATCCTCAACTGCCTTGATGGGGCCCGTCCGGTTATTGACTCTACTTTCCGCCTCTTCGAAAGCTTCGCGGCTAATTAAAGCAACGCCAACTCCTCCAGAGGAAATCAAGCCCCATATGTGCAAACCTGCCAGAGGATTTTTAATCCCTCTGTTAGCAAGCACATATGGCCGTCCACAGTCTCCTCGCTTCGTTAGAGTAGCCGTAACTCCTCTAACCGCCGCAACACCATGATCCGTGATCTCGTCCCCCAAATCTATGATAGCCGCTCCAGTCCTATTTTCATCCCTGTGCAGAAAATTGCACAAGAACTTCCGTCCTTTGAACCTCGCCAACTCTTTCCTGGTTATCATCAAATGCCTTATGCTCCTCGCGTGTGCAACGCAAGTCCCAACCAGCTTAACGACAATCAAGTCTCGCGGTCCATCGAAGGGTAAACAATCATTCAGCTGCTCATAATTTGCGGGGTCAACTTTTATAGGTGTAAATCCTCGTCGAGCACCTGTCTTATCAACCACTTCAATTTCTGCGAACACATTTGTATCCGTTTCACGCTTCATCAAGAGTACAAAATGCTCTGGCATCAACAACGTCCTGTTGTCAATAGCCAATGCATAAATCCCTTGGGGCTCACTATTGTCTCCCCTGAATTGTACCCATCTCAGCGCTCGCTGAATACTCTTGTGCACATCCGTCAGCTCTGGCACTCCATTCTGCCACTGGCCTTTCACCCGTATCTTGTTAGGTTTGGGGCCAGCTATCCTGAACTTCTCTCGCACTCCACGGTCGTACTCTGGTCCTTGAATCTCTTTCCGGTCCATCATCCTGTCAACAATCCTCGTTATCATCCGCACGATTGCGTAGCATACTGAGTAAGCCGCCACAGCAACCCCAGCCTTCAGGAGGAAATGTCCAATCACTCCTGCCCACGACTTCCCTTCCGCCATCGGTCCACCCTGCTTTCGCAGGCAAAAACCTAAAGCGTTACGAAAGCCGTCTTCCGTCAAGGAAAAGACATCACTCCGACAGTCAAAACTCCTCGTCGCCAGCTCGTTCCAGTCACCGAAACCCATAACCCTCAAGTTGTTCTTCACATCTCTAAGAAGCCTCCTCGCTATGAAGTCCTCAATATCTCCGTTTTCGCAATTAGCTCTCACGTTGAAAATCCAGTCTTTAGCTTCTTGAGTCAACTTCTTAGGTTCTGAAGGTCCAGATTCCGCGTCCACGTACACTCTCTCCCACTCGACAAAATGGGTTCCCACGTCAGCCAAAGCTGCCATGTTCTCCCACTCTCTCGCTTCCGCTCGGTCAATATAGTCGAATGGTCTCGATCCAATACTCTTCATCACCGCCTTATTCTTCCGTATGGTTTCCCAGAAAGAGGCATTGCTGCCCATCTCTGGCACTCGCTCTTCAACGTCGTCACAGTCCGGTCCGGGTCCAAAATCAAAATCATCATCGTCATCGTCATTCTCCTTGCCCATCTGAAAAGTTGCCATCACTTTCTCCAATCTATTGCTATTATTTACCTTATGCAGGTATTTAGAGCAGATATCATGGACCATCGCTCTATAAGAAACCCCGTTACGTTCAACTTGACCATCCAATAGGTTGATCTTTGTCACGTACCAGGTTCTCTCTGCAACATCAAGCAACTTACTCATGTCTCCGTTACACTTCTCAAGCTCATCATTCAACTTCTCCATGTCTATCCTGCCCTCAGGTGTCGCCATTGTAGGCGCCACCGTCACATGATAACAAAAAGGAAACCTTCTTGCTATCGCCGACTTATCACGAACAGCATTCACAACATTAACAGACCTCTGGTTCGTCGTCGCACACACAAAAAGTGAAGTAAATAACGTCTTTTTCTCCGCAATGTCAGCCATATTGACTGGACAATTTGCTATGGAGATTAAGTTTATTATCTGCAACACGTCTTTGTCTTCTGTTCCTGCCGCAAAGTCATCTATCATCACCCATTTCTGAGCTAGATATCCATCCATAAACTTCTGGTCTGGGTCGCACGGCTTAGAAAAGACATGCCGCGAACACTCTTCGTAGTCCTTCACTAACTGCACGTTCTTCATGACGATAAAAGGTAAAATCTTCGTCGCCATAAGGGACTTGCCACATCCAGGATCTCCTTCAAGCCATATTCCAATAGGTTCCATTCTTCCATTTGCGTATGTATAAGCTGCTTCCAGCTGTCCAAAACGCTCAAGGATAGCACTTGCGGTTCTCACAGCAGTTACAGGGAAACCTTTAATTGAAACGGACTTTGCTCTCACTTCCTTCGCAAACTCTGCCAGTTTTGCGATGCGCACATAATTGGAGCCTTCAGCTGTGTAGCCAAAGGCTTTATTGTTGCTGTACAAACCGTTCAAACTGTCCTGATCCCATTGCTTCTGCCACGCAATGACCTTCTTCTCATTCTCAGCCCACCAATCATCACTGATTCCACGACCTAGAAGAATGTAAGTAATGGCTACATGAACCGCACTTTTACACGCAGCCCACAATTCTGGCACAGCTTTACGCCCACTATTGATTTTACTCAAAGTGGCCATAGCCTCGCCAGCTTTGAAGGTAGCCAAACTTCTCACGCTCTTCTCATCACTCTTCAAGAAATTCGCTCCGAACATCGCCAACGCTCCAGCCACGACAGCAGTCGCAATACTGCCCGCTAGCTTACCAACGTCATCCGCACCCAACGCTTGACGAAAACCATGTACTTCAGTAAGTTGCTTCAGTACATCGTGTCCATAGGCATGAGCCATCACACATTTCGCAGCTATAGATGTCATAGCCACGGTTTTCATCACATCACTCTGCGCATTCATCAAAACGTATAAATTGCCTAAGAAATCCAGACTCCAGGTAACAACAGGTAAAACCTTGTTAACTATCTTTGTCATGTACTTCTCAAGCCTACACGCTATCTCAAAACTAGCAGCCTTCGTCACTTTCTTTTCGATCCAATCTATGACTCTCCGAATGAAACCAGTTACTTGCGTAACCAGCCCTTGCTCCTCAACGGAACTCAGACATTCTTCGATTATTGAATCTAACTCCTCAAGACTAACACAATTAAGGTCATCCTCAGAAGAGTTACCAAGCCCACTGGTTGGGCCTGGATTTGCCTCGATTCCTTCACGCAACAGATCTCTCACTGCCTCATGCCGAATCCTATGCCGAATCAAAGTCTTGTTAAGCATGCTGGATGCATACCTCCAATATTTGGTTCCGGTTCTTGCGTAGTGAAACCTACACAAAATCTCTCGATCATGCCGTTCACGTTCCTCAGGGCTAACAACCTCGAAGTACAGCATATGCAGCCGCAACTCCTCTTCTGTCAGCTCTTGTTCGCGCGCTAGACGTTCCTCAGCTTCAAACAGTTTTCGATTTCTCTCCATCTGCTCGAAGATAGGTTCATCCTCCATGTTGCCGCCACCTTGCAGCTCCGTCACAAGCTCTTCACCTTCTTCAGCTACGATACCCAAACTCTCGAAAGAGGTTGGATTGACCGTGTCGTACCTCACCGGCGGGAAAGGCATTGGGTAGTAGAGATTAAAGTCATCTCCGATACTCTGGAAAATGTCGTAGGTAAAGAACCCTGTATTATCGGTTACAAGGGTCCCGTCTACTCCAATCTTCAGACCTCCACTCACACTAGTAGCGGGATTAATCGCACCGGTGCTCAACGACTCCAACATTGCCCAATCTGAGTAAAAAGGCACAGCCACATTGACTGCGGACTCTAAGTAAGGTTTCCACACGACAGTACCATTAAAATAAAGCCTCTGATCAAGAATTTCATTGATGGTCGTGTTTTTGACAACTTTCTCGTTTGTCCGGGTCGCTGTGAATAGTGATTTACTCAGCACATCAGCCGTGTTCGCGATGGTGAACCGCCACTGGCCAGACCAGTAACGATACAATGTTCGCAAATACGTCGAAGTTCGTCCACTGCCGTAACCTCCAGCCGGAGCAAGAACCTTGTACCGGTTGAGGTCTCCACTCTTTCCGACGATCATCCTGACGATGAAATCAGGCCTCCGCAAAAGCTCCTTCACGTTCATATGCCGGTTCTGCATATAGCTTGACTGACCTTTGGTTTCCTCCGGGGCTAAACGCCCCGAAGTAGACGAAACGCCCAACTGGGTGTCGGACGCTCGGTTGTCTCCGCTTTCTGCATTACCTTGCATTTCGCCATTCAGATCGACTCCTCCAGTCTCACCCTGGAGCTCAGCTTCAACAGATATCGCCGCAGCACTTACAGGCACAGCTCTCTTCAATCCGATGTAGGGGTCAATGATCCTACCCCATAGTGAACCTTGTAGTGACACGGAGCCACTCGTTCCAACCTTGAGGCTATTGTACACGCAAATGCACACTTCCCCTAAGTCTTTCGATCCACTACGAATACTCGAGGTATCCACAATCCGCTTGAAGTTATTCCAGGGCACTCTCAACACCGCTGTTGTGTTAGACATAGGTGTGTAGAAAACGCATCCCATCTGATTGATAGTCGGTTCATTTTCGCTAAACCACGTTCCAGCTTCTGCTACAGTGTTACCTGCACTTGAAAAGTTGGGTGGTATCACAAACATAGCCAACATACCAGTCATGAAAGGATTCGCATTCATTCTAAGCGTCAACTCGAGCACTCCTCTATACCACTGGTGGTACTTGAAGAGCCCGGTGAGCGCTAGCTCATCCTGTCCTAACAACGTGGCAACACTCGTCCTGTAAATGCAAACATTTCTGGCCTGCGAAGCCGTCCATGTTATCCCAGTTTCCATGAGGTACTCCCTTTGGGGAATACTTGTCATGTTGGCTGGTTGCACGTTACACGCTCTCGAAACTGCATCCGTCGTACTCGGTTCGTCTCCAGATGGTCGGGAGACAGCTTCTGATCCTAATCTGTCATCCTTTACGATCTCTTCGCTACCGGCTTGCCACGCACCGTTCACTTTCACAAGAAAGCTAGAGCGCGTAGGGCTGATAAACTCAAAATCGTCCTCAACACTAATCCATAGATTAATGTCTATATTGTCAGTTACCGCAGCAGGTCCGGTCAGTGGATTCTGAACGAACATTTGCAGGCTGCCAATCGCTTTTCCAGGCTCGGGTTTCGACCCTCCGCTGATCTCCAACGAAGCATACTCTCGATCACAATTCCATGGGATGATGAGTTCAGTCCGATTATTCTTACTAAGATCAATCGTTGCACCTACGCAATTCCTGGCTTGTTTAAAGTTGGTAGTGGTAGGAATACCACTACCACAAGGAACATACGCAATGTACAACTGACCCTGGTGAAAGGTAGTCGGTAGGACCTCAACTGTGTACTTCAAGCTCCCACGCCATTTCTCGTAAAAGTTACTAACAGCACTCGGGGCCGTGTTCGTGAATTCGAAATATCGATTTGCTATGAACGCCGCTTTCGCAGGCTCATATGGGGCAACATTAAGCGGAGGCAAACCCCCGCTATCACGCATTGCCTTATCAAGTAAATCGGTTCCAACGACATCGGTTGTCTTCCAGTTAATAACTTTCAGTCTCGACGGTATTTTACAACGCGCCAAGAGATCACACACATCAACACTGTCCTTCTCTCCTAAGACATTTGACTGTTTGTCAGTGAAGTCGCCTGTCTTAAAAGCTGTGCTTAAAGTTTCCTTGGGTAGGTCACTCAAAGCCAACTGTCCTGCATCCATTCTAGGAACAGCGGGGGAGTCATGACTCAAACCGTAGCTCTTCATCACTCTTCGCCCTACTTCTCCTAACTTATCGATGACGGCACCACCGGCAGACGAGATTATCTGCTTAGCAGCACCCTCGATACTGTCCATCTGTATCTCTCCTTCAACTCGGGTCTTTGTGAGCGCTTGTTTAACAGCTCTCACTTTCACCTTCGACAATCTTCTTCGCTCTTCTGCTTTCATCTGACACTGCATTCTAATCCACGCACACGCATGACACGCTCTTGAATCGGTTTTCTTCGAACCTTGGGAACAACTGTGATACATATTTTGTTGAGACATTGTATATGAGATTAAAAGCTGTATTATAGTAGTATCTGTTGTCACCATATGTAAGTTTAAAGAAAAACAACTGGACCTCGTGCTATCTGCTGGGTATCCATTCCAACAGAAACGCCGTGCACTCTCTGCACAGAGACACCTACTCAATTCTATCCTTGAAAAGAAACTAAGCTTACTAACACAAAACGTACTTATTTACATCACTAGCAAATCGACCTTTCGGGCCTCGCAATATGACTATCCACTAGGAATCATCATATCACTCTCGCTAGGAGCGGTAACTTTCGGTTATGAGTTTTCGTCAGAGTTCTTCTTCCGGACGTCCTCTTTCAGTTGCTATAATTACACACTTCGTGGTAGCTGCCAACGAAGCGGGACAAACTCGAACTTGATTGCATAACGTTCAAATAGTAGACCTCTAGGTTCCTCTGGGGTTACCCTTATTTCACATTGCAGGATGTTTCTGTCCTGAACGCCAAGTACCATAGCCGCAGCGGTACTACTTGGAAAGCGCCGATTTAAAACTCGCACTCATCATGAGCCGCGGTCTTATCGTTCATAGAAGTCATCTAACTTAAAAACGCTACACAAATCCATTCAAATTCCACAAGACATTACACAACGATTAAACAAAAACTATATAAGCCTAACTAATTTCAATGAGATTACATTGACGGGCAAGAGAAACGCACTAAAATAGTGCGCTTCTTACAATAGACGCATTCTAAGCCCGCGCCTAAGGTTAAATAGGGAGCATATAG
>Ga0179937_1360119_pt1 | contig 8727 bp, 4 predicted proteins | sample AD_UKC028_sludge_FD_135980 | JGI IMG/M metagenome (GOLD analysis project Ga0179937, IMG submission 135980) | Active sludge microbial communities of municipal wastewater-treating anaerobic digesters from Illinois, USA - AD_UKC028_MetaT... | ecosystem: Engineered > Bioreactor > Anaerobic > Digestate...
AGAGACTCTGCTGGATTTGTTGCAAGTAATAAAGAAGGGCCTGATATTTCCGTAGCCGGTCGCCTAAGATGTCATTTCGTCTTTTCAAACGCGTAGACTTTTTGAAGTAGATTTGAGCATTTGCGGATAGAGAAAGCTTTGAATCAAGCGGGATCAGGATTCTTCCACCTGTCTCCCAATCTTCAACTTCAATAGAATCGTATTTTTTTTCGCCTTCGAAACGAAAAAGATTGGCTAAGATTAATTTGCCATACTGTTGAAAAGAAGAATGGTTAACGGTCTCGGACAGGTCTGACTGCATCGAGAACAGATTAGATTCGACCTTCTTTATTTCTTTGTCGATCAATTTTTGGTAACGCAACTTTGAAACTTGCAAATCCCGCTTTTTCCTTGATGTAAAAAACACTTCTTGGAGCGCATCAGATGGTCTTTGGATCGTATAGCGGAATCCTTTTTGGTCTAAGGTATGCATGAACGTCGCGCTAACTAAACTCAAAGCTTCCTCGGTTTCCCAAAGAAACACGCCGTCGTCCTGCGTCAATTCTTCCCGCAAGGAAGCCAAAACGAGATTAAGGTCTTCTATATCCGTGGGGCATAAAGACGAAAGCGTTCGTTCGGAACGCAAGCCTGCGCGATAGCATATCTCCGTGGCAGCCAAGTGTCCGAAACCTTCGAAGCCTTTCTCGAGAAAAGCGAGAAGGGACGTTTCCGCTGGGAACAAACGCATCTCGCCTTCGAGGCTTTCCTTGCCTTTAAGGATATCCCAATCGGCCAAAGTAAGTGCGGCCGGACTCTTTAAAAAAGGGACATATTGATTCTGCGGAAAAAGGCTTCTTTCCGAGGCAGCCTTCCTTCGATAAACGTCGATAATGTTTCTGTCACTGTCACAAAAAATCAAATTGGAACTTCGTCCCATCAACTCGATAAAAATCGTGAACGCTTTCGGACGGTTTTCTTCAAAATGATTGAGGAAGTCAAAGCGGACGATTCGATCATATCTTATTTGAGAGATGTCTGTGCATACCGCTCCCTTCAGGTATTTTCGAAGCAGCATAACGAAAGCGGGAGGAAAAAAAAGGACTGTCTTCTTTTGATGGGACGATTTGCAGGTAAGAGGCATCATTCAAAAGAGACACCAATAAGGTATCCTTGAAGAAAGAAAAATAAAAACGGCTTTCCGAGGGCATAAAAACCTTATTGACTCTTTGATTGATCAAATATCCCCGTAATTCGGGAATGACTTTGGATAGAGTCAAACCATCTATTTGCATAGACTCACCCGAAGGCGTTTATCCTTTGCACTCTTTCAGGATCGTGACCCCCGAACTTGTTCCAATTAAATCCGCTCCGTAGGCGGCCATTCTCAACGCGCTCGACCGATCCTTTATCCCGCCCGAAGCTTTTACACCAATCTGATTGCGGACGACGCTTCTCATAAGATCGACATCTTCTGCCTTAGCCCCCATCGAACCGAAGCCCGTCGACGTTTTAACATATTGCGCGCCCGCTTCTAAAGAGAGCAAACACCCTGCGACGATCTCTTCCTTCGTTAAATGGCACGTTTCCAAGATCACTTTGACGGGGTTTGAACCGGCTGCCTTGACAACCTTCCGGATATCGTGAAGGACAAATTCATAGTCTTTGGAACGCAACCTTCCCTGATGGATGACCATATCGACTTCGTTTGCTCCGTTTTGTATCACCTGGTAGGTTTCGTACTCTTTGCAGTTGGTCAGGGTCGACCCCAAGGGGAATCCGATGACGGTCACCACCAAGACGCTGGTACCCGTGAGCAAATCATCGGCTAAAGCGACGAAGGAAGGATTGACGCATACCGACCGAAATCCGTACTCCCGCGCTTCTAGGCAGAGTTTTTCTATCTCGCTTGCGGTGGCGATACTTTTCAACAAGGTATGTTCGATCTTCCGCTCGACTTCCTTATCAAAGGTTTGCGCAAACTCTTTTTCGATGGTCTTTTCCTGAAAAGTATAGTTTCTTAAGAATGAAGCGATCGCGCTTTCTATTTTAAGGTCAAAATCAGACATCGTTGCCCCCCAAACACTCATTCGCTCCTAGTAGGATCGAATTTAATTTCGATTCCGCTTTATCGGCTCTGCTTACGCTAAGGATCGGCACTTTCGCCCCGACCACCATACCGCCAATCGGAAAATGGCCGAAGTACTCGGCGGATTTACCTAAAAAATTACCGGAATGAATATCCGGAACCAGCAAGATATCGGCTTTTCCACCGACCTCGCTTCCGATTTTCTTAACCTTCGCGGCGTAGGCGTCCAAGGCGATGTCTATCCCTACTGGGCCTTCTATGAGACAGTCTTTGATCTGGCCGCGTTGGTTCATCTTGCTTAGTATGGCCGAATCAACGCTTTCCGGCATCGAAGGATTAACGACTTCGACGGCGCAAATGCAAGCGATTTTTGGCAAGAAAATCCCCAGACTTTTCGCAACTTTTACGGCGTTAGCGATAATGGCCACCTTCTCTTCAAGTGTCGGTTTGATCACCATCCCACCGTCCGTAATCAATAGAAACCTCTTCTGGTGCGTCATTTCTGTTACAAGAGTATGGCTAAGCAGCGGCTCTTTCCGAATGCCTGTTTCCTTATGGAGTACGGCTTTTAAAAGCACGGAGGTTTTCACGCCGCCTTTTAGGATGAAGTCTCCATTTCCTTGCCGAACGCATTGAACGCTCTGGAAGGCCGTTTCTTCTTCTGAGTTCGTGGCGACGACCTCGATAGAGGTTAAGCCCAGCTCTTCCAGAAGCGGTTCAATAAGGAACCGCTGCCCCACACAGACGGGGGCGGCGATCCCTTTATGCAAAGCCTCGCGAACACTGATCAACCCTTCTCTATCCTCTGCGCCGCAAAGAACTACTTTCTTCATCCCTTTGTTTTTCGTACGATTCTGTACGCTGGTTAACAGCTCTTCAAATGAACGCATCCGGCCTCTCTCCTTTAAAAATTCTTTCCCCAAAGGATACCGTCTTCGGTCAACGCGAAGAAGGACTTTTCCGTCCAATCTATATCCTTGATCATTCCATCGACGTAATCGATTTGGATGTTGTTATCGACGGGGGAGTAGCGGATGATTTTATTGCCGTAAAAACCGATCAAGAGCAATCGGGATGTGCTGTAATACACCTTTGTCAGTTTTTGCGACAGATTGAGCGGTGTTAGGAATTTGCTGTCCATCATTCCGTATTGATGGATCAGCCCGTTCTCGTCGACAATGATCAGCCGGTCCTGGTAGATAAAGACCTCTATGATCTTTCCGATATTTTCATCGGCTATATCCACGATCAATAAATCTTCGGGTTTATAGGGGTTCACGATCCCCATCTTACCCTCCAGGAAGAAGATAAGGCGTTTGTTGACCATCGTTCCCCAGGTAACGACATTCGGTTCTCCGAACTTCAAAGTGCGAATCGTTGAACCGGTTTCGAGGTCGATCACCTTCAACAGATCACCCAACCAGAAAATCAGGAACTTGTCGGCCGTATTCAGTTTATCGTTTTCGTACGCTTTATAAGACTTTTCGCTCAGCGCATTGTTTTGGATGGAGAAGAATTGGTCGTTGACACGAACTACCGGTGGTTTTTTGTGGAACTGCTCCACGCGATTCGTCCCAATTTCCAGTTTTTTAGGCAGCATCGAACCTTTCTCAGTATCGATAATAAAGTTGTTTCCTTCTGCCGTAATAAAGCCCAGCGTGTTCAGTTCCGAATACATACCGATGGAAGTCCGCAATGGGGGTTTCGTGGTAAGTAAACCGATTTGGCTAACGTTCCAGCTTCGCAACGATCGGTCTTGGTTGACGGTCATCATATTGTCCATATACCCATGTATCCCAGTAACCGGCGAATCTCCCAAGTTGGCTTTTCCCATCAATCGAGAGAATTCGTTGGCGTAGATGTACATATTCCCGGAGCTCGAGCCGACGACGATCCAGTTCTTCCCGTTTTCCGGCGCGTATAGGGCAGTAACGTGTCCGGCCTCGAGCTTCATTGTCTTCTTTTTAAAGACGCCCATATTTCCTGCTTCGTCTCCCCAATAGATGTCTCCGTAAGCGAAAAGCACCTCGGTGATCGCTTGTTCCGAAACGAATTCCCTTTGATAGATCCCATTTTCAGAAAGCCAGATGAGCTCTCCCTTTTCCGTTCCGATAACGAAAGAATCTGTTTGCGCCAAATCCGGACAGAACGCAGTTGCATCGACCTTCGTATCCAACAGCATCTGTCCCGTGAAATCACTGTTCAGCATCGTGATTTTTCCGTCATCCATCCCGATTAGAATCTTTCGGCCGCTTCGGGAAAACGCTAAAATTTCCCCCCCGCTCACCGCGTACTTCATCCCTTTGTAGGTCGTAACCTTTTGATTTTCGGCCATATATTTGGCGTCCCACAGCTCGATGCGATCCTCTAAGAGTAGTCCTACCAACCCATTTCTGGAGATGTCGATATCGTGGATATCACCCGGCTGCAGTTCGTAGCGGGATGTGGTATCTAAGATCAGGTTAAGCCAAGCGATGCTGCCGTTAGCCGCGACGAAGTATCCCATATCGCGATAAGCGACCCCATACTCCCAATACCCATAGAGCTGGTTCATAGTCGGGGGCACGTTCTCTTCTTTATTCTGCTCCTCCTGCGGAGAAACGGAGATCATCGGCGTTTGAATCTCGATGGGTGGTTCAGAGATAGCCGGAATCGTCTGGATCGGTTCTTGGTCACTAACCGAGGAAAGCGTGGCGGCGGGAGTCTCCACCGCGATGTCCGGTTGAACCGATTGTGAAACGACTGGCTGCGCTTCAAGGGGAAGGATCTCTTCATATCGTTCAATAAATCCGGGCAAGTTTTCAGTTCCTTGAATGCCGAGATAGATCGTTTTATCTTCCGTTTGAATGGCAACGGATTTTCCGCCCGCGTCGATCGCAAAGCCCAGGATCATCGTGTTCGTTTGTATCTGACTGATCTCTTTCAAATCGTAGACACGGAAGACGCGCAAGGTTTTATCCCAGTGATAAGTAAAGAGCTGGTTCTGATCTTCAGCAAAGCGGCTCTGCATAACGATCCCGCGGTTCATATTCCGTTTCTGTTCAGAAAAATCATCGAACCGGATATAGTACACGTCCCCTCCCGCGTCCACTGCAAGAAAACGTGTCTTATCGATGAGGAAGGACGCGACGCGTATTATCGGCCGTTGCATCTCTTTCGCATTGACGATTGCATTTGCTGTTAGCTCTACCCATCCGACTCTCTGTGGCGAAGCCAGGAATAACAAACGGTTTTGATCATCCAACTCTATTTGCTGTAACGAAGCGTTTTCTACACGGAACTCTTTCAAGGTTTTTCCAGAAGAGTCAAAGGCCTGAACCCGGCCGTCTTTGTACCCGATTGCCATGATTCCGTTTTTATCGATCGTTAAGCAACTTGGAAGACCAACGATGGGAGTGGCGTACACGCGATAGATTTTTTCTCCGATCGTAGCGACTTCTGCACGATCCGCATAGAGAACCGCGAGATACGGGTAGCAGAGATCTATCATCACAGGCATTTCTTTCAAATCGATACCCAACAGTTTCATCTGGTCTCTGATCCATAGATAGCCCGTACTGCGCTCCGTCCAAACAAAGTGGCCGTGCGGGTCCAAATCGTACAGCTCAGAGAACCGCAATTCAAGGGCTTGGTTGAACCCTTCCGGCCATTGAATGGCTTGAATCAGCGCTTCCGAGGTGACCGTAGCTTGGGGTACCGGCACGGGAGAGGTGACCGCTATATCGGGAACGGTCTTGGTAGGTTGTTCCGATGTTTCCAAGCGGGTGTCCGCTGTCACCGTGGCCGGCGGCATCACAGCATCGGTAGAAGTCGAGAAGTCCACTGCTACGGCAGTTGCCGCGGTTGTTTCTTGAACAAGCGTTGCGAGCGCGGTCAGCGTTCCTGGCGCGGTAGCGATGGTATCTACCGGTTCGACGGGCAAAATGGGCACGACCGGTGTAGTATGGCTCTCCACAGGTATCGAGAGATCTCCGTAAGCGGTTTTATAGACGGCCATATCGATCATTTCCTGGTTCAATAGATTGCGGCCATTGACTGACAGATAGAATTTTCTACCGTTAATGTAGAAGGAAGGATTGTCGATGCGCGCCGTTTTCACGACCGCGATACTTTGGACGATATCTTGTAAAATGTCCGTAGCGATCTTTTCGTTATTATGCCTAAACGCGTCGCTGTAAAAGGTCCCAAACTCGAGGGCGAGTTCTTTCATAAAGTTCGTAAAGTTCTTCTCGGATATTCCGACTGGGTAGACCACAACGCCCGCCGTTTTAAGGGCATCAATTCCCTCTTTTTTTGATTTAATGCTGCCGGGGGCGGCATCAAGGTAATCGGCATCGATCCCGTCGGTGAGAAGAATAATGACGTTGACCCCTTGCTCTCGTTCCATTATCTTTGCCGCATTGAACAAACCGTCATGCAAGCGGGTCATACCGGCATTGGTGATCTTTTCTTTGGCGGCAGTCCAGCGGGAATAGTCTTCGGTGAAAGACTGGATCACCTCGACTTTGTCGTCGAAGGCGAGGATACCCCAGCGAATTCTTTTCGGCAGGTTTTTCAGGATCAGGTCCATTTGTTGCTTAATCACTTCGGAATACTTGGTGTTGCTTCCGCTGCGATCGACGACAAATAAGATATTGATACCCGAGTCGAGAGCGGTGTTGACTTCCGTTTTTAACAAATTGTTACTGAAATCGACAACTTCCAGGTTTTCGATCGGGGACAGATTTTTGATAGTGGCGGTCGTGACATCCCGGTCGAATATTTTAGACAGAAGAATCGGGGTGTTGGTCTGTTTCGTGTAGATTTGAACAAGGAAATTACCGATATTGTCCAGAAAGTTTTGCGTAATCCGTTCAACGATCTCCAGTACAACAATGTCCGGGCTCATTTGTCCGACGCTTTCGGCGGTATCTTTAAAGGTCCCCAGCGTGACTTTTGATTTCGGGTCATAAACCTTTAACGTTGTTTCAAGCCGGGTTACGCGCTTTTGCTGAAAAGAGGAGAACGTCCAAAGCGAATCGATAAAGAAAAACATCCCCGATTGGGGATATTTCTTTTCGATATCAAGATAGATGCTTTCTTTGTCCAAAACCAGATCAAACTCGTCCTTCGGCGTCTCGATCGTCACATTGAATCCCATATTGGTGAAACGATTCCACAATGCCTGGACCAGTTCCTTCTCCTGTTCCTTATAGAGAACGGTGCGGTCGCCGGCGCTTTGATAGTTTACCAGATAGATCACGAGAGGGTAATTTTTCGTGATCTCCCGTTCTGGCGTCAAGTTATACTCTGCGACCGAAGAGAGTCTAAGATCGAATTCTTCCGTGGAAGGGCTATAGCCAAACTTTTCCAATTGGATTTGGTGTTTTCCCGGAGCGATGTACAGAACCTGCGGCGTTGTACCCCGCCAGACTCTGTCGATAAAAATGTCCGCACCAGACGGATGGGAAAGCACTTCCAATTTCACGGTACTCGCAAAAACCGAAAGATATGAAATCAAAACAATAAAAGCAATCAGCAAAAAGCGCTTAGGCACGAAAATCCCCCCCTAAACAGTCTATCTAATTGTATCACAAAACATTTTATAATGACAAACATCCGAACGAAACACTCTTCCGCGCTCAGCCTTTTACCGCGCCTGAAGTAAGGCCACCCACCAGGTACTTTTGCATGAATAAAAATACGACAACCATCGGGATCGCTCCGATGAGAGCGGCCGCGGTAAACAGACCCCATTCCATCTGATAAGGACCGTTGGAGAAGGATTGCAGCCCTACGGCAAAAGTGTAATTCTGAGGGCTCTGAAGCATAATCCGCGCCAGTACAAATTCGTTAAAGGTAGACATAAAGCAGAGTATGAATACGACGGCTAAGATGGGTGTCGAAAGCGGTAAAACGATCTTGTAAAACGTTTGGAAACGAGTGGCTCCGTCGATTAAAGCCGATTCTTCGATTTCATTCGGGATCGTGTCGAAGTATCCTTTTAAAAGCCACATATTAAACGGTAAGGCGCCCAGATAGATGAAGATGATCCCGCCTTGCGTATCCAATCCGAGAAAGGGGAAAAGCATGCCGGTAAAACGCAGCAGAGAGTAGAGCGCGACCATCGACATAATCGAAGGGAACATCTGAAGCAGCACAAGCAAAAGCAACCCGTTTTTCCTGCCGGGAAACCGCATCCGGCTGTACGGATAAGCGCCGAAAGAACAAACGGCGACGGTGATGAAAGAGGTGACGATCGCGATGATCATACTGTTCAGCAACCAAAGCATGAAAAACTGTTCGGGTTTCTTGTCCCAGTATTGCATCAATTCGAAAATACTTTTGTCGATATTTCGCAGAGCGCCCTTGACGGGAAGAAAGAAATCGATCTTCGAAAGGTCGCTGCTTCTTCTTCCGGTTCGGTTGAGAGAGGAAGAAAAGTCCGCTGCCGCCTGGGTATAGTGTGTTTCTATCTCTTCCAACTCAAGGATTTTTATCTGAGATCCTTTTTTTCGCAGGCTGATATACAACGGACTACGCTCCTCGAAGGCTTTGACGTCCGCTTCCAAGAGGCCCGTGGTCGCGTAAACGCTTTCCTTTTGATCGCCGAAGCTATCGATGAGCGTTCTCAATTGATTGAGGTGATCGATCGATTGATCCGGGGTATTAACGGGTCCACG
>Ga0179937_1070728_pt1 | contig 8676 bp, 2 predicted proteins | sample AD_UKC028_sludge_FD_135980 | JGI IMG/M metagenome (GOLD analysis project Ga0179937, IMG submission 135980) | Active sludge microbial communities of municipal wastewater-treating anaerobic digesters from Illinois, USA - AD_UKC028_MetaT... | ecosystem: Engineered > Bioreactor > Anaerobic > Digestate...
CACGCTTCAAGGGCCCTCCGAGTTAGAGTATCCATGAAATCACTTTTGTGACCCTATCCAGGCCATTACTCATGAAAACACTTCATATACAATCCCGTTAAGAGGAATTAAATTGGCCTGGCTACATCTCCCTATAAATAGGAAGTTCACTAGGTTTTACTTGGTCGACACTTGGAACAAAATGCACTGTCCAAGTGAAGGGATAGGGTGTCTACACGCACCCTCTCCAAAAAGGCAAAATAAATACAAATGTGTAGAAAAGAAAAGAAAAGGACATCAACTGACGCCCACAAAGGGGCCAGCATTCTCAATAGCGCTAGCATAAAGAGGAACGCCCACAAAATAGGAAAATTGGAAATCGTCTCCAACAGATCTCGACAACGTGACTCCCGTAGCTTGCGGCATACTAAAAGCAACCATGTTCTGATTACTAAAGTAATTTGTCTTCGCAAACAAACTCGTGGTCCATGTGTTCAACAAATATCTGAACCTCGAGTAAAAGGGTGCTTGCACGGCAATACCCCCATTGTCTCGGGGCACTACCACATACCGTCCACATTGAGGAGCGCCACCTCCATCAGTTGCAGACAATAGGGCAGACCAATTAGTTGCATTACCAACGGCCTGCGTCACGACGTCGACATTGTTAATAGCCACATCAACATCCGAAAGATACATAGCGCGATAGTTAACATTTGAGGCCACAGTGTCCGCATTGCACACCCGAAACCTCTCGGCGCCACGATGAAAAGCAAACCAAGAACCAATGAAACTAACTAAGTCCCCACCTATTTGAGCGTTTAGAACGTTAGATCCATTCCATCTTTGGCCATAAATCTGACCTGGGGCGAAGGCAACAGGGGCCCCACTATTAGCAGACGGTGAGAAACCAGGCGCATAACGCACAACAGATTGAGTCTTCAAAATATCAAGAACAGAAAGCTGAATCTCGCCATTAGCGATCATCGCATGATGAACTGAATTGAAAGTATGGGCTCGACTACTCAACGAAACAGCCGTCGCTTCCCCAGACACATCAGTATCGACACCCTGAGCCTCAAAGTCGTTCATTTGCGGAACAAAGGGAATGGGGTCATAGGTGTTTCTGGGGTTAACAAATATCAAATCGTCTCCACCACGTATCTCAAGGAAAATATCAATAGAACTAGAACAAGTGGCGGGAGCCAACAAAGGATTAACACAATGAATAGTCAAAATACCAGAGTTTTCGAAGTTATGTAAAAAGTCTTGAGGAAGCAAATACGGAAGATCAAAAACAAAATCAGAACCAGTCTGAAGATCAATAATCTGACGATACATATAAGAAGTCTGGGCATAGGTAGGTGCGCCAGGAAACTTGCCAGGAGTCCATGTCACCGCCAATGTGCCAGTGTGAAAACCAGTCTTAATCAAACGAAGCCTAACTTGGTAGGACCCACGCCAGTTGGAGTAAAACTCCTGAAACACGGCAGAAGGCGGAACGGTCGAAACCCTTTCACCATGGAAAGTCTGCGTTTGCTTGAAGTTACCTGGCCGCACCTCCAAACTGGTCAAGAGATCACCTGACACGGCCCCTGGTCCCCAAATGAAATCATACAAATAACTCCATCTGCTCTTCAGGAAATTCAAAGACATCTCATCCAAATCGCCAGGGCTAGCATCAGTGATGGCGCTGACTCGATTGTCAGTCCTTATACTCAAAGGCTGACAAGAATCATTACCATCTGAATTGTTCATATACCAATGCAAGTTCCTAGCCATAGGACAAGGACCTTCAGACAGCGTAGGTTTAGACCAGCCCAAAGCTTCAGCTGCGGCCCCGAGTGCTGCAAGAACCCAACTAGCGGGCTTAGCAACGGGAGACAAGACAGGGATGGAGGCTAAATTATTAGCCAACTTAACCCCGGAGGACATAATCTTGGCAATAGGACCTTTGCCAGAATTCACCTCTTCATCTATCGAAGCCAATTGACGCTTTGGTCTCTTACGAACACCTGCCATTTGCGGCTCAAAAGCCATTTGGGGCTCAACCATAGCGGAGAGCTCAAGATCCTCAATCGACATCCAAAGGGTCCAGTTTACACCAGAAGGCCCAGTCCCAGTGCGCAAGATTTCCATCACAGTGATATCCACCCTTCCCCAATCAACATAATGACCAGTGGAGTAAAGATCACGCTCCAAGAAAGTTGTAGGGGAAAGGTAAGGCACGGATACCTCAACGAAATTGTCGTTCGCATTGAGATATGTGCCAGGCAACTGCGAAATAGTCATTCTATTGAACATATGTGAGTAATAAGAACCCATCATTTGATTCGCACACGGGAAGTAGGATAGCCTCAAAAGTCCCTGTTGAAACGGCGTAGCATTGATCATAAGTCTAAACTTCACAACACCACGTATATTCAAGAACCCCTGAATCTTATTCAACCACATGGGCTGGGACAAGATCATAGGGTAAATATCTGAGGAGAAAAGAGAGGCACCCCAAGTTTGGGCACTCCAAGTGCCCGTCGCCACTGCTACTGGCTTGGCCAAAAAATCGGAAATGGACTTAATATCATCAGTCTCAACATCAATGTCATTATTCGGATCAATGATGGAGCTGTGCCGATCATAAGGCTCAGCCAAGGTCGTCGAACTAAAGGTTGTTGTACCCTGTTGGGCACCACCATCTGCTGGCAAGCCAACAGAAATGGATGAATGTTCACCCATATTAGAAATGGAATTATCAGCAAGTTCAAATATAAAACACCAGACGGAACTTAAGAAAGGTGAGTTTTTATATGGCTGGATCTTTGTGAGGACTGCTCACCAGGCGACCTGATTAGTAATGCTAAATAGCACACCTGGACCGGTCCAAAGCCCCTATTACAGCCTTAATCTTTAAAGGGCAATGTTAAATTCCGGTCAATTGTTGCCAATACACTCCTTAGGACTTCAAGGAGGGACTGTCACTCAGAAACTTTCCCTAGAGAGTATCACCGCCTGACACTCCTCATAGGTATTTGGGAGAGGTACGTAGTTCATAGTGCGCCGACACGCCTCAACAATCTTAGGAGCCCACTCATCAAAAACACTCCTTTCATGCTGAGACAGTTCTTGCAACATATTCACGACGTTTTCACGCACATAACTACAGTCAAAGTCAGCGCGCTTTGTCCACTGAATGGACTCAAGAATCGTTTCCAAGGCAAGAGGAGACAAGAATTTGCGCGTGAAACTCAGACTTGTCTGGGCCCAACGCCTCTTCAAAAAGCCAACCTCCGTAATGGATCGATCCTCACCCAATATCGCTGCCCCCTTAGTCTCATCAGTGTACTCAAAACCCATAGAGGCAAAAGCCTCCGTATAGCTAACCTGGGTCAGCATATCCAAAAACTTGCTATCGCGTCGCACGGAAATAAGATTATCATCACCATAAACCATGAAACGCGCATGGGAGTCAAGACTCTTCAGAAACTTGGGACCATCTCTCATGTTACATTTACCAACACACTTAAGAGTTGCATATCGGAGCAGCACAAGGTTACACCATGAATTAAGCACTGTTGTGAGCGGATTTCCAGAGGCATTACTGCCAACCCACTCATACAAAGCACCGTTCATGATGTGGCGCGAGTTAGCCAATTCTTGGAAAAGCACCTCTCGCGCACGCTCATTTTCGGAGCCACGGTCACCATAATACTCGGTCACAGTGTCAAGAAAACGTATCATCAGACAATAGGGCAAAGAACCATCATAGTTACCAAAATCACCAGCAATAACTCTAGTATCCTCACCCAAGTAGATCGCCATCTGGTCCCACTGACTATCAAACACATTGACGCCAAGGGCACATTGGTTTACTATCCGATTATACATGAAATCCTGAACAAAAGCCCCGAACATCATTCGGATGCCTATTGCCAAATCAACGGGGCAGGCAGATATTTTTCTCGTCTTTCCTGCGTCAACTTTAGCTTTAGGCCGCCGTTCATCTTTGGGGAAGTCCATGAACACATGGTTACCCCGAATTCCTTTTTTTGCACTGATAATCATGTTTTCAACAGAACGGCGTATCTCATTCGCGCCACTACTATCGAACACATAATCACCACTATCACCGAAGAAGTCGCGTTTTCCTCGCTTATCGACGGTGAGACAGCGGGGATAACCCGCTGATGTTTTCCTTGGTATTCCATCCAAGCCCTCAATTCCCGGAATGCCTTGCACGGCGTCCTCAAAAGAAAGAGGTTCCCTTTTTACATCAGGGTGATGCTGCAACATTGGATTGTTCACAACTAAGTCTGTCACACTATTCTTGCAAGCATCCAAAACGTCCAAATCAAAGGAAGCAACAGTCCGGTGATACTTAAGCGTTGCCAGCGCATTAGGATCTACCAAATTCCCATCACTCCCAATAAAAGGCCGTAAACGAGCAGGTTTTGTCTGGTGTGGAAACCCAATCTCCTCAAAGAGTGGTGAAGGTACTATAGATGTATTGCCGGGCACACTAGCTGCCTCAACATAACCTAAATTGACTTTCCCTTCAACCTTAAACTGATCGGGAGTCTCATACAAATCGTTCCAACACTTTCCATCTTCAGCCATGCGCAGGATAACGTCAGCCTCATAGCGATATTGAGCCTCAACAAGGTGATGCTTCTTCGCAAAGGCCAACACAATCTCGTCATACATCTCCTGTGTTAGCGGGGTTGCAACCCCGAGGCTGAGCTTAGGACTACCAGACACATGAATGCCACATATCTTCTCGCACCGCTCAAAGGGATCTTTCCGTGACACAGGCAGTCCACAGTCTCCAATTTCCGTTTTAAAGCGATAGCTAATGGGGTTGCCAACCCCCAGTTTCTCGCCTGCAACTTCATAGGACACCGGCCCGTGATGTTGGTAAGGTGCAGCCACCAGCTTATACTTAAGGCTATCACGCTCAACCTTCGGAAAATAGATATCACCACTAGGCCTCTTACTACAACCAAGATATTTCCGAATACTGGCGTGACGCTGAACAACGCGCCCACCCAAATACACGGCCACCAAATCCTCTTTACCGCACACAACTACATCACTCACAATATATTTAGCGGGAAAGCGGATAACTTGATGGTTTGATCCATCACCAAGCCTGCGCAAAGTCACATGCAAATCAGGATAATCCCGAAGCAAATTACGCCACACTATCAGATAATGACGCGGCATAGCGAGTATGTTATCAGTTAAAAACGTGACAAAACCCCGCTGGCTCACCTTATCATCACCAACAGCATAAACGTTTCGCTTAAGGACACAAGATAGCACCTCTTGGGCATTTAAATCTACAGATTGCCCTTGCAACAAGGTTTCTTCCTCCTTCGGCGAATCCGCAAAAAACAACTTACCAATTTGCCACAAAGAGAGCAACGATGCAAAAGCAGCAAGTGCCCCACAAACTTTAAGGGCCAAATTTTTAATTTTCATTATTTTTTCTTTTTTATTATTAAAAACAGTATTAATCAAAAACAAACTCTTAACATGGCAACCAAAATCAAACAACAACTGAACATCATTCCAATTTGGATATTTTTTCTTAATTTCACTCAAACACAGAGGATTAGCATGGAACAAATACGAATTCTCATCAGTAACATGATCATAACCATTCTCAAAAACACACTGTGCCTGCGGGAAAGACAAACTAGACAAAATTTCCGTAGCACAAAACTGTTGCTCGGTAGAGAAAAAACGAGATGTATCAGAACTACAAACTTTACAAACACAAGCATCCATTTGGGGCACAAAAGAACCCGGTAGACCGCGCTTACGCGGATCGAAAAAGTTATGCAGAATATCACTCTGACGTTTTCTTGTCTCAATCTCTGAGTCCCTAGTTTTTAAGTCCTCCTTCATGGTCCTAATAAGGTCATCAATCGAAATCGACGGTCCACTAAAACCACTAGAAAGTAACGAGATCCGGGGTTTAAACTCAAGAAATCTTGACAGTGCAATATCCTCTTCCGACATTCCAGCTTCTTTCATTTTATCAAAGTCGGGCACCAACCAATCACCTGATCCTCCATGACCGTAATACCATTTGCCACATTCAGGTTTCACGGAAACTTCATAGGTATTCCAGCGCCGATCATATGCTTCTTTATTATTAATCGACTCAATCTGGAAGTGCTTACAGTTAGTGGTCCCAAAAATGACAGATGAATTGAACTCTCTGGTCCCCTTCTTCTCGACATTGGCCATAAGCAAAGGGAAGACGACGTCATTCACCATCTTAATGAAATTTGCATACTCATTGGTCTCAGCATCTGCACCAGCACAATCACGTTGCATGCCAACTTCATCAAGGAGAACCAACATCTGATTGTAATAACCCTCCCAGAACTTATCACAGGAATTACGCGTGAAAATGTAGTCCCTAAGCTGCCCATTTCGGATGTGCTCTAAAGCCACTTCATTACCCTCCAAGAGAGTGTAAAGGGCCATATAGCTCAAACTCTTAAGCAGATAGGACTTACCAATTTTCGGTTGACCGATGAAAAGGTAAGCTTTGGGTGGTAGACGAGTGACATCGCGACCTGCACCTCGCAATTCCAACTCTCTATCATAGGCCTCCAGCTTACTTAGGGCCCTCATTAGCAAGACCCTATCACCAGCGAACTCGTGATCCGATTTATTTTTAACTAGCATATCAGAAACACGAGCTTGTAAAACCTGGCAAACCTTAGCAGCCTGCTCAACAACTAACTCCTTCGAACTAGCAGAAGTACGCAAAAAGACAGTAATCTCCTCCAGCAATCGAGCACTCAAAGGATACTTCTCCGGGGCCAAGTTGATATTGTAATCCACTCCAATCCAAGACAAAGTCTGGTTGAACAAATCTTGGAGGGACTTCAAATAAAACGTTACCGTATTCAACATGTCGCCTGATTTCCTAGGAGCCTCACTGAGAATAGAACAAAACTTATCAAATCGAGTCATCAAGGTGTCAACACAAAGTCCACGAAAACCAAAAATGTAACTCAGAAGTAGACCACTCTTAAGCAAGGGATTGTCAAACATTTGGGCCTCAAAGACACACACTGGTGAGGTCAAGTTCGGCCCATATTCGTCCCAGACTTTCTTAATGCAGGGACTAGATGAAATGGCAAGGGCAGATATCAAAGAACCCAAAGCAAAACAAAGAGCTGAACCACCGGTCTTAATCGAAACAACAACAAGAACAGAGATAAGAATAACAATCCCAACAGTTTCTCTATGCTCAACACACCACTTAAAGAGATTATCAATGCCGAAAGAATGATTAACTGACAACCCATCTTCCTTAATCGAGTCGCAGTTATTGTTGAACCTATTCAACTCGCTGGTAAGACCATCGAGCCTAAGGAACACATCATCCGACACGCTAACTCCTCTAATGGCCGCATTATGCATGGCTTTAGCCACATCTTGAATGCCACTAACTAGAGACCCCGTCTTTTCTTGAATACCAACTAAACCATCAGCAAGCTTATTGAACATTTGCGGTTCAAAACAAACTTGAGGTAAGCTCGTTGTCAATCTCTTACGGAGTCTAAAGAAACGGCGTTTCTCGCGCCAGCCAGCACTGCGATTCTTTTTTATCTTTTTCCACCTTTTCAGCAAAGAACGAGACAAATAACGAACAACAGAATAATCTACAGGCTCAACATAACAATGCTCAACGCCAAGCTCAATTACAGGTTGGCGACCACCACCACGCCCATCACATGGCATGAGGATGGATTTACTAGTGGGGTTAACCCACCTTGAGCCACCAGAAACTACAACTTCATTGTAACCATTCAGAACAGTATCAAAGCAAATGACACCGCTCTGAAGACGGTGAACACTTAAACAAAATTGGTCTTGTAAACAAATTGTGTCTGAAACAACAACACGCACATGCCAAACATAACCAGAAGTACAAAATGAAAAGCCACCTTCCATATCGAAAGACACCTCAGACGGGCGCCACACATACACGTCCTTCGAGTTATAAATAACTGAGACTTGTACGTCACCATCCGAAGAAACAATCTGCACAGAATCCAAATAATCAAAGTCACACTCTGAGAAATTGAACTCACGTGCCTTAACGTTAAACCGAGACCGACGACCAATACGGGAGCACCACTGACCAAAGCGATTAGCAAAGCCAATCTGAGAAAGATTTGTGTTGTTTGTCCAATGTAAAACTCACATCATTACAACATGAGACACACGGCGAACAAACCGGTGTTTTAGTGGGAGGTTACCTACTCCCTCAACCTGTTGGGTCAGGATCCAGATTTCCGGGGTTGCCGGGAGGTTCTGGGGATCGCACGGTGGCACCTCAAACTTCGAAAAATAACTCTAGGCCTAATCGAAGAACCAAAGAAAGGGCGTGACGCAGTGAAACACATACACGACCGTGTCCTAATCATATGATTTTTAAAATTGTCACAGTTAGATTAAGAGCTCTAACAAGGCACTCGTTTTTAAGGGTTAAACGGTACAAACCACAAAGAAAGGTTTCTTGATAACGCTCAATAATAAAGCGGCAAAATCTTTTAGATCTCAAGACAAGTATCACAAACGCGTTCAAAGACACGCGGGAATAGCCTAAGCCAAATTCCGACGTGCGTAAGAAGGCGCAGGCAATATGCCAAGAAAAATGCGTATGGGTTTTAC
>Ga0179937_1003628_pt1 | contig 8546 bp, 1 predicted proteins | sample AD_UKC028_sludge_FD_135980 | JGI IMG/M metagenome (GOLD analysis project Ga0179937, IMG submission 135980) | Active sludge microbial communities of municipal wastewater-treating anaerobic digesters from Illinois, USA - AD_UKC028_MetaT... | ecosystem: Engineered > Bioreactor > Anaerobic > Digestate...
GCTCTCGCACCCGCGGACCGTCTGGCTCGCGTAATACGTGCCGTTACCAACCACCGAGCTGTCCTCGTGGGTGTAATACGGTGTACCGACACCCTTGGCGGTTCCCCCCGTGGAAACGGTGTACCAGTTGACCGTGGCACCTGTTTCAAGGTCTCCGGCCTCGAGCACCACGGGACGCTTCTCGAGGGTCATGCTGATGTGGCCGGTGGTGCTCGGTGCCGGTGAGTACTGAACGTCCATGTTGTACGTCTGGCTGCCGATGCAACCGTTGCCGTCGGTGTACGTGTACACGATGGGGTAACCGTTGCCCGTGGTCATGCCTTTGAAGGTCGGGTCCATGACGCCACCCGCTATGCCGTCCGGGTCGCCGTTGAGCGTCCAGGTCTCGCTGCCGAGGCCGTTGCCGTGGTCGTCGACGTCAACGTCGATGACCTCGGGGCCCTGGTCGTAACACAGTACCGTCTTGGTCTCCGTGAACGTGATCCCCGGTATCGGGTTGACCTTGACGGTCACGGGGTTGGCGGGGCTCTCGCAGGGGCGGCCGCTGATAGGTTCTACGGCAACGTAGGCGACGTAGAACGTCGTGGTGGCGGCGACTGAGTTCGATACACCGTGGGTGTAGCTGCTGAGGTTGTTGACTATCGGGGTGACCTTGTTGGCGTCTTGGTACCACTTCCACTCGGTCACGGGGACCGTCGTGGTGGCGGGTAAAGCGGCGCTCACGTCACCCAGCGGGTCGTTCTGGCACTCAACCACACCGGTGGTCACGGGGGCCTGGAACGGGCAGTCCACCAGTCTCAGCTCGACGGGCGTCACGTCGCTCTCGCAACCGTTGGCGTCTGTCTGGGTTATGTGGTACATCTTGATGTAGTTGTTGGTGATGCCCGACGCGGTGACCTCTGCCTGGAGGGCGACCCGGTCGGGGGTGTAGGTCGTACCGGTGCCCAGGACGGTGGTCTTGGCGGCATCGGCGTACCAGGTTATGACGGTGCCGCTACCGCTCAGGGTAGCGGTCATGAAGTCGTTGGGGATACCGTCTATGTTGCTGATCAACCAGCTCTTGTTCTCGGGGGCAGGGGCCACCGTGGCGTGCGCCGTGACGCTGCCCGTCACCCTGGTCACGCAGCTCGTGCCGTCTTGTTGTACCTGGGTCACCACGTAGCCCAGGTCTAGGGTCTTAGACGGTGAGGGAACACCGGTTTGGTCGGGGTCCCAGGTCATCGTCGCGGTGTTCAAACCAGCGTCGTTGCCCGTCAGGACACCGCCTCCGGGGGTAACCGAAACTGAGACGTTACCGTCCACGCTGCACACGTCGGCGGGGACAACCAGGGTCACCGCGGGGGTGTCTACCACGTGGATCGTCACCGGCATCGGTGCCGAGTAACAGGTGTTCGCGGCGTAGTACTGCGCCACGTAAACCGTGGTGGTACCCGCGACCACCTTGCTCATGGCGGAGGCCGTGTGGGTGATGTTGTCCGTGGTAATAGCGACACCGGCGGTGCTGTTGCTGGAGAACCAGTCGATGCGGTCACCTGTCAATTGTGGCATCTGCGGTGTGGCGGTCACGCTCAACGAAGAGCTCGTGCCAACGCAGTAATATGGGTCGGATACCGATGGGGTGAGGGCTGGGCAACGCGAGAACACCAGCGTGGCGTCTACGCAGTTGCTCGAGCAACCGCTCGCGGGGTCCGTCTGCCTCACCTTGAAGGTGAAGATCTTGGTCTGCTCGGACGGTAACACGTCGGCCCCGGTCTTACCCGTGGCGTAAGTGCTTCCCGTGGCGCTGACAACGGCGCAGGCGGCGTCCATCCACTCTATGGTGTACGTGCCCGAGGCCTCTAGGTCTGGCGTCAATGGATCGGGTGGTAGTACAGGTAATATGACATTTTTGGGGTCATTAACAACCGTCGGTACGGGGATCTCAACCACCGTGATGGACGTGGTGGCCAGGTCCTCGCAACCGTAGGTGTCCCTGTAGGTGTACGTTATGTCTTTTTGGCCCGTGAGTACTACCCCGGGGTTGAAGGTGGCGCTGTTGACGGCACCGCTGAAGGTGCCGGTGGCGGGGGCGACCGCCACGGGGTTAACCGACAGGGTGATGGCGGCATCGTAGATGCACATCGTGCTGGGGTTAGTGCCGAAGCTCACCGATGGAAGGGCGTGGACCTCTACCGTCGTGGTGGCGTCGTCCTTGCAACCGTTGCCGTCCGTGTAGTCCAGGCGTACCTGGTGCTCTCCCACGGGCGCTACCGTCGGGTCTACCGTGCCGTTCGTGGTGTTCAACCCAGTGGTAGACGTCAGTGTGCCGCTGGAGTAAACCTGCGTACCACCGCTTGTCCCGGTGGACGTGATGGTGATCTGCCCGCTGTTGTTTCCGCTCTCGCAGGCGTCTATCCGCGAGGGGCTGATGCCGACAGAGGGTAACGCGTAAACCGTCATGGTGGTGCTCACCGCGTCGGCGGCGCAACCATCCCCGCTGGTGAACGTGTAACCCACGGTGTGGGTACCCGCTCCCGCCACGGATGGCACGAAGTTGGCGGTGGTCTCGCTAACCTCGGTGGTGCTGGTGCCGGGACCTGTCCAGACCCCGGTACCGGTCACCCCTGCGGGGCTGATGGTCGCCGTGATCAACACGGGGGTCGTCACGTCCGCGCAATCGTCGGGGTCACCCACCGCCAAAATGGCCGTGGGCTCTGGGTATATCGTTATGTTTTGACTGGCGCTACCGCGGCACCCGTTGGCGTCGACAACGTCGACCGTCAGGACGTAGTCTCCGTCGGGTGCGCTGGACTGGAACGTGGGCGTGCTCACGGCCGTGCTGTTGAGCTGTGCCGTGGCGCTACCGCCCCAGGTGAAGCCGGTGAACGTGCCACCGCCGAGGGTGATGCTGATGCCGGTACCCTCGCACACGCTGAAGTCGGTGGCGTTGATCGTCGGGGTCAGGTTAGAGTTCACCGTCACGCGGAGCTCGGCACGGGGGCCCTCGCATCCGCTCACCGTCTGGCTAACCCAGTGGCTCGTCGTGCCCGATCCCGTGGTCGTTGGCGTGGGGGCGGTACCGCTCGCGGTCCCGTTGCTCGCGGTGGTGTACCAGTTGAGGGTACCGGTGCCCGTGGCGGTCAGGGGTGTGGCCGCAGAGTTCACGCAGTATGATATGTCGGATACCCCGGGGGCGGGTGGTATGGCGTTGACCGTCACCGTGGTGGTGGCGGGGGAGACCGATACGCAACCCTCTGGGCTCGTGTAAACGTAGGATACGGTGTAGCTGCCGGCGCTCGCGTGGGTGAACGTGGCGGTGGTCTCGGTGGCCTCGGTCACAACACCGGGGGAAGCGGTGCCCCACACGCCGGTGCCGCCGGTGATCGACGGGGTGGCCGTGATCGTGCCGGTGGTCTCTCCTGCGCAGATCGCCGCGGGGGTGCTCAACGTGGCCGTGGGCAAAGTGTTGACCTTGATGGCCTGGCTCGAGCTGCCCTGGCAACCGTTGCCGTCCTGTACGTTCACCGTCAGGGTGTAGTCGCCCGCGGGGGCGCTGCTACCGAACGTCGGCGTGCTGCTGCTCAGCCCGGTCATCTGGGCTGTGGCGTTGCCGCCCCAGGTCTGGCTCGTGAACGCGCCGCCAGTCAGGCTTATGTTGATGGCGTTGCCCTGGCACACGGTGAAACCGGGCGTTCCCTGTATCACCGGGCTCAGGTTGTTGTTGACCGTAACCGTGATCTGTGAGCGCGGGCTCTCGCAGCCGTTTACCTTCTGGCTAACCCAGTGGTTCTGCGTGCCGGGTGACGTGGTCGTGGGCGTGGGCGCCGTGGGGTTGCACGTGCCGCCGCTGGCAGCGGTGTACCAGCACAGGTTCGTGCCTGTGGCCGTCAACGGCGTGGCAATCGAGTTAACGCAGTAAGATACAGGGGATACCGACGGTGCCGCGGGGATGTCGTTGACAGTCACCGTGGTGGTGACTGTCGGTTTCATCACGCAGCCCCCGGAGCTCGCCGGTGACTCGTATGCGAAGGTGATGGTGTAGCTGCCGGGGGTGGTGTGCGTGAAGTCCGTGCTCGTCCCGGTTGTCGGGGTCACGGTGCCGCCGCTGGCCGTCCACTTGCCGGTACCACCGCTGACCGATGGGGTGGCCGTGATGGTGCTCGTGCCGCCGGGGCAGATAGCAAGGGGTGTGCTCAGGGTCGCGGTGGGCAACGCTATGACGTTGACGCTGTGCGTGGCCGTGGCCGTGCAGCTGTACGTGTCGGATACCGTGACCGTCATCGAATAAGAGGTAGTGCTCGTCACCGTGCGGCGGTACGTCGGGTTGGAGATGCCGGTGGCGGATAACCCGCCCGCGGTGCCCTCTGTCCACGTGTAGGTGTATGGGCTGGTGCCGCCGCTGGCGGTGGCGGACAACTGCAACGTCGCTTCAGAGCACACCTCCGAGGGTACGGGGGTGACGCTGACCGTCGGGTTGGGTCTCACCGTGATGGTGTTGGTGCCAATCGAGCTGCATGAGCCCGAGGGCGAGGTGTAGGTCACCCCTATGTTGTACGTGTTGGGTGTGTTCGTGCTGGTGAAGTTCGAGCCCGTGAACGGGTTGCCGTTGACCGTGTAAACCGCCGTTCCACCGGTGGGGCTGAACGTGAACAGCGTGTTGAGGTCAACGCTGGTCACCGTGCCGCGGCAGAAACTGCGCGGGGCTGAGGGGGTGACCGTCGGTACCGGGTCGATGGTGATCTCGGCTGTCTTCGTCGCGTCTATGTCGCCGGTGCAGCCGTTGCCGTCGGTTAGCGGTGCGGCCAGCTGGTAGATACCCGCGTCTATCGTCCCCGTGACGGTGTACGTGACAGGGTTGGCAGAGGTGGCGGTCCCCGCTTGTAAGCCTACGGTGTTACCGCTGGGGCGGGACAACGTGAACGTGTAGGGCGCCTTGCCGCTGTTGAACGTGATCGTGGGGGCCGTGATGGCGTCTCCTACACAGTAAGAGGCCGTGCCCGAGATGCTGTACGTGGGCTTGGCGCTCTGGGTAACCGTGATCGGGCCCAGGTTCTGGGTACACGTCAGGGACGGGGTACCGGTGTAAGCGTTGTCTATCTTGAGGTTGTATGTGCCCGCGGTGGTGGTCGGGTTACCGATGCTGGCGGTTGTGCCGACGTTGCTACCACTCCTTGTCCACGTGTAGGTGTGCGTGCCGCACGGTGCGGGGCTCATGCTCGCCGTGATCGTCGGGGTGTTGGCGCCGGCGCAGAACGTGTACGCCGTGCTCGGCACAGTGTAGTTAGGTTGCTCCACGCTGGTGACCGTGACCGTCTTGGTGGCGTCTACCGTAGCGGTGCAGCCGTTGGCGTCGCTGATCGCCGTCAGGCTGTATACCTTGTTGCCGCACGCTGCCACACCAGTAGGCGTCACTGCGTATGGGGACGAGGTGATGCCCGTCTGAGGGTGAGCCGTGCCGTCGTTCCACGTGATGCTGAACGGTGATGCTCCCGTGAGGTTGAAGTTGACCACCGGGGCTGTGCCGTTGCTGCAGTAAGGACCTCCGCCGGTTACCGTGTAGGTTGGCGGCTGAATCGCAGTTACTGTATATGAAGCAGTCTTTTGACAAGATGCTTGTGTGGGAAAATCTTTATCTCTAATCATTACCGTGAAGGTACCAACTGATGCAGCAGAAACCACATATGAATCAGAAGCACCAACAGTAGGACCTTTCGTTCCTGCACCAGACCACACGTACTCAAACCTACCAGAAGGAGTAGATGTCTGTGAGTTTGTAGTAAGAGTGAGCGTCTGACCTGGACACAGCTTTGTAACATTTGGACTAGCAGTTATTGTAACAGCTGCCGGTGTTATACAAGGACATTCAAGATCGAGAAGAACAGGAACAAGATCGCAATAATGCATTGCAGTAGCAAAATTAATATTATAAGCATAACCAGAGCTATTGTGATTAGGACTACCATAACCACTCGCACCTGCTGATTTTATGATTTTTCCTGTCACATTATCAACGACAGAAGAAGCAATAGCATTATCGCATCTACCAATTTCAAGTTGACCAATACCTGTTACAGAGAAAGTACGAGGAGAAATAAAATATATTCCAGGATTAAGAGTAACACTTCCTATAGCCGTATCTTCAGCAACAAGAGATTGAGGATCGCCAGTTGCCCATGTTCTTGAATAATTGGCAGTTATATTTCCAATCACATTCGCTGTATTTATAACATATCCACCACCATTATTTGCAGAATAAGAGGAACCATAAACACCAAAAGTGATAGTGGCGGTACCTGTTCCTGCACTATACATGTTTGTACGCAAGGTAAACATTAAACTTGTTAATGTTACTTTTTCAGAAACAATAATACCAGTAGCAGAAGCAGAAGGATCAGCACTGCTTAACCAGCTTGAACCCCAAGCTGTACCAGCAGAGCAACCTTGATTTTTTCTAAGGAAAAGTCCAGTAGCATAAGAACCCTCTTGCACGTACACACGTTTTTGAGTGGAACTAACAACTTCAGCTCCAACAATACTAATTTTCTTGGGAGTACTACCTAAAGTAAACCCTAAGAAATTTGCAGTAGTAGCAGCATTTGCTTTATACCAATTATATCTCGGGTTTGTGGTAGCAGTAGATGTTACATTTACCGTTGCAGAGTCACCACAATATTTCAAACCACCAGGATCAGAAAAAGTAACAGGCCATGTAGATAAAACCATTTCACCAATTCCGTCAGGATATGGATTACAAGGATCTGCAACAGTGTGAGTGATAACGACACGATATGTACCAGCTGTTTTAACTCCAGAAAGATTAATATTAGAAGACGTTAACGTAGCTGTTGGACTAATTGGAGTTCCATTTTTATACCATGTAATACTATATTTTGACATTAATGTTGAAGAAATGACAAAGCCAGACTTAAGAGTAAGACCTGAGCCTGAAGCTAGGGCTGAAGCACACACAGTAGTATCACCTGGTGTTAACGTTACAAAAGGTTCAGGATCTCTGAACCCGCATCCACTAGGCGGTGTTATTTTAGTTGCATAAGAGGCATGAGTACCAGCTGGAAGAGTCGAAACCCCCAACTCGCCATTTGTATTACAACCCCAAGCATAATATTCATTGTTAGCAGTTCCATAAAAACCCCAACCGTCACCCCTATTGATGAGGATTGCATTATTATGAACTTGACCTGCACCATACATTATATATTGAGGTCCTGTTTTGGATCCGGTTAATGTACCATTACCAGTACCACCACCGTCTCCACAACCTCCACCACCCCAAGCAACGGGTTTTCCATCAACAGTAACAGCCATACCAAAACCTTGACCTCCACCTATTGCTTTAGCCTTAAGGTACATTCCATCGTTACTTGCGCCAGTAGTGGTACCTGCAATAACTCTCCTTGGATCAGATCCAGTATAATTCACGGTAGTATTACCAGTTGAATTATTCCAACCACCATTACCCCATGTCCAAACATAACCATTTACATCGAGAGCCATACCAAATACGTCGCCACAAGCAATTGCAGTAATATTATTCATTATGGTTCCATCAGCATATCTGACAGGACGTGCATACGCATCTTTTTCTTCTCCATCACTCGATGGATTAGCAGTCCCCGCAGCATTTCTTCCGAGAGTACCTTTTTTACCATCACCCCAAGAATAGACTGTTCCAACGCCATCTCCATCAGGATCGGCCAAAGCGTATGCAACATTATCGCCGGCAAACACTTGAACAACACCAGTTAATCTTGCACCACCGGGAATTTTAACATAGCCAGCCGATGTTTGATTAGCAGTAGTGCCTGCAGTGGGTAGAGTTCCGTTACCTAATTGTCCATATGCATCATCGTATCCTTGAGCATCAAAACCTTTTCCGTTAGCTCCCCATGAAACAAGATCACCATTGTCGAGGATGGCAAAACTTGAGTTATTACCGGCGTAAACCACTTCAACGTTTATCAATTGATTTGATCCATCCCTATGAGTTGTGGCAATCTCAGGCAAAGCTTTGACACGAGTAGGTGTATTTATAAATATTCCTTGACCGCCTGCTGTTCCTCCATTACCAACTTGACCTAAACTGTTGTTACCCCAAGACCAGGGGTTGCCACTACAATCGAGAGCAAGAAAGTGAGAACCAGATCCAGAATTTATCTGTCTAATGGTTAATGAATTATTTCTAAAAAAGGTTACCTCTTGCGGTGAATTGTAATTATTTGCAGTACCACCAGTACCAAGTAAGCCAGTACCACCTTCGGTGGTTTTATTATTTCCCCAAACGTATGCAACTTTGTTATCGCACACGAAACTGGACACTGAGTTACCACCCGAAATCACCAGTTCTCGCTGAGCAAAAAGCTGGGTCACCATGGAAATCAGAAAAACCAGTAAAACCAATTTTAAATCTCTCGTCTTCATATCTTAATTATTAATATTATACAACTGTAAAAAGTGAAAAATATATCGTGAATCACCGGGATGCACCCAGCAATCTCTTAGTAAAGTAAGGTATCGAATTAAATAGGTAATCATTGTGCCCGATTTTA
>Ga0179937_1020283_pt1 | contig 8415 bp, 9 predicted proteins | sample AD_UKC028_sludge_FD_135980 | JGI IMG/M metagenome (GOLD analysis project Ga0179937, IMG submission 135980) | Active sludge microbial communities of municipal wastewater-treating anaerobic digesters from Illinois, USA - AD_UKC028_MetaT... | ecosystem: Engineered > Bioreactor > Anaerobic > Digestate...
GCTTGCTGTAAAGTGCGTATAGCTTCGTCACTTTGTTGTTTTTGAATTCTCAATTTCCTTTTATTTACTTTATGCATTGAATAGAGAAAAATTATATATAATTTTAGGACTGGCTTTAGCAGTGATATTAATTATAATTTTACTAATAATTTTCGTAATGCATAAAGTAAATAAAAGGAAATTGAGAATTCAAAAACAACAAAGTGACGAAGCTATACGCACTTTACAGCAAGCTATAGATGACAGTCAAGTTGTAAGTATATCAGAAGCAGCAGAGATGCATCATAAACAGGAAAAAGATGTGGCAAATGAAGTAAGAACATTTGTAAAGAAAAATCCTGAAATAACTGCTGCAATTATTAGATCTATGTTAAAGGAGGATGAATTATAAATGGCGGCACCATCAAAACCTAGAATAAAATCAGTTACAAAAGTAGCTGCCATATTGATCGCTCTTGGAACAGAAAGTGCGTCAGAAGTATTTAAACACCTTAGAGATGACGAGATAGAAGAAATTGCAACAGCAATAGCACAGATCGAAAAACTTTCAGCAGAGGAGATAAATGCAATAGTTGAAGAATTTTATGATTTGTGCGTTGCACAAAAAGTAATAACCGAAGGTGGAGAAATATATGCAAGACAAGTGTTGGAAAAAGCTTTTGGTGCACAGCGTTCAGCTTACCTATGGGAAAGAGTTTCAAAGGCTGGACGACAAAGATCTTTTGAATTTATAAGAAAAATAGACTATAAAAACTTGCTTATGATGATTCATAATGAACATCCACAAACTATAGCGATAGTTTTATCATATGCAACATCAGATCAAGCAGCACAAATCATTTCAGAACTTGAGCCAGAAATTCAAGTAGATGTAATTAAAAGAATATCCTCTTTGGATAGAGCCTCACCTGAAATATTGAGGGTTGTTGAGGATGTACTGTCTAAGAAAGCATCTTCAATTGCTTCTGTAAGTATTATGGAATTTGGTGGAGTGAATTATATTGCTGAAATAATGAACAGAGTTGATAGACATACAGAAAAACATATATTTGATGAGCTTAAGAAAACAGAACCAGATCTTGCAGAGGAAATCAAGGAAAAAATGTTTACGTTTGAAGATATTATTTATCTTGATGATCTTGAAGTTCAATTATTTATTAGAGAATGTGACGTCAAAGACCTCACTATTGCTCTTAAGGCTTCAAATGAAGAAGTTTCGGAAGTTATTTACAAAAATATGTCTCAACGTCAACAAGATACTATTAAGACTGATATACAATATTTACATAACATCCGTTTAAGGGATGTTGAAGAAGCACAGCAAAGAATTGTTGGTGTTATTAGAAAGCTTGAAGAAGCTGGAGAAATCGTCATTTCCAAGGGAGGAAAGGATGAAATAATTGTATAAAATATTTAAATCAAATGAGATAAAAGAAGTTGAAAAAAAGATTAGCATTCCCGACAAAAAAATCGAACCACCAAAAAAAGCAAAGGTTAATGTAGATGTGGAGTGCAATTCTGAAGAAGCCAAGAAGTTGTTTGATTCTATAATCGAAGAAGCCCAGGAGGAAGCAGATAGGATATTTGAATCAACTTCTAGTTTGTTGGAAACCAAAAGACATGCTATAATAAGCGACGCAAAAGAGGATGCCATACAAATTAAAAATTCTGCAGAATTGGAAGCGAACTCTATTATTGAAAAAGCTAAAGCAGAAGCTATTTCTATAAAAGAAAATGCATATTTAGAAGGGCTTCAGGAGGGAATAAATCAAAAAAGCGAAGCTGTTGATAAGATTATTTCAGATATAGAAAAAAAAATAAAGGAACTATATATATCTGAAAAAAACTATTTTGAAAAATATGCAAATGAGTTAAAATCATTATCTATTGAAATAGCTGAAAAAGTAATTTATAGCAAAATATCAGAAAATGAATTAGTTTTAAACAACTTAGTTAAAACTACAATGAAAATGATAAAAGATGCAAAATGGGTAACAATTGAAATATCTAGTAAATTGCCTGAATTAGCGAAATCACTTGAAAAAGAAATGCTAATAGGTGATTTGGCAAAAAAATTAGAGATTCATTTGTTAGAAGACTATGATGAAGGAACTGTAGTAATTCAGTCGCCAGATAGACTAATAGATGCATCTGTTAAAACTCAAATTCATAATATTAAAGATTCTTTAGGAGAAACTTTAAATGAAAAATATAACACTTGATCAATCTGAATTTAAAAGATATATAAGAATGAATGACTTTTATACCTGTTTAGGTAAAATAGAACAAATAGTTGGAACTACGGTTGAAGCCTCAGGGATATCTTGCAACATAGGAGATGTATGTAACATCTCAATTAGTGGAAGAAAAGATGTTCTTTCTGAGGTAGTTGGATTTAAAAACGATAAAGTTTTATTGATGCCTTATGAAGATATTGAGGGTATAGGATATGGAAGCTATGTAAAAAATACCGATCAAAAATTAAAGGTAAAAATGAGCGATAGTTTAATAGGAAGAACTGTAAATGCTTTAGGCGAGCCAATAGATGGAAAAGGCGAAATTAAAGAAGGTGATTATTATCCTATAAATGGTGAACCTTCAAATCCTATGTTAAGACCACCTATATTTATGCCTTTGGAGTTTGGAATAAAAGCTATTGATGGAATGCTTACAATAGGAAAAGGGCAAAGAATGGGCATATTTGCAGGAAGTGGTGTAGGCAAAAGTACCTTAATGGGTATGATAGCCCGAAACATAAGTGCAGATGTAAATGTAATTGCTCTAGTGGGCGAGCGTGGAAGAGAAGTTTTAGAATTTATTAATAGAGATTTGGGTGAAGAGGGTTTAAAAAGATCTGTTTTAGTTGTTGCTACATCTGATCAACCTGCTATGATACGCTCCAAATGTGCACTTACTGCTACTGCAATTGCTGAATATTTTAAAGATAAGGGCAAAGATGTTTTACTTATGATGGACTCCTTGACAAGATTTTGTATGGCACAAAGAGAAATAGGATTAAGTATAGGAGAGCCACCAGTTGCCAGAGGATATACACCATCTATATATGCGACTTTACCAAAACTTCTTGAAAGAGCAGGTAACTTTGAAACTGGATCTATAACTGGAATATATACGGTTTTAGTTGAGGGTGATGATGCAAATGAACCTATATCAGATACTGTAAGAAGTATTATAGATGGACATATAATGTTATCTAGAAAGGTAGCTATGAAAAATCATTATCCGGCTATTGATATTTTAGCAAGTATAAGCAGACTTATGAATGAAATAGTTGATGAAGATCAAAAAAACTTAGTTGGAGAGATGAAAAGGCTGATGTCTTTATATCAAGAAAATCAAGATTTGATAACTATTGGAGCTTATAAAAATGGTAGTAATCCAGATTTGGATTATGCTATTGGTAAGATAACTAAAATAAACTCATTTTTACAGCAAAAAGTATCAGAAAGATTTACCGTAGAAGAAACAATAAGTATAATGGAAGAGATTTTAGCATAATTTATTGTTTTGTTTTTCTAGAAAGGATTGTGATGGGAATGGTTAAATTTAAATTTACACTACAAAAAACGAGAGATTACAAAAAACAATTTCTGGAAAAAGAAAAAACTGTTTTAGCTAAACTTAGAGCAGAGTACAATCAAATTGAAGAAAAATGCAAGTGTTTAGAAATAGAAAAAATTAGGCTAGTAAATCATATAAATGAAGAATGTAAAATTGGAACCACTTTAAAAAAAATAAAAGCAACCGAATATTGTAGAGAGTGCATTATTCATGAGATAGAGGAAGTTAAAACACATTTACAAGTCTTAGAGTCAAATATTGAAAGACAAAGGAAACATGTGGTTAATCTTCTGCAAGATGTTGCAACTTTGGATAAACTTGAAGAAAAACAGCTTGAGGAATATCGCAAGCAAGAACTGAAAGAAAGTGAACTTTTAATAGAAGAATTAATTTCTTTTAAACTTGCCACCAATAATGCATAAGAATAGTTTTAAAAACCTATTCTAAAGTTACCGTTCAGCCTCAAAAGGTAAAGTTTCTAATTTTGTAGAGTTTCGACTCTGTGGAGTCGACCAGGCTTTCGGGTCGTCCTGGACCTTCGGTAAAATATCTTTGCCTTACACATATGGCTGAGTAATAACATTCTAAACAGAATGGAGGTGATAAAAATGGAAATAGTAGCTGTTAAAATTCCCGAGCCCAAAAAGGAAAACTCAAAATCAGAAAAAAAATCTGAAACGAAGAGCTTTATGGATGTAATGTCAAATATACAACAAGCTCCAGAGGTTATTTCAGAAAATCCGATTGTTGTAAACAATAATAAAAAAATAACAGACGATGTTTTGGCTGAAATTTTTGCAATGATAGGAATTGACCAGAATTTTAATCTTAATAATTTTGTTGTAGAAAATGAAAATACTTCATCAACAGAAGCACTTGAAAATTTAGATTTAAATAAACAAGTTGATTTGTCTTCGTTATTTTCTCAAAGTGATGTTCAGAAGTTATATGCTATTTTAAATCAAAATGAAGTAAGTCCAATAAAGTTTGAAGAAATTTTAAAAACCTTAAATATTATGGATTTAAAAGAAGTTGTAAGCTATAAAAACTTAAATCTTTTAACTGAACCAGAAAAATTATCTGTTTCAGGTAAACAAGTTTTAAATAACATTGATTTTAAATTTGCAAATTTTGTAGGTGAAAAAACATCTTTAAATGAGGTTTCTCAAAAATCTATAAATCTAAATTCAGATGTAAAAGTTGATTATGAAGTTTTAAAAAATGTTTCAACAATCGAAAATAATTTTTCAAAAGAGGAAATAGAATACTATAAAGCAATAAGAAATGTAAAAAGTATAATTTCTGAAAAGGAAAATGTAAATGAAAATGGGGAAATAAATAATTTTCAAATGAATAACAAAAATGTTGAAAATACTATTAAATTTAATTCGGAAAAACTTTCGGAGCAGGATATTGAACATTTAGAAAACAAAACTGTTGAAATGATAGAGCAAAACATAAAACTAGGTAAAGAAGATTTTTCTATAAAGTTACGTCCAGCGGGATTAGGAGAAATTTTAGTTAAGATGAGTAAGCTTGAAAATGGTGAAATTAGTATAAGTTTATCATTTAGTTCAGAAAAAACAATGCAGCTTTTAAATGGCGAATTTTTAAATCTGGAAAATTCTCTAAAAGCTTTAAATGCAACATTGAACAGTTTTAATGTTGAAAAAACTCCAGATCAATCAAACTATAAAGGTTATGAAGAACAATCAGAAAATCAAAATTCTGAAAGTGAAAAACAAAAAGAAGATCAAAATCATAAAAAAGTTTTCAACCTTGAAGAATATATTGATGAAAAATCTGAAGAATGGGCTGAATTAGATATGTGAAAGAGGTGAGTTAAAATGCCAATAGATTCAATTCCAAAAAGAAATTATGATAAACTGTATGGGAATAACCAAAATAATTCTAATCCCAAAGTTTCAAATACAAACGCTGATTATAATAATGCGGTTTTTTCAGATAAGGAAAAAGATGGACTCAAGGTAGAGGATTTCTTCAATCTTATGCTTGCACAACTTACCAATCAAGACTTTATGAAGCCTGTAGATGATACTCAATATTTATCTCAGCTTGCACAGTTTGCTTCTATGCAACAGATGATGGAATTGGGGGAATATTCTAAGCAAAATTATATTATGTCCATGATGGGTAAATATGCAGTTGCAGGAGAAAACAAAGTTGGTGGAACACAGGAAATAACAGAAGGTTACGTTGAGAAAATTTCCATTGAAAAAGGAGAATACAGAATATTTGTAAAAGGGAAACCATTTTCTCCTGATCAAATAAAACAACTTTATACATCAAAGCAAATTGCAGATGAAGAAAAAATGATTACAGAAATGATAAATGGAAAACAGTTATAATTGAGCTAATGTGAAAGGAGTCGATTAGCTATGGATGATATCTTATTAAAAAGGGTTTCCTTGCCTATAATTACAGGGATACCACAGGCACAAACTATAGATACATCAAACAAAACCAAGGAAGGTTCGTTTCAAGATGTTTTGCTAGAAAAATTAAAGGGCAAAGACAATGAAGTTAATTTTTCAAAACATGCTATAAACAGGGTAATTCAACGCAATATTAATTTAACTAATTCAGATTTGGAGCGGTTAAATGACGGTGTTAAATTAGCAAAGGAAAAGGGACTGGACGATACTTTAATCTTGGTAGATTCAGCTGCTTTTATTGTAAGTGTTAAAAACAATACCGTTATTACTACTGTGAATAATGAAGAGTTAAAGGGAAATGTATTCACAAATATTGAAGGGACTGTTATAATTTAGCCGGACCTCTTGAGGAAGCTAACAAAGCCTAGAATGACAGATAGGTTTACGGTCTCTTATTAATGAGAGGAGTAATTATTATGGTAAGATCTTTATATGCTGGAGTAGCAGGAATGACAACACATCAAACAAAAATGGACGTTATAGGTAATAATATAGCCAACGTAAGTACATATGGTTATAAATCAAGTAGAGCTACTTTTAGAGATGTGTATTATCAAACAACAACAAATGCATCAGGTGCAACAGCTCAATCTGGAGGACAAAATGCAACACAAATAGGATATGGTTCAAAATTAGCTAGTGTAGACGTAAATCATGCACAATCTATAATGTCAACCACAGGCTATTCTATGGACGTTGCTATAACTGGTGAAGGATATATTCAAGTAATGGATCCAGACGGAAATGTTTTTTATACAAAAGCAGGCCTCTTAGATATAGACGCAGAAGGAAATTTTGTTGATGCAAATGGTAATTTTGTTTTAGGTGTAAGTGGTAATCCAACAGGTCAAGAACCTGCATCCAATAAAATAAAAATAAATTTACCTTTTTTAAATCCATCTACTTCTAGTGCGGAAAATAGAATAAATGGTATAGATTTTACAATAAAATCTTCAGAAACAAATACATATGGAAATTTAAACATGGCCTTTACTTTTAGTACAGCTTTACCAGTAGGACAAAGAGCTGAAGCTGTAGTTGCAAGTAATTCAGTTTTGATTAGAGTAAATCCTAATGAAAACTTTACATCAATGCAAGATTTTCAAAACGCTGTAAATGATGCTGTTACAAGAGCAAACGGCGGAACAGAACACCCAGCAGGCGATTTTTTGATTACGATGAATGATCCAGCGAAATTTGTAAATGGATTGTCAGGATTAGAAATAGTTGGGTCAAACTTCGGGGTTCAACCAGGTTCAGTTACTGTTCCTCCAGGATTATCTTCTTATTTTTCAGTCAGTTCTGTAAATGATGCTTTTACAGGAAATGATCCAAATGCAAATATGTCTTTGGCTTTAGATGCAAATAATAACCTAACTATAAATGTAGGTCCATATTCTGCAATAGTTACAGAATCACAACTAGAAACAGCAGGTTCAGTAGTTTTAAAGAGAAATGGAACAGATAATGCAGATGCCTTTATAATATCATATCCCAGTTTAAATACAATAAATGCATATAATTTAACAGCTTTGACTGGTGCAGCTACTATGGAACCAAGTGAACCATCTAAACAGCTCGGTTTATCTTCAATGAATTTTTCATTAAAAGATGGTACAGAGGGTGGAGCACAAACTATAGCTAACTTAACAGGGATAGGAATAGGTCAAAATGGAATTATATCAGCTATTCATCCAAGTATGGGGCAAATAGAAATAGGAAGAATAGACTTGGCAACATTTCAAAACCCATCTGGATTATTACAAGTAGGAAATACATACTTTGCAGTTTCTGCAAACTCAGGAGATCCTTTATTAACTCAACCAGGAGTAAACGGAACAGGAGCACTTGCAGCAGGCACGTTAGAAGCTTCAAACGTTGATCTTTCAAATGAATTTGCAAATATGATTACAACTCAACGTGGATTCCAAGCTTGTTCAAGGCTTATAACGGTTTCTGATACAATGCTTGAAGAGTTAATAAACTTAAAACGATAATTAAAAGTTACTCTTCAGCCGCAAAAGTAAAATTTGCGAGTTACTATTCAGCCATTAAAGGTAAAGTTTACAGTTTTGTAGGAGTTTTGACTCTGCGGAGTCGGCGTGGATTTCAGGTCCCCCTAGACCTTCGAGGCATATATCTTTGAGTTATGAATGTAGCTGGATTGTAATAATTAAAATGATAATATAATTAATAAGTTAACACAAAGAGCTTTGCTCTTTGTGTTAACAAAATATATACACATTTTAAAAAATAATCACAATAAAAGGAGCTATTATGCTTATTTTGACTAAATTAAATGGAGAGCAGTTTACATTAAATTGTGATTTAATAGAAACTATACAGGAAACACCAGATACGATTATAAGATTGTCTA
>Ga0179937_1130735_pt1 | contig 8366 bp, 7 predicted proteins | sample AD_UKC028_sludge_FD_135980 | JGI IMG/M metagenome (GOLD analysis project Ga0179937, IMG submission 135980) | Active sludge microbial communities of municipal wastewater-treating anaerobic digesters from Illinois, USA - AD_UKC028_MetaT... | ecosystem: Engineered > Bioreactor > Anaerobic > Digestate...
AGTTCAACAATAACATCACCAAATCTTTTTTGACCTTGTGAATCTCTTTGAGCAGATAGAACTTTTTCTAGCTGGTCCTGTGTAATCATATTTTGTTCCACAAGATATTGACCTATTGGTACATTTCTCATAAATAGCCTCCGAATCATAAAATATTTTTCTTGTATTTTCTCTGTATCTGTGATAAAATAATGATATAATAAACTAAATATGGGAGGGCTTTATAATGCTCGGACATGGATATCTAGGTTTTCTAAATATCGAAGCATATCTAATTTTTTACACCATTACTTTATTTTTTGGTATTACAATTGGCAGTTTTCTAAACGTATGTATATACCGTATTCCAAAAAATGAATCGCTTTCTAAGCAATCATCTCACTGCCCAAAATGCAATAACAAAATCAAAGCTTACGATCTTATTCCACTTTTTAGTTGGCTTTTTTTAAGAGGCAAATGTCGTTATTGCAAAGAAAAAATCTCCCCTCGCTACCCTATAGTGGAAGGTTTAAACGCTTTGGTATATATAATTGCTTTCAGTTATATTGACATGTTTGAAACTCCAGTACACGGTGTTATAACTGCTTTGTTTTTTTCAATTTTAATAGTCATTGGTTTTATTGACTATGATACTTTAGAAATTGATGTACGCTTGCTTTTTGGCATTTTAATTTTAGGTATTTTATCCGCTGTTTTTACTGACACTTTACCATTAAAAGCGAGGATTATCGGTGTTTTTTGTATTAGTGTTCCTTTTTTCATCATCGGAGAGCTTTCAAGCATATATATCAAGAAAAAAACCGGTGAAAAAATGCGTGGCATAGAACTCGGTGATACTCTTTTAATGTTATGTTCAGGTTTTTTAATAGGCTACAAAGCAATAATCGCATCCGCCGCTATAGGCATTCTTATTGCAGCTATCGTTGGTATTATCAATAAATATAAAACCAAAGAATCAAAGTTTGCCTTTGGTCCATATTTAGCAATAGGGATTTTTGCAGGTTTCTTTTTAGGTGAGAAAATTATAAACTGGTATATAAACTTAATAACCTACAAACCTTAATTTAAAGCAGTTCGGCAGTTATGTCGAACTGCTTTTTATTTTTAAAGTTTAGGTGGTTTGGTAAACACCAAGTAAATATCGTTGTTATCCGCATCACCTTGATAAAAAGAATATCTAGGTGGTGATAAAGTCTTTTTGTTTGATACTTGTTCCTCTATGGTTAATGTAGAATTATAATTTTTTGTACAATCAATTGTTTCTAACTTAATATCACCACTCGAGGAGATAATATTAACTAAGGCAAAGGTAACAACACTTTCTATTTGAGTATATATAGAGTTATAAACTCCGTTTTCTCTTTTATTTTTATATATTTTTAATGTAGTTGCAAAATTTTTAGGGTTAAAATTTTTGTACTGTTTATACCTATGTATTATTGCACCACTTTCATCCTTTATTTCTCCTTCAGCCAAAATTTCTTCGCCTAAACTCAAATCAAAAGAGTATTCCTTGTAAAAAACAGGAACATATTCCTTGCTTTTACTAGCATCTAATACACCACCACTATAAACTTGCATAGATAATGCCCCTCTGTTTATAGATGAGTTTATGTCTATTGCTTCTAGATCCTCATTTTTATCAGGATTATCGATTTTTATTATATGTATATCGCTTTCATTTTCATTATAATTTTTATACGTTACTGTTCCAAAAGTATAGAATTGAGGACCTAACAAGTATCTATCTCTCATAAACTCTACGGCTGTAATAACTCCATCCGACTTGCTTTCATCAGATATATTAGATGAATCAATACCTAACTTAGCTAAATCCAAGGAATTTATATCACTTATATTGGTGAAAACAGCCAGCCTATTCGCATATTTCAAATTATCCTCTGTATATGAACGCATATTATCAATGGCACCTCTTGCTCCTTCATATTCTAAAGCATCCTTATACACACGATTTACAGGCTGTAATAAAGATAAAGCACCTGCCATTATGAGACCAAATAGTGCAACTACAATTATCATTTCTATTAAGGTGAATCCTTTTAGTTTTGTTTTCATTTTTAGCCTCCTTTTAATATGAATCATGGAGTAGGTTTCTTATACTTGAAATACTTGAAGTCCCCTGCGGGTTGATTTAATTCCGTAGTATTGGGATTAACTTGATACTCATCCACTTCTATAGAGTAATTTTTTCCGTTTGCAGATAAAACAAAAACTGGAGGAATGCTCGTTGAAGATATATTATTTATTTCTGTTCCCGAATCATTCATTCGGTCTGCAATAGGAGCTTGATAATTTATTTTTTTTACTAGCTTTCTAGTTTTTCGCATGCTATAGTATACTGAAATAGCACCTTGAACTAAAATTAAAGCACTTACTGAGAAAATAACCATGGATATTATTATTTCCATAAGAGTCATTCCTTTTAGTTTTTTACTTTTCATAATATCTTAATCTCCTTCCTATATTTAATAATTTGAATATCCCTCAATAGGAGTCCATTTATAATTTGTTCGCTTTTTTTTACCTGAATCTGAACCGTTATTGGCAAGAATAAAGATTACAACATCATTTTGCAACTCTTCAATTGTTCCTACAATTGCCGAACCAATAAGAGCTACTTGAGAATTATTAATTGTTGTATACTCATCGTTTGTATATATACTTTTAGTAGGGTCTGTAGGGTCTGTATGTTCAACAAAATTATATTTATATGTAACCTTCCCTGGTACTACCCATCCCATTTTCCATGTTAATTTAGACCTCGGAGCAAAAATATTTCCGGTCACTATGCAGTTGCTATTAAAAGTTATATCACTATCATCATAAGAGTAAATATTTAATTTCGGAATGTCAGCATCTGTGGCATCACCCCTTATCTCAAAGTCACCACCAATTTTATTGTTATAAGCATCTGTAATAATTTTGTTTCCATTAAATGTTGCACCGTTTTTTATCCAAAAATTAACTTTAAGGTTTGTTTCGTCTACAATGAAGTTTGCTCCACTTTGTACGTTAACTCCATCTAAAATAACATTTATCTCTTGGTCTAAACCTGTTATATTTTTGAATTCAATGCTGTTAGATACCGTTCCACTTATTTTTGTATTAGATGAGATTGTTCCCCCAGTATATGTAGGAAATGAATCTCCTTTCTGTATTATTTCATCTTTTAAAAGTTTAATTTCTTTTTCAAAAGCCAAACCTGCATCTGGATTTAATGGTTCTTCATAAAGTAAGTTATGCATATCATACATTGTTTGTATGAATTTGTGTGGACCAGCTTGATAAGAATCATTTGTTCCATTTCCATCTGTATCTACTTTGGATATTTCAGTTATTTTATCTCTCTCTAAATATGTTGGGAAAAGCGTTGTTACAGAAACCTTTTTAGATTTTTTAACACAATTAATTTTAACATCTGACCCTGTTCCAACATCTCCATAAACGCATGAACCCTTAACTGTTAATGTACTACCATCAACAGTAATCGTACCATCAACGTATAAGTCACCGTTTATTGTAGTGTTACTTGTAAATCTAACATTTCCTTTACTATATAGACTTCCACCTATTGTTGATCCATCAGTTCCTTCATACCAATTCAATAGATTTGAGCCTTCATTTGAATGTATAATTGATTCTATAGTACTATCATAAATATATACGTCGCCATATATACGAGTTGGTTTACTCCCGGTTATAAGACTGCCAACATAAAGATTCATGGGGTTACCCAGCGAACCCATTTGTAGTTCGCTCGTATTCGTCTTCAAGGTTCCATCTACATATAAATAAGGTATTAACTTCACTAATTCTTCATTTGATGGTACAGTTGGCTCATCTGCATAATTATACATAGACTTAAAAACAGGAGCATTACTACCGAATGTAAGATCACCCCAAATAGCTATTCCTTGTTTTCTTCCTAGATTAAATGTAGTATTTGTATTAAATTCCACTGGTGAATTGAAAAACTTATCTCCATAAAACACAGCAGGATTTCTCATTATTTCAGTAACAGTACTAAGTGCCGCCACATTTGACGATTGCGGGCCTATTACCCTAGGTGCAGTAGATGTACTTCCTCTATATCCATTTACGGCTATAAAAGAGTTTATACCCTTAGTTGGTTTTATAGTAGAACTAGAACTATTTACATATTGAGAATAAGTTACTTGTTTATTCCCCATATTCACATAGGCAGTTACTTTCATTATATCTTCTTTTGAACCACGAATATAGTAACCACTTAAATCGTCTTTCTTACCTGTCTTGGTAATAACAACTTTTTCTATAGTTCCATATCCACCACTAGTTCCTTGATTAACTTGAAGCTCAATTGATGAATTTGTTTGTAAATAATCTATTATTTCAGAAGCCATTGTAGAACCCGTTGTTATTTTTGAATCTTCTTGGAGTTTTTGTATAGTTGAATTTACCGCTGATCTAGCTGTATATGTTGCTTGATTCTTCATATAACTTGAATATGCCCTATTGCTTGCATTTGCCGCTAAACTTAACGTAGCTGTTACGATTATAAGCATAACAAACATTACACATATTACTGTTAATAAAACTGAGCCTTTTACTTTTTTCATGTATCGTATGTTTTTTAATTTCATGTCAAAACCCACCTTTCATACACTAAAGACATTTTAATCGAAAATTGGTTCCTGTACTTTCTGCATTGAATAAAAATTTATAGTTAAAGTAACTAAAGCATAGTCAATATTTTCTGGATCAGGTTCTTTTTCTATTTTACCGAAAGTATAGTCCGCTACACTTAGTTGTGTAATTCTTATTCCTGTTGAAGCATTTTTTACCGCATCTAAGAACTTCATAAGGTCTTCTTTTTTTACTTTTACACTAGTTACCACTTGAGAACTTTCTACGTCTTGAGCCTCTATAGTTTTAATATCAAGTGCACGACCTAATGCTTTTGCACGATTCTCATCTATTTCCATAAATAGACTTCCTTCTGCGTTCATTTCAGCTGCTTCTAATATTGGATAAACAACAACATGAGGAGTGTATGAAGCATACTCTAACTTTGTAGATTCAGAAAGAGGCACAGAATAAGAACCCACTACCTCTGCCTTATTTTCATCAAAAAACTTTTGCATGTATTGGTCTCTTTTGTATGATTCCATAGGTTCTATAAAAATATCTGAAAGTGGTGCTGCTTCTTGATATACTTTTTCTATTCTTCCTTCAAGAACTGGTATTTGTGCTATTCTTCTTTCATAGTCCTCTTTTACCTTTGAAACAGAAGCAAAAGTCTGCTCATTTACTTTTATTTTATCCTTAGTAACCTTTATAGGCCACGCTATAAAAACAATAATTATAACCAACATTACAAATACCAATAATATAATCTTATCTCTATAATTTAATTTCATTGCTTAATTCCTCCTGAAATCTCCTGAAGATTTAGTAATACTTCATCTGAAAGTGCTTCGCCTTTTACTTTTAGTATTAAATTATATGAAAATTTACGTTTCTTAGGCTGTCCTTCTTCTTCGACTTCTGAAACAGTATATGATGGATACTCTACATCATAAAAGTAGTTTGTTTCTTTTAGCTTTTGAACAATATGAGCAGGCAACTTTGGGGCCATATCTTCGCCTGCAGGAGCTTCAAATAAAACGTTAATTGAACCATCTTCTGCGTAAGCTACATTTTTGATTTGTGCATCATCTTCAGAAACACCTAGTTCTTTCGAAGCTTCCTTTATAGTGTTTTCCATAGTTGTTAAAACCTCAGACCATATATATGGTTTTGATTTCAATGCATTATTTGCTAAAATAGCTCTATCTCTATATTCCTCGATTTTTTTCGCCAATAATTCTCTTTCATCTCTTTTAGCTAATAAAGCAATTGTTTCTGGTGAATTTATATATGCATTTGCATCCGCAATTTTCTTTTCCAAAGACTTATTTGGGATAAAGAACCCGAATATGAAAATACCACCCATAATCAAAAGTGTCCCCGCTGTTGCAAGACCTAAAATAGCATAATAAGCATTATCAGATTGTATTTTTGTATTTATTGCAGAACCGCCACCGCCAGCAAAATCTAAAAAGTTAACTTTTTCAGTTTCCTTATTTCTCTTAAACATAGCACCTATAGCGTTTGCATAAACTGAAAATTCTAGATTTTGATATCCTGAAACGTTTTTAGGAACAGTAATAACGCTAGTGTTTATATCCATTTGTTCTAAATCTCTAGTTAGTCTTACATACTCCTTTGTGTCTCCATAAAAAACAACGTTTCTGATTGGATCTTGAGAACTTCTACTTTTTTGGAACTGCATCATACGGAATATATTTTCATTTACAGCTTCATAAACATAATCAGCTGAATTATCGTAGTCAGAAGCATCTATAGATGCAAATCTTGAGAATGATAATTGACCTTTTTCATATAAGTTAAGGCTTATAAAGTTGTTGTCTATTTGAACAGCAAGAAGTGGCATTTTAGAAATAATTCTATCATCTGATAAAAGTACTTTTGTTATACAGTTACATCCAACCATTATAGATTTTAATCCTATACTTAGCATAGAAAAAACTTTTTTATAACAGTCTATAATTTCATATGGACACGCTGTTGCAAGTATTCTTAACTTAGTTCCTGCTCCACCAGATGAGCCACCTTTTTTATCAAAATCGCCCTCACCAGTTTCTCCAACTATAGTGTAAGAAATACTATAAGTATCATCAATTCCCATGGCTGCTTGCATCTCTGCTTTAACTGATTTTACAAAATCAGTTTCTTTTAGCTTTGGCAAAACCAACTCTTTAAATATAGTTAAGTTTGATGAAATACTTACTATAGCTTCTTTATCAAACATTCTATTTGTTTTTAAACATTGGTTTATTTTTGTTGCTAGTCCAGGAATATCTTTCGCATGACCATTTACTATCAAATCTTCATTTAAGTTAAGTGTTGCAGCAGAGCTTATTTTTATTTTTCCATTGCTTTCCGCACCTCTTATAATACGTATATTTCTATCTGTTATATCAAAAGATAGCATTAATTTTCCACCTCTCCATTTTTAGTGTCTTTTAAAAATAATTTTTTTCTCATATTTCTTTAATTTATTAGCTAATTCCTTCAAAAGATTTGTAGATAGCAGGGAATACGCCTCCTAGAACAAGCCCTATAACTATACCTAAGAAAATAATCATTACAGGTTCTAGTAATCCAACAAGTCTTTGTACTGCTGACTCTGATTCTTCTTCATAATAGTCTGCTGTTTTTTCTAAAATGTCATCTAACGCACCAGACTCTTCTCCTACGAAAATAATAGAGCAAAACATTGAATCAAAAATTTCTGTTCTTTGAATTGCTGCTGATAGGGGTTCACCCTGCTTTACTTCATCTATAACAGATAAAAACTTTTCGTCTACATGTTTGTTGTTTAATATAGCCGAAGATCTTTGCAGACATTCTACCATTGGTATACCGCTAGAGTAAAGAGACGATAGTGTACGTGAAAATCTACCTGTGTAAATTTTAACTATAAGTGGGCCAAACTGAGGTCCTTTTATAAGCATGGTATCAATTTTATATCTTACCTGTGGCTGTTTTAACGCATATATGGTACCCATAATCAAACCTATAACCGCTACAACAATTAGATACCATCGTTTTACTAAGAAATCACTTATCGCCATCAACACTGATGCTAAAAACGGCATTTGATTCTCTTCACTAAACATTCCCTTAAATGTAGGCATAATAAATGTAAAAATAATTATTACAACTGCAATAGTTAATACAAATAAAATTGTTGGATAAATAAGTGCACCTTTTATAGTGTTATTCATTTTATTTTCTTTTGCATAGTGTTCTGATAACCTTTTCATTACAACATCTAAAGAACCACTACTCTCACCTGCATTTACCATACTTGTGAAGAATGGTGGGAACGCACCGCTCTGCATTTCTAATGCAGCAGAGAACGATTCTCCTTTTTGAACCTGCTCATAAATATCTCTCCAGATATTTTTAGCCTTTTCACTCTCTTGCTCTTTACACAAAATGTCAATAGACTTGACAAGAGTCAAACCAGAAGAAAGCATGGCACTTAATTGTCTACTATTAAACGCCAATTCCTTGGTTTTAAATTTGTGTACTGTTTTGTTTTCGTCATCTGAAGCAATTTTCTTGTACTCACTTACAAACAAACCTTTTTCGTGCATTTTTTCATTAAATTCACGGTCATTTTCTGCGATAATTGTTCCTTTTTTGATTTGTCCATTTAAATCTTTCGCACTGTAAGAAAATCTACTCATTTAACCACCTCCGCATATTCATAAAAATTTTAAGAATAAAATCAC